>ERZ1034569.371-NODE-371-length-16732-cov-7.760209_pt1 | contig 16732 bp, 18 predicted proteins | sample MGYA00520706_ERZ1034569 | MGnify/ENA primary metagenome ERZ1034569 (study PRJEB33760, sample SAMEA4777722) | hypersaline lake metagenome | biome: hypersaline environment; feature: brines | place: Spain | collected 2014-08 | depth 0 m ...
GTGGCGGCCCGGGTGCTGCTCAACGGTGCCTGGTACGCCCGCGAGGGGAACCGCGCCGTCGTCCGGGCGCTGAACGACCGGGCCGCCCGCGAGGGGCTGGACCTGACGGCGAAGCTCGCCGACCCCCGGGGCCGGTACGGCACCGTCCATGCGAAGGGGCTCGTTGTGGACGGCGAGACGGCGGTCCTCGGCAGTCTCAACTGGAACAACCACTCCGCCCGGGAGAACCGGGAGGTCGTCCTCGCGCTGCGGAGCGACGGCGCGGCCCGCTACTTCGGCCGCGTCTTCGAGGCCGACTGGCGGGGCGGGGCCTGGCGGGTCCCCGCCGGGCTTCTGGTCGCACTGCTGGTCGCCCTGGCCGTGGCGCTGTGGCTGGGGCGCCGTATCGAGTTCGAGGCGAGAGACGACGGCGAGACCTCCGCGCCGGAACGGGTCGGCTGGTGACGGCTCAGATGGCGAGGAAGACCAGGTACGGGACGACGAACAGGAGGATGAACATCGCCACCAGGATGACCGTGTAACTGACGAGCGTCCCGGCGGCGGTGAACCAACTCGGGTGGTCGAACTGCTCCAAGTCCATACCTTCCCGTGCGTGTGTGCACGCTTCAACCTACCGCCTCGGGGTCATTCCGCGGCTCAGGGCCTCGATAGGGCGTGGCTCTCGACCCCGCCCTCGCGGTCGCCGTTCCGTTCCCCCCTGTGTCCGTGGTCGTTCCCGTCTCCGGGACCGTGACGGGTAGCCGTCTGCTGTTCTCCGTGATGCGCGTAGTCTGATGGAAACGGGCCGTGTTCGGATCACTAGCCAGCGATTCGTTTCAACGGTCGTGCTGAACAGGGAGCACGGAGTCAGCGGACTGGGTAGGCTATGATATGCATGGGGAATGCCGGGGCTTCAGGCATGAAGCAGGTTCGACAACCCGTTCCACATCCGGGTCCAGCAGCACGAGACGGGGATAGAACGGAAGCCATCAGTCAGTGAAGAGAACCAGTCCACCCCCGACAGCAACGAGTCCAACCGGAGTGAGGACTGCCGGAAGCGGGATACTACATTCGTTCACTCCGTCAGGTGTGCACAGTAGGCTCGAACCCTGGACTCCGATGATACTGACCTCCTGTCCTTGTCCCTCCGGGACACCGACATCAGTACAACCACCGAACAGCATGCCGGGGAAAGCCACGACCTGTGCGAGGCCAATAGCCAATCCGACAGCGAACAGAGCGCCGCCCAGGCGTTTCCGTCGTTCGAGTACGGCAGTCATCACTTGTTGGTTTCCCCGGCCCCATGATAACAACGAGGTAGGGTCAAACGGATCCAGTACCTACCTCGGACACCGCATCGACCGGCCCTCTTCGCCCGTGATCCGGGCGGACCGTCGTGCAGGATTCGCGCTCTGCAGCCAGCGGAGGGCTCCCGTCATCGCCCGAGGGTTGCAACGGAGCCCTGAAACGGTATCCGAACCCCCCATGGCGGATACCGGAGCGACAGTGAGGGGGTAGTCACCCCCACGGATGTCGTGCCGGTGCGTGGTTGGGATCCGGTTCACGCATACGCTCCAGGAGGACCCGATGGCGTCGCCGCCGATGTCCAGCCGGGTCGCGGGGTCTGCAGAGCTGGTCCTCCCCGCGGTCGCGGACCGCGCGGGTGACAGGCCCGGCCGCCGAACACCGCCACTCGGTCCCCTCGTCGACCCCGACCCCTTCGCCCGTCCCGATGACGGTGCCCGCGACCTGGACCAGGGGCCCTCCGGCCCCGGCTCCGGGGTGCGGCACGTCCTCGACCCGGAGTCCCTCGCCGGAGTGGGAGCGTGCGGCTCACATGGGCTGCGGTCGCCCCCGGAGTAAAACACCGGTCCGGGTCGTGGCGGCCGGTCACCCCTCGACCCGTCGGTCGGTGGCGTTCTCGGTCACGCGGTAGCGGGCCGTCCGAGAGCCCCAGTCCGCATGTAACACGGTCCCCGTGACGGTCCCCGACGCGGTGCCCCGGGTGTTCGAGTAGCCGGTGCAGGTGACGACAGTCGCGTAGCCGGACGACCGCTTCGTCACGGAATCGACAGTGCAGTCGACCGACACCTCGCTCCCCGCGCCGTACCAGAGACTGTTGTAGACGTAGCGGTACTCGACGGTGCGGGTGTAGTCACGAACGCTCGATCCGTTCAGGGGAGTCGGGCGCTCCGGGAGCTCCTTCGGCCCGTCGGGGAAGTCGATGGCGTAGCCGGGGAACGGCGTTGCCGCGGTGGGCCCCGGGGAGGCCGGGCTCTCGCCGGACGGGCCGTCGCTGCCGAGCGGCGTGCCGACGCAACCCGCCGTGAGGACGAGCACGACCGTCAGGAGGTAGAGGGCACGTCTGGGGGACACGTCCGGGGCCGGACGCGAGAACGGCAAGTGTCTTGCCCCGGCCTCAGTCGTGGATGAGCACGTCGAGCACGTCCGGGCCGTCCCTCCCGAGTGCCTCCTCCAGCGCCCCAGGGATCTCCTCGGGCGTCTCGACCAGCGTGGCGCGGCAGCCGTGGCTCTCCGCGTTGGCCGGGATGTCGACGTGGGGCTCGAAGTCCATCCCCACGAAGTCGTAGTCCGCCTCCGTGCCGCCCATCATCGAGACGGTGTTGTCCTTCAGGATGCGGTAGTTCCGGTTGTCCGGGACGATGACGGTCAGGTCGAGATCCATCGCCGCCGCCGTGTACATCGTGTTCGGATAGTAGAGGTAGGAGCCGTCGCCGATGTAGCCGACCACGTCGCGGGGGTCGTCGGACTCCGCCTCGGCGAGCGCGGCGCCGACGCTGGCGGGCAGGCCGTAGCCCAGCCCGCCGCCCTTGGTGGCGACGAACGACTCGGGCTGGAGGTCGTACCGCGTCAGGAGCGCGAACTTCGAGGTGACGCCCTCGTCGACGATGTGGGTGTTCTCCACGTCGAGGCTCTCGCTCATCGCGTCCACGAGCTCGGCCTTCGAGGCGCGGGTGTCGCCCTCGGGCTTTGGGTCCTCGCCGAGCTGCTTCATCGTGCCCGAGAGCATCTCCTTCGTGTTCAGCACGTTCTCGACACGCTCCCGTCGGGTCTCCTCGTCGAGCCGGTCCTGGAGCCTCTCCGCGAGCTGGGTCATCACGCGCCCGGGGTCGCCGAGGACGCCGGCGTCGACCTGGTAGTTCTTCCCCAGCTCATGGGGGTCCTGCGTGACGTGGATGGCGGTCGTGTCGTCGCTCAACAGCGGGCTCTCGTGCTTGAGCAGTGTCGTGTGCGTCGAGCAGCCGATGAAGGCGATGGTGTCGGTGTCCATCAGCATCTTGGCGATGTTCTCGCCCGTGCCGACGAAGGAGACCCACTGCTCGTGGTCGGTCGGGAAGTTGACCTCGCTGGCGAGGATCTCGCCGTGGACCCGGGCGCCGCTGGCCTCGGCCAGCTCTACCGCGGCCTCGACCGCGTCGCGACCCGCCCGGGCGACATGGTCGCCCAGCACGAGCAACGGTTCCTCGGCGGCCACGAGCCGGTCGGCCGCCGCGTCGATCTGCGTCGGGTCCCCCGCGCCGGCATCGGGGATCTCGCCGATCGCTTGCGGGTCGTCGTCCGTCTCCGCCATCATCACGTCCACCGGGAGCCCGAGGAAGACGGGACCCGTCGGCGGCGTGAGCGCCGTCCGGAAGGCCCGGCGCATGAGTAGCGGCAGCGCGTCGACATCGGTCACCTCGGCGCTGTCCTTGCAGAACTGCTCCACCAGCTTCTGGAGGTCGCCGTCGAGCAGCGGCTCCTCGTGTCGGAAGTCGAGTTCGTGGTTGCCGGCCGTCACCACCAGCGGCGCGCCGGAGAAGCCGGCGTTGAAGACGTTGCCCGTCCCGTGTGCCAGCCCCGGCGTGATGTGGAGGTTCACCACCCCGACGGGGTTGATACTCGGGTCGTGATGGGCGTGGTAGCGCCGGGTCTGTGCGTAGCCCGCGGCCATCCCGACCGCGATGTCCTCCTGGAGACCGAGGACGTACTCCAGCTCGCTGCGTGAGAGCGCGTCCATCACCGGGAGCTCGGTCGTGCCCGGGTTCCCGAAGACGTACTGGACGCCGTACTGTTCGAGGGTGTCGACGAACAGGTCCGCGCCGGTGTACTGGTCGCTCATGCACCGTCACGCGGCCGGACCACTCAAGTAGTTACCCCCACGCTGACGGGCCCGTTTATCCCCCGACGGCGCCACGACACGGCGGTCGGGGGAGGCTCACGAGAGGGCCAGCAGTCGCTCGGTCGAGACGGTCCCGCCGTTCCGACGGTCGACCACGACTGTCGCGTAGACCGTCCCGCCGGCCGGGGTCACCCCCGAGACGTGGTCGTCGAACGACAGCGACCAGCGCGGCTCGCCCGACCCGAGGTCGAGCGCGACCAGGCCGCCGTGTCCCTCGCCGGACCGCTCGATCGAGCGGTCGTGGGTCACCGCGAGGAGGGTCTCGCCGGCGCCTGCCAGCCCGGTCACGCTGTGTTCGAGCGTCCGGGTCCACTGCACCGTTCCGCCCCGGTCCAGCGCGAGCACCTGGCGGTCCCCGAGGCAGGTGACGACGCGGTCGTCGGCGACGACCGGCGGAACGGGGTCGTTCACCGGGTCGGGCGCCTCGCGGGACTCCTCGCCGGCCCGTGGACTCGGCGGTGACGACACGGTCCATCGCTCGGTCCCGTCCGCCCGGGCGAGCGCGCGGAGTTCGCCGCCCTCGTCCCCGGTCGCCGTCGCGAACACCAGCGACCCGTCGACCGCCGGCGCGTGGTGGAACCGTGGTCCCACGTTCGAGGCCGCCGGCGGGTCCATCCACCTCCCGGCGGCCTCCCGCTTCGCGTGGGCAGGCTGGTCGTCGTCGAGGTCCTCCCAGGGGAGTTCCCGTGCGGTGGCGGTCAGATCGAGCGCCGCCACGGTGAACACCGTCGCGACGAACGCCGTGTCCCCGACGACCGCCGGCGGCGTCTCGGCGTCGTGGCTCGTCGCCCATCGGACCCGGCCCGTGCCGTCGAGCGCCGAGAAGTAGCCGCCGTACTCCATGTAGAGGCGTCCGTCGGCGACGGTCCCACCGGCGGTGTTGGCGCCGTGGCAGGGCTGTCCGCGCCAGGTCTCCTCGCCCGTCTCGAGGTCGATACCGAACGCGCAGTCCGGGCCCGTCACGTACGCCCGCTCGGCGCCCAGCGTCGGCGTCGGGTAGCCCCACGGTTCGGACTCCGACCGCCACACCTCGCTCCCGTCCGTCGTCCGCAGCCCGACGGTGTACTCCCGGTCCTCGTTTCCGGTGTTCAACACCAGTCTCGTCCCGCGGACGACCGGCTCATGGCAGAAGCGGAACTCGCGGGTCCACCGCGGCGTCGGCTCCGAGCGCGGCGGTTCCGCGTCGGCGCTGTACCGCGTGTTCCGTGCGTCGTAACCGCGGCCCGGCCAGTCGTCCGGTCCGGGGGTCGCGTCCGGGAGCGGCACCGGGCCGGGGGCCCCGCCCAGCGCCGAACAGCCGGCGAGCCCGGCCGCCGCCGCGACCGCACCACTCCGCAGGAGGGCTCGTCTGGAGGGCATCGGTCGGGGTTGTGGGGTGGGTCGTAATTGGTCTTCCCGTCGCTCGTGCCGTAGTTTCGATCGGATCGAGACTATTACCGGCGGCTATATATTGAAAATTACGGCCATGTCCGAGATGTCACGCCTTTTCCGACGGAACACTTCGTCACCCGGCGAAGGTTTCAGCTCGAGTGGTTCAGGCGTCGGGGGCCAGTGCCTCGACGGTCGCGATGATCTCGTCCACCGACGCGTCGCGGGGGAACGACACCGACACGCGGTCGACACAGTCCATCGACTCCCATTCGGCGACACGCTCGCGGCATTCGTCCGGTGTCCCGCCAACGGCGATCGTGTCCAGGAACTCCTCGTCGATCCGTGCCATCGCTTCCCCGGGATTCCCCGCCTGCCAGTCGTCGTGGATGCCATGGGCGAGTCCCTCGTACCCCTGGCGTGCGAGGTTGTCACGATAGTAGGTACCCATCGCGCCCACGTAGAACGCTACGTGCTGCTTCACGGCCTCTCGCGCCCGTTCGCGGTCCTCCAGCGCCATGCAGGTCAGCGACAGCGTCACCTGGCCGCCGTCGGGGTCCTCCCCCGCGAGCTCGCGGCCGTGCCGGAAGTCCTCGTACCGGTCGGCGAGGCCGTCCTCGGTGAGCAGCAGCGCGTGCCAGCCGTCGGCGAAGCGGCCCGCCAGTTCGACGGCCTTGGGTCCCATCCCGGCGGCGTCGATGTGGGGCTGTGGCTCGGGGGGGTCGCTCCGCAGCCGGAAGCCGTCGAGGTCGAAGTACTCCCCGTCGTAGGAGACCTCCTCGCCCGAGAGCACCTGCTTGACCACGTCGACCGTCTCGCGGGTCCGCCGGAGCGGGTTGCCGAAGTCCATCCCGTGCCAGTTCTCGATGACGATCGGCCCGGAGGGGCCGAGTCCGAGGCGGAGGCGACCGTCGGAGACCTCCTGCAGGGTGGCGGCGGTCATCCCGATGAGCGCGGGCGACCGGGAGTAGACCGGCATGATGGAGGTCCCGATGCCGATCGTCTCGGTCCGCTCGGCGATGCTGGTGAGGACGACGGCGGCGTTCCGGCCCCAGGATTCGGGGAGCCATGCGCGGTCGTACCCGTAGTCTTCGGCCCGCTGGGCCTGTTCGACGAGCGCGTCGACGGATGGCTGTGCGGCGACCGGCAGGAACGCGTCGCGTTTCGTCATGCGAACCAATGCCTCGCGGGCAGGTATTCAATCCGGCGGCGGCACGTCATCGGTGGCCCATTCGACTTTTCGGGAGATTCCACCCGGACTGCCGTGAGAGATCGTACTCGGACTGTCGATGGTGGAATCCTGTAGAAAGCCCCGGCGCCCCTTTCATCCCCACCCGACTGCTGGCTGGTCCACGGGGCGGCGCACCGAGCTAGCACGGTGTGACGATGCCTGGCTTTCGAGGGTCGCGTCCACACCGTGTTAGCTCGGTGGGGCGCGTTGGGGAGCGTTCCACGTCCTGGCGGGATGAAAGGGCGAGTGGTCTCGACGAAGGCAGCCGACGCAAGCACTGGACTGCATGCCCGGAACGGTGTCCGAGCGAAGCGAGGGCACCGCACGCCCGGAACGGGAAGCGCGCAGCGAGGCTCCCGAGTCGAGAGCGCGAGGGCTTCCAGGGCTCTCTCTACGGTTAGGCGTTCGACCCGTTCACCTCCGAAGCGCGTAGACGGCCAGGAGGGCCAATACTCCGACCACGGCCATACCGAACCCGACGAGCAGCGCACCACCCTCACCGAGCACGGGGGACAGGAGCGCCGCGAGACCGACCACCACCGCGAGCAACAGAACGAGCAGGATGCGGATACGGATATGATCCGGCGTGATATCCGTGAAGAACGCCATATTATCCCGATAATAGCGTGATTTTATGACTCCTTCTGCCGACGGGGGCCGGTCGTTCCTCAGACTTCGGGCGACTCCTCGATGTCCGGGACGCCCTTCGCGGTGATGGTCTCGCCGATGATGTAGGAGGCGGCGTCCGAGGCGAGGAACTGGACGATGTCGGCGATCTCCGCGGAGAGCCCCATCCGGCGCTCGACGCTGTCGCGGTCGACGTCGTCCGCGGAGATGCCCATCTGCGTCTCGACACCGGGCGTGGCGACGAAGCCGGGGGCGATGCAGTTCACCCGGATGTCGTGGCCCGCGTACTCGTAGGCGAGCGTCGTCGTGAGGTTGACGACGCCGGCCTTGGCGGCGCCGTAGTGGCTCATGTACGGCGAGCCGTCCGTCCCGGCGACGGAGGCGAAGTTGATGATGCTGCCGCCGCCACCCTCCTGCATCTGCTTTCCGGCGACCTGCGAGCAGTGGTAGGTGCCGTGGAGGTTGATATCGACGATGGTCTTCCAGCCGTTCTCGGAGATGTCGTCGAAGCCAGCCATGAACGAGGCGCCGGCGTTGTTGACCATGCTGTCGAGGCCGCCGAACTCCTCGACGGTGGCCTCGACCAGCGCCTCGACGGAGTCGCGTTCGCGCACGTCGCACTCGACGGCGATGGCGCGCCCCGGGGCGTCGGAGTCCTCGATGCCGTCGACGACCTCGTTGATCTTCTCCTCCGAGCGCGAGGTGACGACCACGTTGGCGCCCTCCCGGGCGAACTGCTCGGCCGTCACGCGACCGATACCCTGACTCGACCCGGTGATGATGACGTTCTGCCCCTCGACGGAGAACCGCCCGTTGGTGTTTACCATTGGTAACAACTGTACCGAGGTTATCTCCAACCGTAAATAAAGCTGTGCCATGCCGTCCGACACCGACGTTCCGCGCGCCGACCACAGACGGCCCGCGAGCCGGGTCTGGAGCGGGTCCCTCCCGAGAGCGAACGCTTATACGAACGAGGTGTGGGTTTCCAACGGATGAGTGAGAGTCGGCTGGCGGCCGGGACGGTCTCGGTCGCCCGCATCGAGTTCGAGGTGGAGTTCCCCCCCGGTCACGTCGCCTGCTACCTCCTCGAGGGGGACGCGCCGGTACTGGTCGACGCGGGGATGCCGACCGAGCGGGGCCTCGGCGGCCACGACGCCGCGCTCCGCGAGGGGCTGGACCGACACGGTCACGCGCTCGCGGATATCGAGCATCTCGTCGTCACGCACCCCCACGTCGATCATATCGGCCAGGCGCCGGCCGTGCTGGCAGCTGCTGACCCGACGGTCCACGCGCCGGCCGGCGTCCGCGACCGGTTCGCGGGCGACGCCGGCGCGCTCGCCGAGCGGGTCCGGGCCAACGCCACCGCGGCGGGCATCTCCGGCGACCAGCTCGACGAGGCCGTCGCGATGGCCCGCGAGTCCCTGGAACGGGACCGCTCGCTGCTCCCACCGGCCGCCGTCGACCACTGGGTCGAACCCGGGGAGACGTTCACCGTCGGCGGACACGACCTGACCGCGACCCACACGCCCGGCCACCAGGCAGACCACCTCGTCTACGCGACCGATATCGACGGCGAGCGCGCCCTGCTGGCCGGCGACGCCGCCATCCGTCCCTTCCGACCGGTCGTCATCCACGACGGCCTCGACGACGGCCACCGGGCGGCGTTCGAGGCCTTCCTCACCGGCCTGGACCGCCTCGACGCGCTCGACCCGACCCCCGACCGGGTCTACCCGGACCACGGCCCGGTCCACGACGACCTCCCCGGGGTCGTCGAACGCCATCGCGGCTCCCTCCGCCGCCGACTCGACGGCGTGCGCGAGCAGGTCGCGAACGGCCTCCGCACCGTCCCCGGCATCGCGATGGCCATCGCGGGCGACGACCGGAGCGTCCGCTACCTGCTGCCCGAGGCGATGAGCGCGGTCGCACCTCTCGAGGCGACGGGGGACCTCGTCGCGACCGTCGAGGACGGCGTCCGCTGCTACGACCTCGCCTGAGTCCACCGGCGGGCGGGGTGTCGCCCGTCGCCGAACTGGGTCCCGCGTGCGACCCCGCGACCCGAACCCCCGTCAGTTAATCCGCCGGCCCCCACAGTTCGGGTATGGCACCCGTGCCGGCCCCCGTCTGGTACCTCGCCATCGGGGCCACGGTCCTCGTCTCCGGCGGGGTGCTCTACGGCCTGACGCGACCGGGCGGCCGCTGGGGGCGGCGGCTCCGCTCGCGGTTCGTCCTCGGGGTCCCGTGGGGGACGCTCGTCGTCGCGACGCTGGTCCTCCTGTTCTACCTGTTTCCGCAGGACGGCCTCGCGAACTGGTTCAGCCCGCTGGTCGTCCCGTACCGCGCGTGGTCGTACTTCTACCCGCTGGGGATCCTCTCGTCGGGGTTCGCCCACTCCGGCCCGGGTCACCTCGTCGGCAACCTGCTCGGCACGTTCACGTTCGGCGTCCTCGCGGAGTACGCCTGGAGCCACTTCCCGACGCGGCGCGGGAGCCAGGCGTTCCGGTCGCTCCGTGAGGACCCGCGGGCCCGCATCGCCGCCTTCGTCGCCGTCACGCTGCTTTCGGGCGCGTTCATGGGTGCGTTCTCGCTGGGGCCGATCATCGGCTTCTCCGGTGTCGTCTTCGCGTACGCGGGGTTCGCGCTGGTCCGCTACCCCCTGGGGACCATCGCCGTCCTCCTGGTCGGCGATCTGCTGAACCTGCTCTACCGGGCACTCCGGCAACCCACGCTGACCGCGACGCCGAGCCCCTCCTTCTCGACGCCGTACTGGGCCGAGATCGCCATCCAGGGCCACGCGGTCGGGTTCTTCCTCGGAGTGGTGCTGGCCGCAGTCGTGTTCGGCCGCCGGGACCGCCGGAGCCGGCCGGCGCTGGTCTGGCTCGCGGCCATCCTGTTCGCCGTCGACCGCGGGCTCTGGGCGGTCTACACCTACGGCGAGGGCGGGAGCTTCGTCCTCTACCGGGCCGCCGGGGTCGCGCTCCTCTTCCTCGTCGCGGCGCTGGTCGCGAGCGGCGCCGGCGCGACCGCCCGTGATCTCGTCGCCCGCATCGACCTCTCGCGCCGGGAGGCCGCGCTGGGCCTCCTGCTCGCGGTGGTGCTGGCGCTCTCGGCCGTGGCCGTCCCGTACAACCTGCTGGCCATCGCGGACGAGGGGAGCGGGCTGGACGACGCGACCGGCGTCGAGGCCGGCGACTACACCGTCTACTACGCCGAGGACGTCCCCGACCGGTTCGTGACCGCCTTCGACGTGCCCGGGATACGGACCTCGAACGTCACCGTTTCGGGCGCCATCGTCGTCAGCGAGCAGCGGAACATCTGGTGGGAGCAGGTGAGCGAACGCCGGCTCGCCTTTGCCGGGGAGCGCCGCATCCGGGTCGGCGGCCCGACCTACCGCAGGACGGTGACGGTGAACCGGACGGGCTGGTCAGTCAGCGGCGGACCGACCGCGTACCGCGTCCGGCTCCGGGTCGAGGACCGGCCCTGGGAGTACGCCTACCGCTCGGACCCCGCCCGGGCCGACCCGACCGTGGCGGGCCGGAACGTCACCATCGACCCGCTGCCGGGGCGCCCGGCGGACCCGAACGCCTTCGCGGTCAACGTGACCCGCGGCGGGGCGGTGCTCGGTCGCGAGCCCATCCCGCCGAACGGCTCCCGTGTCGAGGTCGGCGGGCTCCGTGTGGCCCGCGAGGAGCGGGCGCTGTACGTGGCACGGAACGGAACCCGAGTGCAGGTGGCCCGGCGCGAGGGCTACAACTGAGGGGCGGAGGTGTCAGCCGGCGCCGCCCCACGCGATGCGGAACACCTCGGCGTCGACGATCTCGCTGGCCGCTTCGTGGTGGTCGAACTGGCGTGGCAGCTCCAGCTCCGCCCGGAACGCGTGGGTCACCTCGCCGCCGTTGTCGGCGGCGAACGATCCGACAAAGGACTCGCTGTCGGCGTTGTGGACGGAGTAGGAGACCCGCGAGACGGCGGCGGCCGTCTCGAGGAACGCCCGGTCGGCGTGCTCGTTGCCGTCCTGGGCGCCGAAAGGCGGGTTCATCAGCACCGTGCACGGCGGCGGGTCCAGCGGGAGCCGGGTCGCGTCACCCTGCACCCAGTCGACCGCGGCGCGGGCGCCGACGCGGCGGCGGTTCTCCCGGGCCGTCCCGAGGGCGCCGGCGTCGAGTTCTACGCCGACGGCCCGCGTCGGCGAGCGGAGCGCCGCCCCCAGCGCCAGCATCCCCGTCCCGCAGCCCAGGTCCAGCACGAGCTCGTCCTCGATGTCGCCCTGGAGGTCGGCGACGTGGACGATGGTGGCGGCCAGGTCCGGCGGCGTGTGGTACTGTTCGAGGGCCGCCACGGGGTCGTCGAACCCCGCGACCACGCCGAGTTCCTGTGCCAGTCGGCGCCGTGTCTCGGTCACCGCGACCACCGCCCCGCTGCGGGAGTCATCGTTGGTTCCCGATTCCCACCAGACATACAAATACGTTACCGTATTCCCGATACGCATCTTCCTCCGCTGCAGTGGGCGGGTTATCGCCGCCTGTCCCGGCATTGTCGTCCCCGGCCCCACCGCCCGCTTTATATACGTGCCCCGAGTGACCTCGACGCATGACGCGTTATCTGATCGGCGTCGACACGACCGACACGGCCGAGAAGCTCGTCTCCTACCTCCAGGACCGGGTCACCGACGACGACACCGTGTACGCGGTGAACTCCCTCTACGGCGAGAGCGAGACCAGCGACGCGGAGGTCGTCGAGGGCCGGGAGGCCACGGAGTACGTCGAGGACCACCTCCCCGACGTGGACGCCCACCAGCTCATCCGGGGCAACAGCCCGCAGGAGGACCTCGTCCAGTTCGCAGACGAGCACGCCGTCGAGGAGCTGGTCATCGGCATCCGGAAGCGCTCGCCGACCGGCAAGCTCGTGTTCGGCTCGACGGCCCAGGACCTGCTGCTGGAGACCACCCGCCCGACCGTGGTGGTCCCGCTGACCGACGCCTGACCGGAGCGACACCGTTTTCACCGGCACCGAGGAACCGCGAGCCATGCGTGACAGCGACCGCGACGAGCTCCGTACCGCCTGCCGGCTCCTCGACGAGGCCGCCGCCGCGACGGATGGCGAGACGGCCGACCGGCTCTCCGGGTTCGCCGACCGCGTCGAGGGCTGGGCCGAGGGCGAGTTCGACCCGGACCACGGCGCCATGGCCACCGTCCTCCTCAAGTTGAACGACATCGCCGAGGCGGCCGAGGCCGATGTCGCCGACACCGTCCAGGAGGCCCGGTCCAGCATCACGGAGTACCGCAGGACCGTCGATGGCGTCTGAACGGATGACCGACTAACCGGTCCGTTTCCACGCGAAAGCGGCGAGTATCTCGGGTATCCCTGCTGTTCCGGTCAGACTCCCTCGACAGCCTCCAGGACCTCGTCGTAATCGGGTTCGACCGTCGGGTCGTCGGCGACCCAGGCGTAGGTGACCGTCCCGTCCCCGTCGAGGACGAAGACGGCGCGGTTGGCGATCCCGTGCAGGCCGAGGTCGCCGATCTCGGTCCCGAGGTCGTAGGCGTCGATGGCGGTGCCGCCCATGTCGCTGACGAGGTCGAACTCCAGGTCGTACTCGTCGCGGAAGGCGCCCAGGGAGAACGGCGAGTCGGCGCTGATCCCGAGCAGCGTCCCGCCGGCGGCCTCGATCTCCCCGAGGTGGTCCTGGAACGCGACCATCTCGTTGCTACACGGTGGCGTGAACGCGCCGGGGAAGAAGGCCAGGACGACCGGGCCGTCACCGAGCACGTCGTCGAGGTCGAACGGTTCGTGGTCGCTGGTCCCGTACGTCGCCTGGAACGTCGGCGCAGCGTCTCCTTCTGCTGGCATCACCCGACCGACGGCCGCGACGGTGAAAAGCCCGGACACACCGGACAGCGTCGCGGGTTGTTCGCCGTCGGCGTCTGTGGGGTCAGTGCCCCGAGTCGGCGCCCGCCCCGCCGAGGACCTTCTCCGCCAGGATGGGGACGAAGGTCCCGATGTCGGTCACCATCCCGACGGCCTGCGCGGAGCCACGGTCGAGCAGCTGTGTGACCGTCGCGGGGTTGATATCGACACAGACGACCCGCGTCGTGGAGGGGAGACAGTTGCCGACGGCGACGGAGTGCAGTAGCGTCGACAGCATCAGCACCATGTCGGCCTCGTGGGCCTGCTCGCGGATGGCGTTCTGTGCCTCGACCGCGTCGGTGATGGTGCCCGGGAGCGGCCCGTCGTCACGGATGGAGCCCGCGAGCACGTACGGCCGGTCGTTGACGACGCACTCGTACATCACGCCGGACTCGACGAGGCCGTCCTCGACGGCGGCTTCGATGCCGCCCGCCCGGATCACCTCGGAGATGGTGTAGATGTGGTGCTTGTGGCCCTTGCGGGCGTGGTCGAGGGTCTCCGTGTTCACCCCGAGCGACGTGCCGTAGAGGTCCCGCTCGATGTCGTGGACGGCGAACCCGTTGCCCGCGGAGATGGCGTCGACGTACCCCGCCCGGACCAGCCGGGCCAGGTCCTCGCGGGCGCCCGAGTGGATGAGCGCGGGGCCACACACCGCGAGTACGTCGCCGCCCTCGCGCGTGGTCTCGACGATGGCGTCGGCTACCTGCTCGATGGTCGACTCGGAGGGTCGCTCCGAGGAGACGCCGCCCTGCATGAAGCCGAAGGCGCCCTCGCTCTCCCGTGGCCGCTCGGGCGGGTCAACCCGGATGCCCGCCTCGCCGGTCACGACCATGTCGCCGGCCTCGACGGCGTTGAGGACGGCCGTCCGGGCGCGCGTCCCGGCGCCGCGCTCGACCACGACCGCACAGTCCATCTCCGGGTCCTCGACCGGTATCCACTCCCCGTCGACCCGCACGTCCGTCGGGTGGTTGGTGGTGGAGTAGAAGCCGGGCGGGACGACCTGGTCGCGGGGAGCGGGCGCCAGTTCGGCGTCATCCGGGTCGGCGGGGTTGGCGCCGTTCTGGTGGAGCTCGTGGAGGATGGCGTCGAGCGTCGCCTCGTCGTCGGCGGTGACGGTGAGTCGGGCGTAGGAGGTCTCGGTCTTCGAGCGCCCGATGTCGAACGTTTCGACGTCGAACTCACCACCCATGTCCATGATGATGCTGAAGGCCGTCTCCATCGTCCCCGAGTCGATGATGTGGCCCTCGAGCTCGACCTCGCGAGCGACGGTCATGCTCCGGGAGAGCGCGGGCGCGGGCAAGTCGCTTCCGGTGAATCGGCCGACCGCGGGGACCCGCGGTCAGTCGTAGGTGACCCAGGAGAGGAAGGCGAGGCCGCCGAACTCCAGCACCCGGAAGGCGGCCATCGCGGTCTGTGCGGGCGGCGGCACCAGTTCGGGGTTCCCGACCCAGGCCGAGACGGTCGGGTCGAGCATGAACAGGTACGCCCCGAGCGCGTTCTCGCCGATGAGCAGCGTCGCGAAGAGGAACAGTCCGAGCGCGTGTTTCGAGCGGAGATCCCACCAGTTCCGGCCCCAGACCGCCGCGAGACCGAGCAGTAAGAGCAGGTTCAGGACGGTGAGCAGGCGGATGACGTCGACGAGGAGTGCGGCCATTCTGGGTCTCTACTGCGAGCTAATCTATCTCGTCGGGTATACGTTTTCCCAAATCCGGCCCGACTCCGCGGGGGTCACCGTCATCATCCGTTTAGAGCGCGTTCTCGATGATCTCCTCGACGGTCTCCCAGTTGTGCCGGGCGCGGTCCGTCGGGAGGTAGACGGCGCCGTAGTCGTCGCCGGTGTCCCGCACGATGTCGTTCTCCGTCAGGACGTCCAGGTGATGCCGGATGGTCTTGTAGTCCAGGTCGAGGTCCTCCGCGAGTCTGTTCGCGTTCCGGGGGCGCTCGTCGAGGGCCTTCAGGATGCGCGCGCGGTTGGTACCACCACGCGTTCCCGTCAGTACGTACCACAGGACGCCCTCCATTCGTTCATTTTCGCGCGTGCCGGATTGGTAAACGCACCGAATACCGTAGCACACCCAGTCTGTGGCGTTTCGCGCCGCGATTCGGTCGGCCGGGTGCCGGCGGGTCCGTGGGTCAGTCCGTCCGCCGGCTCACGCGCCAGTCCGTGCCCGCGGGGGTGGACGCCGCGAGGCGGTCCCGGAACGCCCGCAGGCCCGCCGCGTCCGTCGCCGACCGGACGTGGAGCTCGATGACGGCCTCGCGGACGGCCAGCCGGAACGTGTCGCCCGTCCGGCCGTCGTGGACGAGGAAGACGGGCAGCGGCAGGTCGAACCAGTCGCCGAAACGGTACGGGCCGTCGGCGAGTACCTCCCGTGCCAGCGCCGCCAGCGCCGCCTCGTCGGTCGGCCCCGCCGTCGGCCGGAGCTCGATGACCGTCGCGCCCTCGTAGGACATCTCGCCGGCCCGCGAGAAGCTCCGCTCCGGATGCTGGAGGTCCGTGAACGGCCCATCGTCGTCCGACCCATCGTCGGCCGCCCGGAGGTCGGCGGCCGTGGAGAACGACAGGTCCGGCTCCGCCTCCGAGTCCCTGCTCATGGGGCTACGTACCGCGGTATTCGGTCTCCCGCGGTTTAAATTCGCGGGCGGGAGCGGGCGGACTCAGAAGCTGCTCTTGATCTTCTCGAAGAAGCTCTGATCGACCGTGAGGTCCTCGTCGGAGGCCTCGGCGAACGCCTCCAGCGCCTCGCGCTGCTCCTCGTTCAGGTCCCGTGGCGTGACGACCTGGATATGGACCAGCAGGTCCCCCCGGCCACGACGCTGGAGGCGGGGCATCCCCTTGTTCCGGAGCCGCCGTGTCTCGCCTGACTGGACGCCCGAATCGAGATCCATCTCTACCGGGCCGTCCAGCGTCGGCACCTCGACGCTGTCGCCGAAGACGGCCTGCGGGAAGGAGACCGGCAGGGTGTAGTGGAGGTCGGCGCCGTCCCGGTCGAACTCGGGGTGGTCCTGGACCTCCACCTCGACGAGCAGGTCGCCGTTCGGCCCGCCACCCTCGCCGGGGGCGCCCTCGCGCTCCATCCGCAGGGTCTGCCCGCTGTCGATGCCGCCGGGGATCTCGACCTCCAGGCTGGCGTCCTCGCGGGTGATGCCCTCGCCGCCACAGGTCGAGCAGGTCTCGTCGTAGAGGGTGCCCTCGCCCTCGCAGCGGCTGCAGGTCCGGGTCTGCTGGACGCGGCCCAGCGGCGTCTGCCGGACGGTCGTCTCCTGGCCGCGACCGTTGCACTGCGGACAGGAGCGCGAGTCCGCCCCCGGCGGGTGGCCGCTCCCGTCGCAGTCCGGGCACCGCTCCGGCCGCGTGATGTTCAGCTGCTTGGTGACCCCCTCGTACGCCTCCTCCAGCGTGACCGTCACGCTGCGCCGGCCATTCAGCCAGGGCCCCACCC
>ERZ1034569.372-NODE-372-length-16730-cov-9.673343_pt1 | contig 16730 bp, 12 predicted proteins | sample MGYA00520706_ERZ1034569 | MGnify/ENA primary metagenome ERZ1034569 (study PRJEB33760, sample SAMEA4777722) | hypersaline lake metagenome | biome: hypersaline environment; feature: brines | place: Spain | collected 2014-08 | depth 0 m ...
AGTCCAGGTCAGTGAGGTCGTTCCACCAGTCTTTGAGGTTGGGTAGTTGGTCGCAAACCAGGCGCACTCGCTGGTTGAGTGCGTGGTTATACAGGTGCCGACAGGTATCGCGGTAAGAGTCCAGCGTCTCTTGCTGGGCTTCTGTTGGGTGGAGTCGATAGCTGTCGGCGTAGTGCATGGGTTATCCGTTGCGTTCTGCTGTTCGGACGATTTTCACGTCCGCGCCACACGATTCCTTCGGGACGATGACGTGAGCACCGTTACCAGTGGTTTTCACTTTGTATTCAATGACTTCGTGGCCTTCGGTTTCGTGTCTATCCATCACCACAGTTTAGCCATTGTATCAATATAAGCGTATATTCGTGGGCCTGTGGGACTGCAACGGGACAGTGTATATGAGACGATGACGGCGTTGACGAATCGCTCCGCGATTCGTTCACACACCAGCACTCACATTCTGGGGACGCTGTATCCCCGACTGCGCTACTCGCTTTGCTGCCTCCTTGAGGACAGGGGCTGAGCGCCTGCATTCAGCTGAAGATGTGCTTCACACCGCCTGAGAACGCTTCGGAGTTCTCCTTTGCAGTGCGGTCATTGACCAAACCAGATCTCTGTTAAGAACCGTACAAAATGTAATTTTGGCAATAGCTTTTCGACACGCAACTCGCACCCGCGGTGGTGATGGGACAAAGAGACTCAACAGTCACTCGAACCCCTAAGGGGTGTACGTGAGAGTAGTCAACCTCGGATCACTGTAATCGAGACGTGAGCGACTTCAGCGGAAATAGGAGCATCGGCCAATCTCATGTATTTAGCTTCGGATATGTTACCCTGCTTGAACTCGGCTGACACTGAGATGCCAGACGCGACGGAATTGCCACAGACGCTTGAGAGATTCATCACCTGCGCTGGCGTGGCTGCGTATTTATGGATATCTGTTGGAACGACCGACTGTTGAGCAAGTAACGAAGACTGAGCAGGCACAGTATGCAAGCGACTTAACTCTCGAAATTCGGTGGCACAGATGCACTGACGGTTGAAGACATTCTTCGCCCTGAGCCAAGTAACAACGAACTTCTTGTCTGTGTGCACGCTGCTGGCGTTAATCCACTCGATTGGCTGATTTGTGATGATATACTCCAGAGTTACTACATAAACCATTGCCGTGGATACCTGGATGGGATGTGTCTGGCATTGTTGAGTCGGTTGGTTCTGATGTGGCCGAGTTTGAGCCCAGTGACGCTATTTACGATATGGTTCGACTGCCTGGTGCAAGGGGCACCTTCGTCGGGGACATGCCGATGCAGGTGCATGAGGTTTCCGCGAAGCCGCCCTCGCTTACCCACGTGGAGGTTGCAGCCGTCCCGATGATTGGACAGACTGCGTTTCACACACCCGACAAGGAGGTGTGTCTCAATCCCGGGAAGCGAATACCCATCCACGCCGCTGCTGATGGAGTCGGACACATGGCTGTTCAGTCCGTCGCTGACACGGGGCACACGTTGTCGGCACGGCGTCCGCATACAACGAGACCTATCTTCGCGAGCTTGGCGTCGATGCGTTCGTGAACTACCGTGAGGAGCAAAGTCGAAACGTCATTAACTCTGCCGACGTCGTTGATGCTATCAGTGGTGAAGCACTCGAACGGACAGCTGATGTCGTCCGACCGGGTGATGTCGTTGTGACACTCTTTGATGCGCCTCTTAGGGAGTTAGTTACCAGATTCCGTGAAGAACATATAGCATCGACGTTCGCTTTTTTACTGTCACCGGCGGCGCAGATCCGGTCACCCCCCGAGAGTCTCTACACGTCTTCAATTCGAGGCTGTGGAACCTACCATCAGCCACACCCACTCATTAGCGGGGGCAGAGAATGCGATTGCCAGAAGTGCAGAAGGCCACGTTCGTGGCAAACTCGTCCTCAGTGTGATTTGACGTGAACGACACTGACCGAAGATAGGCTTCGAGGTGGTGGTCATGCCGGGCTCTCGGTCCCAAACCGCCCCGACGCAGTGGAGTGGTGGAATGGGGTGCTCGGCCTCATGAAGCCTCGATGAACCGGAAATTGTCTGGTTTGTGACCACTATTTTCTCGAGAGTTCGTTGACAGGGTTGGAGGGCTCAAGATCTCAAACGTGTCTTTCTCTCTTTCAACTTAGGTGTGTGTTGAATCTTGGCGATCTATCTTAATTCGTTCACCTCGCTGTGTGAAGGTGTCGAACTCTCCGAGGTAACTGTTGAAGCCGAGCAATCAGTCAATCGTGATGCGTTTGGTGTGGATCGCTGAGAGTTCATCGTCTACGATGACTTGGAGAAGCTCCTGCTCAACCGGCATCTCGATCGAAACGCTGCCGGGACCCTCCGGATCAGCGTTGACCGTGTGGTCGTCGACACACCAGCGGAACTGCCAGTACGGTGTTTCCGAAATCTGCACGCCGTGGTCGTCATAAAAACTGACCACCGCCGAGTGGTCAAGTAGTCCCAGGCCGACGGCCGAGCAGAGCTCATAGCTGCACTGCTGGCAGACGTGATTTGCCCGTAGCGACGCTCCAAGACAACAGTCTGCACCCTCTTCAAGCTGGGTTTGCATCCGCCCGTTGCACTCTGGGCAGACACCATCCTTCGCGAGGCAGTGGAGGTGGCGGACACGCTGATCAAATGCATCAAGTACCTCTGTGTCGGTCCGGCCGTGGAGGCCGCCGGGTGGGAATGAGTACTGTCCATGCCCGTGTCCACACTTCCGACACTCGATTTGGAGCATTTCGTCGTCATACTGGGCACACAGCGAACCGCCGCAGACGACACACGAGTCGTCGATTTCAATCTCGCGGGTCGGATGTTCAGTGAACGACCCAGCAAGGATTGCTTGAACGATCCGTTCGCCGGCGGTTTGGAGTTCGTATCCAGAGTCGGTCTTCCGGACGAACTGGTCGGTAAGCTTCCCAAGGTGGTAGTTAAACTGCGCACTGTCAGCCATCCCGACGGCCGCACGAGTATCGGAAAACCGGGCAGGTGTCTCGAGTTTCCACAGAGCCTCAAGGATTGCAATCCGAGTCTCGTCTGCGATCAAGGCGAACGCATCAGCCGGCGGGACACATTCGGTACACTCAGTGAGGTCATCTGCCTTACTCATATCGCTACGGTGGAAAGCCACGGTCATAAAGATTCGCTGGATTACATTTATGTATTATATCCGATAAGACTCGGCTCTGATCGAAAGGCGTCCCCGGTGTCGTAGTTCGCACCAGACCATGACGACCATCTGGGTTTTCTGTCGTATTCGTGTTATGTTTTGAGCCGGATTAAGCCGATCGCGCTGGTCGTGCTAAGTGCAAACCCCAGCGCCAACATTGGCACCGAGAGCACAACAATTGCAGCTACCGGCAACGCGATAGACAACGCCAGGCCATCAAGCGAGTAATTGGCAGGCGTTAGCGTCTGGTGAGGAGTTCCTAAGATGTTCGAATTCATCATGTGAATAAATTGGAGATATACCCACTAAAAGATAATCTGAATTACATTTTTGTATACTGAGTTACTGAAATATTTTTCAGGAAATCATGTCGCGAGCTGCCTCGTGTGAGACAAACGATCGAATCAGCTTGAAGCCGAGTGACGCAGGTATCGATTCATCGGCGTCAAGCCAGATACCTTGGGGCCTGACCTCGGGGAGGAAGCTGACACTCCATTCGACAGAATCACGTCACGACGACCGACTCCCGACTCTCAGACACATGTACTCAAACGTGAAACGCCTTCGTGAACTCCAACGCCATGTCGAGTACAACATCGAGGAGCGCGGAATCAATGTGGACGACGTGGCCCCGGCGGACACGAGTCAACTGGTGCTGAAGTCAGGGGCGCTGAACGCGAATGGCCGATTCCGACTGACTGCCCTTCGCAGTGAGGCGGGGATCCACTGACAAGCTTCGCGGGCGGAAATGACAAACGTAATGCCGAGAATCGGAGATTCTCGAATCACTTCACATGGCCTTGAGGTAGTTGACCCGAGTAGCGATGTCCTCACGCATTTTCTTCTAATTCTCAAAGACGACGCGTGGGTTTTCGAATTGCTGGCACCACTCGACAGCGTGCCGTGATAGCTCAATCAAGAAATCCGCTGGATCTCGTCGTATGTCGGTTCCAGCCGCTTGACGCTGACGCTCGTGATGAGTCGTCCTTAGACTCTGCAGGCACGCACGCTTCCATGTTGGGTGTCACCGAACCCGGAGAGGTCGATGATATCGGCGTGAGGACGGCCACGACTCACACTTGTCTGGTTCCGGGTATTCCCAAGACCACAGAGAGCTATTGTAGTGCCGAGCAATCCGGCCTCTGTGGCTCAGACTGCGTCCGTTGGATCCACTGTCTCGCCAATGAGTCGTTCGTTTACATCTGACCTAGTGGAATCGGCAGTCCCGACAGCGTCAACACTGCCCTACTGCCCACCACGGGACTGCATAATCTCGACAACGCGCTCCGGTTCAGACACGAACGCGATGGAGGACCGTGACTCCCGTCCTTAGGACGCCGTCCTCAGAGGGACTGTCGATACGCTCGAAAGACACTGTCTCGGGAGCCATAGCGGACTTCCAAACAGCCCGCTTTCGACCGAGATATCCTTGATACAGTCGTATGGGACTACCCACTGAGGTTCCTCAAGTGTCTCATCATACGCCACTATCTGGGTGTCGTAGAATCGGTACTCGACCTCTTGAGCACGAGTCTCATGTGGACAATACCCAGCACCGACAGTGCCGCGAGCAGGCCAAATACGAGACCGTTTATGAACAGAAACCCACACCCCATCGAGCAGAAAGGGGAACGAGAATAGAAACATGAACACCATGAGAATGCGGACCACGACTTTGCCGCCGCCGCGACAGCCCCACCGACGAGCAGGAATGGCGTTGCTGGGTTGCTCCAGAACTACCCAGGAACGCGCTTTGCACTCATATCAATAACGGCGCCAGCGGCAGGAAAGAAGAGTGCTCCAATAAGAAACAAATGGTATCAAAGTTGGGGTGAGCATGAAAATATTTGTATCAACGCCAGCACTCACGATTAGCTTTCGATCCATGTTCATACAGCGCTTGAGCTGTGCTGTCCTGGTCTCTCCTGAGCTGAATAGCCTCCAAGTTACTCGGGAACAAGATGATCGAGTTGAGTGACAACCTGATTGGGACTAGTTGAACGAATACGCGGGTGGCACCGCTCTCTCCGGCTCCAAAAATACGCATAAAGAGGCCCTGTCAGCGATAATGGACGTGAGTCGGAAGGCTGTGTTTCATCTGTTATATCTTTTTGATAATATATACGTACCCAGTGGTTGGTTGTGGGTGGCTTGTGTGGCGCTCATATATGAGCTCTCTGTCAGTTCTTGTTGGATCGGCGGGGACTGTCTTTGTCTCGCCGGTCTCAACAATGTCATGACTTGACCCGACAAACGAGAGTGTGATTCTATCGCCGCAGAGTGGGCAATTTCCGGTGTATGTGCCCATACCGGCCTTACTACGTATCATAATTAATGAATGTTTGCTTGAGTCGTCATCTGAGTTTAGTCGCTTGTGTGTATATACACACATTCCTCAGAACGCTGTGAATCTCATTTTGTGAGTCGGCCTTCCTTCGAAAGTGAGTGCTTGAGATGGTGACGACCGCCAACATCGAGTCTGTGGCTATCCTCAACGGCAGCAGTCCGGAGCATGAAACTACGCCTTGCCATGATGATATGGAATCGACACACATTCGAAGGCTGATGCAGTAATCATCATATTATGCCGACTGCCTCAATCAATGGTGCTGAGCTTTATTATCACTCAAGCGGTAGTGGTACTCCAGTTGTTTTCCTCCATGGCGTGTTGATGAGTAGTCGCTTCTTCACCAAGCAGACGCCGCTGGCGGACAATTACCAACTGTTGACACTCGATTTCAGAGGTCATGGACGGTCTGAAAAGGCGACGGCCGGACACACGGTTCCGGAGTACGCACAGGATCTTGAGGCATTTTTTTCAGCGAGGGATCTAACTGACATTGTGCTCGTTGGGTGGTCAATGGGCTCGCTCGTCACGTGGGAATACATTCGTCAATTCGGAACTGACCGACTACAGGGATTTGTGAGCGTTGAACAGCAACCTCTCGACCTGAAACAAGACGGATATGATCATGGAGTCTTTACTTTTGAGGAACTTCGCGGGCTGATGGAACTCGCTCAGACAGAGCATCACGAACTCGCCCAGACACTGATCGATCAGATGCTCGTCGACGAGCCAGCCGACATGGAAGACAAGCTTTTTGATGAAATCACGCGTGTCCCACCAGCAATCGTCAGCGCAATCTTGTTCGATCAGTCGGTTCGAGACTATCGCTCTGTATTGTCTGATGTTGATGTCCCAACGCTCGTGTGTCTTGGCGAGGACGAGACACTCCTTGAGACGGGCGGCGTCGAGTACGTTGCTGAGGAGACGCCAAATGCGGAACTCAAACGCTTCACCAACAGCGGTCATTGCCCATTCATCGAGGAGCCTGAGTTGTTCAATCACGCCGTTTCAGCATTTATCAAGAGTCTTTCGTGACATTTTGATTCAACATGTGTCTGATGACTCACTCACTAACCAATTCTGTCGTCTCAATGTCTCGATATCATAGATGACACACATCATGGCAGGATTACACGAAATCGAGGAGAAAGCCCACGACTTCAGTCGTGGGTGGATGTCAAAGACATCTTGAGGCCACACAGACGAAACATTCAATCGGGAACATCACGGATTGTGGTGAAAATGCTCCTCGCATCAATCGTCGTCTGAGCTCGGTCCTAAGTATTTACCGAGCGATGGATTCGTGTATGTTCGTCTAAAAGTAAATATATATCGGGTCTGGCCACCTGCGTTCGAAGAGTGACCAAGCCTCAGTCGACTACACTGACCATGCAACCTCGTCAAATCGGCGTTGAATACTGCTCGAACCGGTCGAAGAAGCAGTGAGAACCGCTGTCGACACTGAGAGAACGCTGCTGTCGGCAGATGATCCCCGACACAATGGCGATTCCATTTATGAAGGCTGCTCAAACGGTTATCAGAGGAACCATCGAGTGGGTGGTTCGCTGAGTTGACATCCTCCTCCGCGTGAACGCGGAGGAATCCCGAGGGAGTGTCAGGTTTGCAGTCCAACCGGCGGAGTACAACACCTTTCGGGCGCAGGTAGTCCCACGGTATCGGACTGGTGGACTGGTGGTATTCACGAGAACGAAGTTCTCGTGCAGCCCATCAGAAATCGACGATTTCTGAGGACGGTGCCAAACCGCTGGGACCGCTATCTTCGACCGTGTCCGGCGTCCCAGTGTTGGTTTTTAGGTGACGCCAGCAGGCGTCAGCAGAGGGTCTCGTGATGCTCGCTTTGAGCAGTCAGCACAGACACATCAAGCATATGCGTTCACCGACTACCCTTGCGGATACTGTCGTCCGAGAGACGAAGTCTGTCGTGATCACGAAAATCTTCGGTTTTCGAACGACCTCGTTACGCGGGCGGACAGGCCGCCTCCGAAGGACGGCTCGGAATCCGCTCCTCAAGTTGGGCGGCCTATCACTGAAACGTCACCGTGGGAAACTCAGGACGGGCGTTTGAACGATGGACTTCCCCCAGAGTGGCGGCGCGTATCCACGGCCTGTGGGATTGCGCCTGTTCAGCTTATAATCCCGCGTGTCTTGTTCTGTGCCCTCAGCCAATCGGTATTTCTCTCAGTCTAAGCTCCTTGTCGGGTCTAACTCGCTGGTGGCGGCGACCGACAGTCTCCAGTCTCAAGAGGTCTTAGCCCACACTCATGACCGAAAACGTGGATAATAACGTCGGTCTGTGTCTCGATGTCGATGGAACATTGTACCGTCGTGGATCTGTGTTCGTGGAGGCGCTGCCGTGGCTCACCGGCGCGGCTTGGACTCGGTCGACAGACCGGGCACACCTCCGGGCAGCCGTCGCAGCTGTCATGCGTCACTACGGAGGATCCCTCCGAGGAATGGTGACTCGTGGACTGCTTTCGGCTGTCGACAGCCTCCGAATGCTCGGGTGTAACCAGACTGCCAAGGCCGCACTCAAGATGTTATCTCAACTGTCGGGGCCCCACGGCAACGGCAACACATATCCACATCGAAATAGAGAGCGCGAACATCTGCATAAGCTCTTGCTTTCGGAGTACGGCGCTGCTGTCGCCGACCGGCCGGCCACGATTGTTCGCCGAAGCCTTGCGACCGTCTTTCATGACAGGCATGACGGTGCCGTGCCGTCGCTCCCCGATCGCCTCGTCACCACGCTGTCAGAAATCGCCACCGACGACGTTAGTGTCGCGCTTGTGACTGACGCGCCAGCACACGTCGCTCAGGCGTTCACAGAGAGCACGGCAGAACTCAACGACGCTGTCTCGGTCGTCGGCACTCAGTACGACCGGGTGGACGGCATCTTCACTGGCGATTTTACCCGGATCGACAAAGGCGAAGTGATCACTGAGTTGGCTGATCGCCAGGGGTGGGACTGGGTCATCGCTGGCGGCGACACGACCCGTGACCTGGCGATGGCACAGCGGGCCGACCGGTTCATTGCCGTTGAGGGGCACGGCGATATCCGCCGCTGGGCGGAAACAGAGGGGACAGCTGAAGCCACCAGAGACACCAGAGCGACATTCGTTCCCTATGGGCAGCAACTTAGCCCCGTATTACGTCGAATCGTCAACGAGGGTCAGTAATTGTCGGGGCGGCATCGCAAGCGAGTCTGTGGCAGGGCTGACCGAGCACCCTCCGTCCGTGCGCTACCCGTGGTCAACTATCTGTTGATCGCCGCTAGTTGCCGCCGAGAGACGCAGCGCGACTACACGCATCCCGAGCGCGAGACAGAGCATGATAATGCCGAAGACAAAGAGGCCAACAGCGGCAGCGTACCGGAGCGACTGATGCTGAAAGAGCACAAGTGCGGCGGTCCCTGTGACACCGAGGCTTGCGGCCCCCCGGTCGCACTGCCCCACTTCACCGCCGCGGCAGCCCCTGTGTCCCCGGAGCCAATCGGTCGCCCGCGAAGTTGCTTGTGCACCGGAGGGAACGCGATAATCGCTGCCACCCACCCGACCCCAGTGAATACTCCCGTTACCACTGTCGGACCTGGGTCAATAACGGGACGAGCTAAAGCAACGGCTGCCGCGCCGGCTGTGATCCCAACGAGCGCGGCAACGAGGTATCTCGTAATCCCTCTCACGCATGAAAGATGGGCTGTGGGGTCGAAAAGCTCTCGCTCCAATCAGAGAGAATGTTTTCGCCTCACAGCGACCCAAGATTATTCAACTCAGACGGTCACTCTTATTGATACAAAAACATCACCGGGTCGTCTCGGACTCCAGGGTATCATGCTCTTGCTCATGTGGGAGGGTAACGATCGCGGTCGTCCCATCGTCGCCAGTCCTGAACCGAAGGCTTCCACCAATCGAGGTCACACCCCACTTAGCGATCCAGAGGCCAAGACCACTGCCGTGTTGCAGAGGTGTTTCGTTACCGGCCTCTAACACCTCACGTTCGTGATCGGGGATCCCCGGCCCGTCATCCCTGATTTCGAACGTTGCACGACCGTCCTCGACGTCTGTACACTCAATCTCGACTCGCGGGTCGGTCCCACCATGCTCAAGACTGTTTTCGAGCAGGTTCTGAAACACCTGATCGAGAACTGTCGGCTCCGCGCGCACTCGAAATCCGGCGGGGACATCGATCCGGATCGTTCCGTCATCCTCAAAATCAGGTCTGATCCCTGCGAGCAACTCTGTAATATCCACTGATTTGAGAGAGCGCTCCACAGGTTCAACGGTTTGCTCGGCATCCCGTGCTTTTTCACCAAGAGCCATCAGACTCTCTGTGGTTGTCGCTGCCGTCAATAGTGGTTCAGAGACACCCTTCTGATTCGAACGTTCCGCCGCGATCTCGATGTATCCTTTGACGACCCCTAAGTCGTTTCGGAGGTTATGCCGAAGAACGCGGTTAAGCACGGCAAGTCGCTGTTCGCGCTGGCGCTCGGCGGTGACGTCCTGGAGAACGATCGTGTGGCCAACGTATGTTCCGCTGGCGTCCTCAACCTCCGATGTCGCAGCCGTGTACTGCCGAATTTGCCCTTCGACGGTAAGCGACAGCACTTCGTCTGTCCCGAATGGGTCGACTTCATTGAGGAGTTCGACAACTGGATTGCCGAGAGCTGCCTCGCTCTCGATTCCGAGAACTCGCTGGGCCTCAGCGTTGAGCCTCACGAGTCGTTCATTTTCGTCAACGATCAGCACTGCCGTTCCGAGGTCGTCTATCGCGGCGCGCTCGCCAGCGCGTCGTGTGGCAGGGGTCAACTCAAACATCTCCCGGGAGAAGAAGGCATATGCATCGAAGGCGAGGTGAATGGGAAACGAAAGAGCGGTGAGGTTCATTCGCCAAAGTTCTCCGACCTGAAACAGCCAGAGGAGAAAGGTTACTCCGGGAAGAACGGGTGAAATTGCCACTGCGGCGGCCTGAGTGCGATATAGCGGCCCATAGCTGAGGAACGTCTCGAACAGGAGAAAAGATGCTCCGGCAATCATGAGGACCACCCCAGTGATGTTCGTGAATAGCCACGGTCCGTGTGTGTATGTGACCGTCGCGGCGCCAAACAGCGGCTCAACCGAGTAGTCGCTCCAGGCGATCCCATGAAAACGATTGGTTGCGACGATCCCAGTGTGGATCGTCTGAAGCGAGACGAGCGCAGCCATCCATCGCGACCGGACGAGCGATCCGCGACCGGTGTACTCCAGCGCGAAAGCAAGAAACGACACTCCAATAAAGTTCACGCCTATCCAAAGCGGTATTTCTATGATCTTCCGGATTGCCGGGTCGAATATCAATAAGCCGGTGGCATAAGAGAACGACCAGAGCGCCTCGCAGGCAATGGTAATCATAAAAAAGCGCGCGCCTGGCTTGGACTGATACTCCCAGAGGTATCGGAGAAAAATGAGCGATGCGACGCCAGAGGTGAGTGCTACAGCAGAGAGCCACGGAAAAGCTACCACGTCTCGTGATAACCCACTCAGTATAAAAGGTCGTTGTGGAGCTTGACCAACTCACACGCGCAGCGAAGAGCTAAACCAGCCGAAAATGTCGTTGGTCCGACTCCACCGTTCAAACTGGCAGACATTCGAATGAGTTTTGCAAATCGGGTATCACGATGAGAGTTATCTCGATTCTATGTCACAGATGCCAGTCTGGGGATCCTACCTACTGACCGTGAACGCATCTTTGAGCCAAGCGCGACCACCGAAGACGGCGGCTCTGGTCTCTTCTTCAACATTCGAGGGTCTCATTATCCAATGGGTGTGACATCTTGGTGCCGCGTTGGGTCTGTGCCCCCGGTATAGTTATGACATCCTACCAGGGATAACCCACTTGATCTCACGCTCATCTGCTCTGTCTGTCGAGTGTCGACAGACTGATTTATCACAGAATACCGTCACAGAAACCTGAGTCATCGCTTTTGATACTGCTGCTGCTCTCACAAAAACTCTCATTAAGCCCATCATCACAAAGTTGGTGGAGTCCGCTCTGGAATATCGGGTAAATACACATTCTTCGATCTTAGCACAGAACTGAACATTTCAACTGGATTTGAGACGGAGAGTTCGGCCGAATTTGGCGGAAGAAGTGGCTTCGTCCTGCAGTTTGAGCACGGACCGAGTCTGCGCTGCTCCTCATATAAACATCTGTATCCGAAGTGTAACTCGCTTGCCAGACCTAGGGTACCTTTTTGATGAGGGGGGAGTAATATGTATATCTTGAATAGACGAAACATACTCATCGCGCTTCTGACTGGAGGTGTGGCAGCGGGGGGTCTTGGCCTGACCGCAGGCTCATCAAGAGATGCTGATTCGAGTATCTCATCACAACTTGAGCAGAACACCACGGTCAGCAATCAGAGCGTTGAAGCACAAGCCGACGTGCAAGCTGAGCAAGCATTGACAGTGGCTGGTGTGAGTGTGTCTGGCGATGCCGACGCGTCGTTTACTCGGATGAGCGACGACAACACACAGTTCCAAGCAGCTGTCGAGTTGAACAATGGTGACGGTGTTCTGTTCAACGCAACTCTCGAAAATAGCGCAGCGGATGAGTTGGCTGTCCAAGTCGCGGTTGATGTGCCTGATGCCATCGATGTTGACGTCAGAAACAAGACGGATTCACTTGATGACGACGGAACCGAAGATCTTGACCCTGATGATGACGGGACAAACGGGAATGCTGTCCAGACTGGCGAAGGAACGTTCGTTGCCAAAATCAGTTCTGTGACTGAACAGATTGGGGTCTTTGCCGAGCTTGATGACACTGCTAACTCAGGCTCGTACGACATCGGCGTCGCTATTAATCCATTGAGCACTGACGATAGCTAACCACCTTTCGGAGCGGAAGACTGATTTCGGCGGTCTATTTTCGGTGGCTAAACGGAAAGCGCTTAGTCTGCGTGGCTGCACGGTTCACATGATAGATTTGTGAGGAGACAGCGGGTCAGTTGACCGAGAGGCAAGGACAACTGCTCGGTCAGTCACCTCCTCTTGGTGAATATCTGAAGCCACAGTGACAGTCTGTTTCTGACCGTGACACACGGATCTGTATTTATGTTTTCTTGTACTGTCTGATACCGGACTGAGAGGATGAATCGCCGTTGTCTGCTCGATGTCCTCGCAAGTAGTCGCACTCCGGTCATTACTGGGTGCTCCACAGGCAGGGGGAACGCTTCATCTGACCGAATCTCGAAGACGATTCAGCTTGGAACATCGGCTCCAGTCTCGCTGGAGACTGACCCACGATTCTCGACTCCAACTTCGAATTAAGAGTCTCAGGAGTTTATTACAGAGCATGAAGCAACAAAACGAGCGAACTCTGTCATTCACGATGATATCGTCCAGAGACTCGATGGACAGGCACTGCTTGACTCGGTTCAGGGTGTTTTCATCGAGAAGACCCGCCTGAGGACAGATGAAATCGAACCGATGTTCGCGCAGGCGAATTCAGACGAGCAGCCCCATTAGCAACTGTCGCTGCACACCGGTACCACTACGACAGGTAGGGTGGATTAATCGTTCAACCAGAAGTCGAATTTGATACTCTCCTGTCATCCCTCCCGCGAACGGTGACGGTGACAGTCTCAGAGGGTTCTGGACCAGATTTCGATGAATGTGAGGCTGTCCTATCGGTTGCTGCGCACAGATATTGGATACAGATACAGAACACGTGATATTGGGTCCCGATAGTTCTGCCCACACTGAATTTTCAGTTTACTGTACTGCACCGCACCACGCCGCATCGGGTTGTGCGTTTTCTTTGCCGACTGACAGAGAGAAATCATGTGTCTGTTGGACGAGATGTCAACATACAGCGACACTGAGAGGTGAGAGGCAGTATTAGCTCTTCGGGTCCGCTCAATTCAATGCACACAGTGTGTGTTTCTTCTGTGTGACAGTGAATCCTCTCTGTTTTTGCTTTAGCTGCTGCCAGTATCGACAGGCTTTCTCGACGGTGTGACATCACCACAATCTGGAGACCCATTTCGATTCTGTCGTGGATTTGCTCTCCATGATGACCTGGGGTCACCGAAGGGATGCCGAATAAAATCTACTAACGGAGCACATCTGAGCTGACATTCCAGCTTGTTTATTCTTTTTGATGAGCTCTCACATACCAGTCTCTGTAGTATCCCAGTCGAGCACTCTATGTATTATTTTTCCAATCGAGCGGCAGGACCAGATTCACCATCATCTTCGACAGCGAGTCTCTCAGTAGCGACGACCGCAGTCGGTGTCGATCTGGGTTCGCTGTGGTGTACGTCGTTGTTGCGCCCGTCGTGTATGGTGCTTTGATAATGCATCACAGTGCAACAGGTATGAATACGTACCGCAGCGCACCCGACATGAACGGTTTCCAACTCCAAGTTCTGGGACACGAGTCCGAATATGAATCCAAACAACACATGAAAATCTGATCCGAGTCAGGTAGTGAGGGCGTCCTTCGGTTGAATATACCCACGAACCTGCTTGGATCGAACGAACTTGCACTCAAACAGGTGGTACGACAGACTCGCTTCCTCATATATGTGATCAAAAACGACTGAGAGGGCACTGACGCTGGCGGACACGGAGCACGATCTCGTGTTTCTGGCCTCAGCAGTTGGGCTCACGCTGATGATAACGACATCAAGACAGTCTCGCCGGAGGGGGAACATTTGTACACACGACACGTCGCCGCTGGCGCGAAATGTGCGTCCGCTGATGATCGTCCGGATGACTGCCTGCAAGCATCCGACGTGGCGGCCTCACTTTCGCTGACTGAGCGAGTCAACTCCTAAAGTACCTTGGGGACACGTAGTTCAAGATGCAGAGCGTCTTTTCATCACTGAAATCGAAGATTCCCGAACGACCCCGCTCGACTTGACCGCCTGTAGGACGCGATAGTTCAGGGATCCGTCTACACGAAGTGGAGGATAGAACCATGTCGATGCTACGTTGAATCCAACGCCGAGTTGGACGATATGGCTCAGTGTCACAGTCGGTGAAATGAGACTACCGGTTCGCGGGTCACGAAGACGGAGTCTTGAACACGCTCAGTGCCGTCCCAAGATACGTCTCAACGAGCACTCTGGAAGTGTGAGCGTAAACACGGACGTTGCGAGCCGAATTCGAACTGTAAGGAAACTATCGTGTCGGTCACACTCAAACCACATGCCTGTCGTGAGTTCCGTGGAGTCGTTTCAAACAGATCAACGTCCCACTGAGTCCTTGATTCATCTGGTAACATAACTGTCATATACATGGGTTGCAGGGGGACCGAGAGCAGAATTACGACTGGAAGGCCGTCTCTGTTAACAACTCTGGTTTGTATGCATTGACCCGCTCTGTTTCGGTGAGACTGAAATCGAGCCAATTCTGATTCGACCGGAGCAATTTTTTTGAAATACGACGTTGTTATCATATCACATGCCGCTCGGCTCCCAGCAACAGATTCATATTCTCCACGTTGACGACAATCCCTCTATCACGGACCTGACGGCAACATTTCTTGAGGACGAGGACGACCGATTCTCTGTTGAAACAGCGATCGACGCTGACAAGGCATTAAACACTATACACAATCGACCCCAGCCACCCGATTGCGTCGTCTCGGACTACGACATGCCTGGAATGGATGGAATCGAGTTTCTGCAGATTGTCCGGAAGGAACATCCTATGCTCCCATTCATTCTCTTCACTGGCAAGGGAAGCGAAGAAGTTGCCAGCGATGCAATCTCTGCAGGTGTCACCGATTACCTCCAGAAACACCCCGGCACTGAGCAGCACGAACTGCTGGCCAACCGGATTCAGAATGCTGTCCGAACACAGCGACAGGAGAACCGGGCTGACAGACAGGAGCATCTGATGCGGCTGACAGAGTTTGTTGGGGACACCGGTGGATTCGAAATCAACGTCGAAACTGGTGAGGTATTCATGACAGAGGGCTGCCGCCGGCTCGCCGGATTAGCTGACAACGCGACCCTCTCACTCAAAGAAGCAATCAAACTCTACCATCCAGACGACCAAGCAAATGTGCGGCACACTGTCAGCCACGTAGCTGAAACGGGCGAACAAACACATTGCACTTGGCGACTTCAACCGCTGGACGGCACCGAGCGCCTTGTGGCAGTAACAATCACGCCAGTGACAGAGAGCGGCAACAGGGATAACGGGACCGATACGAATGTCACCACACTCAGGGGTGCTGTTGACGACGTGACAGAGCGCCATCGGCGCGAGCAAGAGTTGACCGAGTTAACTAACGTCTCGAGAGACACCCTCAGAGCAACAACTCGACAGGAGGTGGCCGATATCGGTGTGAGGGCCGCGAAGAGAATTCTAGGCTTCAAGGCGAATGCCGTTCATCTATCTGATACCACGGATACGCGGCTGGTCCCTGTGGAACAGACTGATGAGCTCAGCTCACTCCTCGGCGAGGTGCCTATTCTCTCCGTGATGGACAGTATCGCCGGGAGTGCTTACCAGCGCGGGGAACCAATGATAGTTGAGGACGCCCGTCAGCACCCAGATGTCCATAATAAAGAAACCGAGCTGAGAGGGCATATTTATTTGCCGCTCGCCGATCACGGCATCCTGATTGCCGGCTCCACGGAGAGGGCATCGTTTGACTGTCAAGAGCTCACCGCTGGTGAACTGCTGGCGGGGGACCTCGTCGCAGCACTTGATCGCATCGACCGTGAGCAGACTAATCGCCGGCGGCGCGAGGAATCGTTGCTTTTCTTTAAACAATCCCCGCTGGGGGGTGTCCATTGGGATGATGAGTTCAATTTCAAACGTGTGAACAAACGAGCTCAAGAGATTCTTGGTTATACTGAATCGGAGCTGTATGGCGAATCATGGGAAGTCATCGTCGCCGCCGACGACAACAGACGAGTCGGCAGTGTCGTCGAGAGTCTGATGACTGGTGACGGCGGAACCCACGTGATCAACAACAACGTCACGAAGGATGGCGAGGTGTTGACCTGTGAGTGGCACAACCGTGCAGTTACCGATGCTGATGGGAACGTCCAGTCAGTCTTTTCGAAATTTCTCGATGTCACGGATAGAGAGCGGCGTAGAAATGAGCTAAAAGAGCACAAACAAGAAATCCAGCGCAAGAATGCGCGCTTGGAGGAGTTCACGAAGATCGTCTCT
>ERZ1034569.374-NODE-374-length-16716-cov-9.072925_pt1 | contig 16716 bp, 23 predicted proteins | sample MGYA00520706_ERZ1034569 | MGnify/ENA primary metagenome ERZ1034569 (study PRJEB33760, sample SAMEA4777722) | hypersaline lake metagenome | biome: hypersaline environment; feature: brines | place: Spain | collected 2014-08 | depth 0 m ...
TTGCTTGCCATACGTTATTGTACCCTCCGCTGTCAGTTTACAGTAATTCAGTACCAATGACTAAGATCCTCCATCTAAGTGATACACATCTCGGCAATCGCCAATACGGAAGCGATACTCGTAGAGATGATTTCACGCGCGCGTTCGATGCCGCCATCGACCGAGCACTCGATGAGAACGTCGATGCGGTTATTCACACCGGCGACCTGTTCCATCGCCGAACACCGTCACTTCCCATCGTCACAGACTATATCGAGATCCTCCGGAAACTCGCCGATGAGGACATCCCGTTCTATGGGATCGTCGGAAACCACGACCGGAAAATGGATCAACAGTGGCTCGACCTCATCCGCGAAACAGGAACCGCAAAGCGACTTGACCAAACCCCGACGATGGTCAACGATGACGTTGCCCTCTACGGAATCGACGCTGTCACCAAACCTGCTTGGCACGCACAGATTTCACACTCGAAGAAACATCGAACTCTGACGCGTTCCGACTGCTGGGTCTCCACCAACTCTTCGAACCGCTCGTGCCCGAGTTCTATGCAGACCACGACTTGACCGAAGTCCTCGAACGAGTGGACATTGAAATAGACGCGCTTGCACTCGGCGACTATCACAAGACGGAGAGCAAGATCGTTGATGGTGTCCCAGCGTGGTACGCCGGGTCAACCGAACGCTGTGCGACAGACGAAATCGAACCCCGCACCGTCAGCCTCCTCGACATCGAAGATGGAGATCTTGAACGGCGGGAACTGGAACTTGACACCCGGGAGTTCGAATCCATCCGGATCGACTTTGACGACGGCGACAGTCACGGCTACGCACGCGACGAACTGCAGTCGATCAGTATACGAGAACCAGTCCATCGAGCGTTTCATCGGAGAGCGAAGAGGTCACCAATGTAGATATCCCAGTTCTTGGTGAGGAGTGGCTCGCTCATAGGAGCGGGCTCACTGATTTAGGCGAACAGGGTAATCGGCTCCAGAAAACACTCGAGGCATACGTCAGAACCGATATTGAGCCATTATTTGAGTTGGCAGATGAGCTCCCAAATCGCTAAGCGCCAATTCGTTTTCTGGGAGTGAGGAAATTCGGCTACAGAACTGCTTCCAACTCGCTCAGATCAAACAGCGATCAATTGTCGCCGACGTCCTCAGTGAGCACATCAACGAACCCGCTCTTCGAGAACATCGCGAATCCTTCGTCTCGCGTGTCCGGCCCCCATCGAACACGCTCTGCTTTCTCGTGGAGCTGCGAAACGAGTGACTGACCAACCGGCTCGTTCGTCCGTTTACATTCCGCAAGCAGAATCCGGTTGGCATCCGGGGCGAGTCCGACGATGTCAATCTCGTCCTCACCGTACCACCACCGCCCGACCTCGGAATAGGACTTGAGTTGGCCACGACGGATCGCTTCCCAGACGGCCTCCTGACAGACGTCCTCGAACGTCGTTGCGACGTGGTCTGGGAGATTCGGCTCGATTGTTCCGTTGTACACGACGTCGGGTGCTTCTTCGATGCTGGAACGATTCGGTTCGACGAACCGGAACCAGAACCGGAGGAACTCGTCGGCGACCTGGTACCGCGAGCGCTTGGACTGTTTTGCCGATGCCGTTACCGGCACCTCGCGGTCGATCAACTGCAAGCGGCGGAGGGTCCGGAGGTACTTCGACAGCGGGCCGACATCGATGCCTGTCGCCCCCGATATCTCGTTGGGGGTCGTGTGGCCGGTTGCGATCGCCTCGAGAATACTCATGTATCGCGCGGGGTTCCGTAATTCCGTTCGGAGCAGGAATTCGGGCTCGTTGTAGAGACGGGCCGTCGGGGAGGGAATATGCGTCCGAATGTTCTTCTCGAGAGGTTAGTCGTAGTCGAAGAGGGTGAGATACATCGGCGTGCCGCCCGTAATCGCAAACGATCAGATAGCGTCCTCGATATCGTAGGCGATGACATCATGGGCCTGCTGGAAGGAAAACGGCTATACGTCGATTTGTCCCGTGCGGCGGCCGTACAGTGGGCTCTCGTGGCCGAGCACCTCTGACTCCATCGTGCTCACGCTGGATCCAACACAGTACGAGCATCGAATCGGTCTCCTGGAGTTGTTCATCGACGAACGGCTGGAGGTAGGACTGGAGGGAGTCGTTTTCCTCCACTCGGTAGGGGAATTCGTCGATGGCGACAACGAGTTGTTCAGTGGTGAGTTTCTCACCGAGGTAGTTGAGGGCCTCGTCCCAGCCGTCGATGCGGGGCACACGGTCGTCGAAGTAGTCAGCGACCTTCTCGACGAACTTCTCGCGCTGCCGGTCTTCTGCTTCCTGAGCCGCTAGGAAGTAGATGTGGGACCGGTCAGTACAGAATTCCTTGAGGAGCTCGGGTTTCCCGACACGACGCCGGCCGTAAACCACGTAGAAGTCGTGGTCCGGTGACTCGAACGCTATCGGAAGTTCCCGGCACGAACTTCCCGGCCGTGTTGACGAGAAACGCCAACGAAACAATGAGGACGCCGCCCCAAAAGACGAAACTCATCTTGAGAAACGAGCCGAGCGCGAGCCATCACATTCCTCCGAGGAGCACTGCGCGACTCCTACCCTCGGCGGTACTCGGATTATACTGATTATCGAGGTCGTTTCCACTGGCCGTGACTCTGGCTCAGTGTCGGCGTTGTTCATGATTACGTTGCTGGAAGCACCGGGACAGAAAGAAGACCGAAATCAACGCCCGCGGCCACACCAAGGACAGTGACACCGGCTCCGACCAACATCACATCGCCTGCATCGAGTTTGAGATCCGGCCTGAGTTCGCGGCCATCCCGAGAAAACGTGTAGCCGCGCATCTTTAGCACGGACATCATCGTGTTCGAGTGCTGGAGTACGGTCATGAACATCGGAATCGCTAGTTTCGTCATTTTCCGGGCGAGCCGGATCGGATTCCGGGTTTCGATGCCCAGTCCCTTCAGCTTCATCGCGTCCATGACCTGAAAGAGGTCGCCGATTGTGACGTAGAACAGCATTAGGACGTGCTCGGAGGTGAAACAGATGACTCCGGGCACGCCCAGCGAACAGAGCCCGTCGATGGTCTCGGTGATCTCCATACTGGTAAACAGGCTCGCCGTGATGAACAGGGCGCCTGACCACGCGAACGCCAGCCTGAGACCGAAGTCGAAATTCCCGCCGAACGCCGCTCCACCAGCCATCATCCTCTCAATAGCTGGGAAGGCCAAGACACCGAGTGTATTTGGAGCCTGTAACAGCAGCCGATCCATTTCGGCGGCACGCGCGCGACCGTGGCAACGCCAATACCGACGACGAACATCACCGCCATCCACTCCCAGGTCGGACCGACGTGGTGAAATACAGAGAAGACAGCCCCTCACAGAACGTTCTCGATGCGTCCGTCCGGCTTGGACTTATTCAGGAACTCGGGTACGTTGACCCCGACCTGATATTCGCGCTCGGTGGCCGTGCGTGGGACGTGCTCCGCGAACACCTCCAAGCCATCCCTGTCGGCGACGTCAACGACCCATCCTCGATTAACGAGGTCCACGGTGAATTGCATCGAGCAACGCGTAAGCACGAAGTGGATGTCCTCCCGTGTGGACACATGAGTCCGCAATTCCGAGGTGCGCAGATCAGTCACCGGGAGTACATGGACCGCATCGCTGACGGAATAAAACTGCACCAGCACAGTCGTAATTCGATGCTGTCCCACACTTCATTATGAATTGTATCTCGAAACCCGCCAAAGATTCCGAACGCGCCATCAACAGCCTCCTTGCGGTTGTCCAACTCTTGGAGGAGCCACAGCTAGCGCGGCTCTACACGTTTGTTCTCCATGAAGAAGAGGTCACTATCGACGATGTCGTTGACTCATTAGAGATGCCGCGGACGACTGCCTACTCGGACACTGGCGCGCTCGTCGAACTCGGGGTGCTTACGCGCGACGAGGAACAGAAGACGGATACATTTTCGGCGGTTCCAGTTACCCTTACTGTCAACCTCGACGGCGACGAATGTACGGTCACGCCAACCCTCATTGAAGCATTCGGACGCCCGCCCCAGGACCAAAATCTCGACCTCCTGCTCAAACAGCACGGCCCAGGGAAACTTGCGGCCGCACTCACATACGCAGTTCCGTACGCTGAAGCCGTGCTCTCGGAACGAGTGGCTACCCAAGAACTCAACCTCCAGCACGCCTTTGCTATCGCTGTCTTGCAGGCTCTCCGAGAGGCTGTCCTCAAGATAAAGCCGGTCGATCCGTACTTCGAGCAGATTCCAAATCCCTGCGAGCGCCCGCCTGAGGACGAAGAATGACGGGTTACTGAGAGATGGATCGTTTACCTGTCATAAGCAGGGAATCGCACGTCTCAAGGACTGATAATTCTCTGGATCGGGTTCGACAGAAGTCACTCTTAGTCAATATTGAACCACGAACCTTCCTAGAGATATTCTATCCCCACTGGATCTCTGAAAGTTGCTCCGGGATACTGACGAGTCGCCGTTCGAGCGTTCGATACGGGTGTTCGTCTTCTACATGCTCCGCTGATTGGCGATCGGTCGTCCCGTCTGCATACTCGATCTGGGGATGGACGGGTCCGTATTCCGGTTCTGTCTCGTCAGCATGCCAGCCGACCCCACGACCACTATCGGGTTCCCACCATTGAATCCAGTAATGGGGCCGTTCCCCCGCGAGATCGAATTCAACTCGAAGCCGGGCTTCCGGGGCTGCGTACTCGCGCTCGAGAAACGACACAGGATCAATCTTGGCGACCACTTCGTTGGCGTCCCTCCGAGACGGTTCGTACCACACCGTCTCACAGCCACCGGTTCGGGAGAGACGATCCTGAACCCGTCGAAGGAGCTTCGGCTCGACTGGTCGCCACACCCCGAATACTGGACCCACACCTGGTCACCCCGCGCTTTCAAGCCGAAGATTGTCAGGGACACCGTCGGTGAGTGACTGAATGTCGTCGTAGAGGTGGAGCGCGGTCTGGATGGTGTCACGCGAACGGAGACTGTTCTCCCAGCGGCGGAGTGCCTGTCGTCGCTCGCTGATTTCGTCGGCTGGGAGGTCGTCTGCCAATGTCGCTTCGAGTTCTTCGAGCGAGTCGACGTCGTACGTCGTTTTCCACTCCTCGATTCGGTCAGCGATTGCTTCGAGCTCACCGCGGAGCTCCTCTTTGTCGTTGGTCAGGATGAGCTCACGTAACTGATCGAAGTACGCTCGCGTCGGGTCGGGGACGTACTCGTCATCGCTCGTCACGAGGAGTTCGCCCGAGTCGGCGAGATCGTCGAGATGTTTCTTCGCTGTATCCCACTTGACCTCGGCCTGCTCGGCGATCCAGTTGGCAGTTCGTGGCTCGGAGAGCGTCGTCGCAATTGTTTCGACCCGTTCCCGGGCGGTCATCGATTCGGTCCACGATTCAACCATAGTGGTGGCTACGCGATGATGTGCGATATATTCTGGGGACAGACCCAATATATTGGAGTAAATGAGACTACTCCGGTAAAATCAGGAGAGTCGTCCGAGGTAGTTGCCCGAAGGGTCTACTAGTCGGAGTTATAGGTCATCGAGGTAGTCTCTCCGTTGTTCCATTTTCTCCTGTTTCCGTCGGTCTCTGAGGGCCCCGATTTCGTGAATTGTTACTCGTGCCAGAAGGCTTCGATCCGATCATCGAGATTGGTGAGCACGGTTGCGAGCACGTCCCGCCAATCGTCGGAACACTCGGCATCTTCTCCGGGTGTCGAGGCATCTGGTGGTGAATCAAAGTGCTTGCGGGTGTTGTGATCATTCGGGTGGCAGTCCCATCGACATTCCCACGATTCCCCGGTCTGGTACTGCTCGGAGTAGTGGATGCTGAAGTCGTCGGTTTCGAATCAGCGAATCCGAAGACATGCGCGCGTGATCCCGCTGGGAAATATCCAAGGGTGTAGTCAGCGATGACTGCGTTGGGCACAGACGCCGGCTGTGTTTGGATTTCGTTGAACCTATCGCTTCGGACCAAATGTGCGGCGATCCGATCAAGAATCTCCGCATCAATAGGCCCGCGACGGTCCGAGTCTCCCGCGTCGTCAGGCATCGACAGGGCCCGGATTCCTACCAGAGATTGAAGAATCACGGCGTGCCGCGTCCAAGAGTGCGGCCCGCCGTTCGAGCGTTTCCCACTCGGAGAGCGCTTGCCAAGCAGCTTCAGTAGTCATATTCTGCTCTCGCGTGAGTTCAATAAGTGACACCCCGCTCGGATGTTCCACTTTGAACTGTGTTCTGTAGTCCTCGATTTGGTCGAGTGTTTCGCTGAGTTCGTCAACAATTTCCTGCTTAGAGTACTCCTCGCGGATTCGATTGGTACGCCGCCACTGGAGGTACGCATCGTTGCGTTCGTAGCGGACTGGACGACCGTCGTGCCGCTGTACCATCCCCATCTCGTCGAACCAATTCAGGTAGTCCCGTGCCGTTTCTGTGTCGCAGTCAGCACGCTCGGCAATCGATGAAATCTTTGTTGGCGTACAAAGTGTAACGAGGACATCAAGAAGCCGTTCACGAATGGGGCCGTCCCTGAGTAGTGATTCGACCGATTCTAATTCGTCGAGATCAGGTGTCGACTCTTGATCGCCGTATGCGTCGTCGGGGATGTCTGTGAAATCCATACGCGGGGGTTCCGTACCATACCCTACTTCTCTCGCATATTTATATCTGCGGGCAGCTGAATTATTTCTGCAGCTGTGAGTCCTCGTCGACCCGGGATGAATCAATGATGAACGGAGACAACTAGTGTAATCAAACGGGTCTCGAGAGGCGGTGAATTAACTCGTTTCTCTGTTTGATGTCCTCATTACCAGATGTACCCGTGAAGCAACGACCTCCGTGTAATATGGTCGTGCTGGCAGCGTCCATTCGCTACTCTGAGCCTAACCGTCATCGTTCGGCTCTTCATCATTTCCTCTGTGTGATCCTCTGATTACCGGGTCTCCCCCGTTCTCACCGATCTCAGTATAATATAGTCGTACTGGCAGCATCTGTTCGTTACTCTGAGCCCGACCGTGTTATTCGGCCCTTCGTATCGCTTTCCCTGTGTCTCGACGCCCGACCGCTATCTCTGTTGATTGAGTACCGTCCAGAGAGCCGCTGCAGCATAATTTCGATTCACTCCGAAGCCAAATCCAATTTCATAGTCGGACAGTAGCGACAACTGGTGCGTGGTCACTCCTGTATGTTTCATCAGTCCGCATCGCGTTTATCGAACTCCCTCGCCCATTCCAGATCTCGCAGTCGGTCACGGCGAATTGACTGGATACGAGAACGTGATCAAGTCGCTTCTTTCCCGGGCTTCCATTGTGGATTTCGTGAGTGTAGTCCACAGTACTGGCCTCGTAAGTGTCTTCATCAAGGCTGAGATAGGCGTCCCGCATCTCCCACTCACTGGTGTCAGGATCAAACAGCTGCTGCTCGGCTTTACTCCAGCGTTGGCCGAAGGTGAACTCTCCTGGCGTCTCACCGTCAGTAGCGAAATAATACGGGTCGCCGTACTGCGGATAATTGGTGTAGTCCGGCCCACTGTGTGGAATGATCTCCTTCTCGGCAGTCTCTTTCTGTGGTGCGTTGAAATCGCCGCTCAAGACGAGTGGGTCACCTATTTTCGTGTTCTGGAGATGGATTCTACCGTAGACTGTCTCCAGCATCTTCACCTTCTCTTCACCCCAGTATGCACCGTTGTTGATACTGACGTTCCAGGCCTCAAGTCGATCAGCAGCGACTGAGTCGATAGTGCTCACGTCAACGTCTGCGACCAATATTTTCTCAGGGAAATGCGAGTAGTAGTAGTTCAAGCCCCGTGGCTTACGGTTCCCTGTATTCCGGAGATCGAGTGGACGACGCTCAACCGGCCAGCGACTTACGATTACGTTGCACCGATTGTGATTCCCACTAATATTCGTATGCGGTTGGACATCAGTCTCTCGCAGCTCACGAGCCCAGTCTCCTGTGTGGACAGTATGGTACTCCCGGGGCTTCGAGTCGAAGTACCGCAATAGTGCTCCTAAGTGACCCGCCCACCCATCCTGCTTGCGCTCCTCATTATTCACTGCCTGGAAACAAAACAAATCGACCGCTGAACAATACTCGTCAATGAACTCTAACTGCCTGTCAACCCAGTCTTCACCCTTGTATGTCTCGCCGTTCAAATTCCAGGTGAGAACCGTCAGCTCCCTCATCATTGTAACTCCTCAAGACGACGCTCATCAGCATCGGTCAAGAGCTGAACATCATACTCCTCTTCAAGCTGAGCGATCTCCACAAAGCACTCGCGGGCGGCGGCGTCATTTCCGTCGCGTGAGTGTTGCTTGCCTTGCTTGCGCTTGACCTTCGCTAAGCCTTGTTTTCCTGCGTAGCGAGGGAGTGTCTGGCGGTAGTACCGAGCAGCCTGGTCGAGATGCTCCCACCACTCCTCTGACTTGTCATGTTCCTTGTTGATCGTCTTTGCGAGGTTCCAGTGCGCTTCTCCCAATTGCTGTGCGACGTTTCGCTCCTCATAGTCTTCAGACGCCAACTCCATCGCCTCTTCCAACAACTCGACTGCTTTTTGCAGGTCTGCCTCTTCACTACTTTTTAACAGGTCATCGAACCGCTCTTCACGTTTCACCCCCTCACTCTTCCATATCACGTGCCCGCCAAGGTCGATTCCGTACGCTGAATCATCATCCAGTTTACCGAGCCGAAGCATCCAACTATCTGCTTTCTCGACGAATTCGAGGTGCTGTACGTTCCCATATTGATTCTCATGGCGAAGTAAGCATTCTCCGGCGTCAATATCGAACAGGTAGGTACTGCAATCGGGGTTCAGTGTACTGGTTGCAGCGTATGCGCCGTCTGGCGTGATGGCAACGGGTCCGATATTCGAATCGAAGTCGTGTTTCACGAAGCGGTGCCCAGCCCTATTGAAGACGTGTAACGTCCCGGAGAGTGTCTCTCCCCAATCTTTCCAATCAACGACAGCGGCAGTCCCGTCGTTTGCAACAGCACATGCATTCGGTCGATCGATTTCGGTCGTAAAGCAAAGGTCATCGTCCTCAAAGAGGAACACGCGACCTCGTCTTGATTCTCCTTCACCAGCCCCGGCGTGCCCATCTTGGTACGCAACAGTAAATTCGCCCTTCGGAGATGCAGTTCTCTGCGTATAGTACCGTTCACCATCGTACTCAATGCTCTTCAGGTCGGGCACGGACTCGGTAGACGACGTATCTCCTGACTCCGGAGTCGATCGAATAGTCTTCTCGGATGACTCTCCCGACGGTTCCGGTTCAGTCGCTTCCGAGGGAGCTCTATCAGTCGTTTTCTCTGCGGTTGTGGACGGCGATGATGCGGGAGCGGCTGCCTCATCGAGTGACCGCCGCCGCCAGAGATAGAGGCCCGCAGAGATAATTGCGAGTAGCCAGATGAGAGATGTGAGGACATACAACCACCAGTACTGAGGCCAGTCATTGGACTTCCGCAGCCGTTTTGCATCGATATAAATAGCAACGGGAAGCCCCAACCAGATGGTGACAAAGAGGATCCCCCACAGTGCTGTGGGCAGAGCCTCAACCCCAAAGAACACGATGATCCACCCAGGGATAGCTGCGATGATGACTTTCTCCCAAATCGTGGACGGGACCGAGTCTTGTTGAGCCTCAGTATTCGTCGATGCCGTTGCTGATGAGGTTGTCCCGGCTAGATTCGGCCGATCTGTGACGGCTCCCCCGTCATCCTGATGAGAAGACTCGTTGCTTTGCTCGTTTTCAACGGTCGTGACGAATTCCAGGTATTCGTCGACGAGATCAAGTGCGTCGTGTGCAACGACTAATTCAGCGAGTTTATGACCGTTGATGAGTTTCACGTTGAGCCGCTCAGCCAAGTCACGGGCTTGCCCGGTAAATTCGTTCGTCGTCACCACGACGACCTTATCCACGCCCGTATATTGCTGATCGAGACTCGCGTACTGCTGGATTTCCGGTGACCCAACCGTCGTGTTTGGTCCGTACCGCTTAGCCTGAATGAGTGTCGTTTGATTGTAGGGTCTCTCTTTACGAGCATTGACATCCTCCCCGCCCTGAAGGGCGAGGATTCCCGAGCGTTGGGATATTAAGGTTCGCAACCCACCTGTTTCCTCGGGTGGAACGACCCAGAGGTTTGGTTGAACAGGTAGGCGACTGGCCGTGCCAAACGACCGTTACTCATATCCCCTGTGGGAGGATTCTGAGTTATCTTTCTGCGAATATTCACCGCACCATTCACGTCCGCGTTCATCGTCGTACCGCACGACTCACAGACGTACAAACCACGCTCCACACGGTTTGAGTCACACTTCCGACCACAACACGAACACGTCTTCGACGTGTCGCGCTCGCTCTTTCGGTCAACGAGGATCCCGTGTTCCTCAGCCTTGTATTCGAGCAACGTGGTGAAGTGGTCGAACTCCCAACCGTGGAGCTTCTTGTTTCCACTTCGACCCCAGTTCCGAGACTCACCGTTCTCGTCCTCACGAATCTTGCTCAAGTCACCGATGGCGATGCGTCCGACCTCGTGGTCGATACACCGCTCTACGACGTGCTTGGCGAGTGAGTGCAGAAAGTGGTCTTTCCGGCGTGAGAGTTTCTGACGGGCACGAAGGGCACGGCGTGACGGGCCATTCTCGCCTTCGGTATCGTACTCGTCGCGGGTGAAGTAGTGCTTGTCCTGTTTCAGCATATTCCCCGGATACAACTCTGCCTCACCGTCGTCGTAGGCGATAGCGAGGTAGTTCTTGATGCCGAGGTCGATACCCGCCGTCTTCTCGCCGGGTGCGTCCTCAACAGGTATCTCGACCTTGCAGACGAGGTGAAGTTCCCAGTTGTCGCCGTTCCACACAGCTCGCACTTGGTGGATGTTCTCCACGGTCACGTCCGGTCGCGTCTCGTACTCACACAGGATGAAGTCTGAGCGGTGGTTCTTCAGGTTGAACCCCTTGCTCAGTCGGAGTTTGTTGTGTTTGGAATCGTGCTTGATGCCCTTCTGCTTCCACGTCACGGTGGAGCGCGGGTGTTCGTCGCCGTGTTTGCGATAGCCGGGTGGGTTGGCGTCCTCATCTCCGCGTTGGCGTGCTTTGTACCAACTGGTGAACGACTCAGCAAGCTCTTCGAGAACTCGCTGACTTGACTGAGAATGTAGGTCACTGTATCGTTCGTGTTCCTTGAGTTCGGATTTGAGTTCGCCGTCGTCGGGTATTTCCCCGTCTTCATCCCACCGACCTTGTGTGTAGTATCGGGCGACGTTCCACAGTTTTGATGCAGAGAACCCACACTGGTCGAGGTCTTCACTCACCTGAGAGTGGTTGACGATTTTCGCCCGATAGGTACGGGTGGTCTCCAGCATCAGACTGTATTCATAACCAGTTATAGGGAATTGCATAATAAGAGTAACGACTGAGTGTGGAATATCCAGCAGTGCCATCGAACGTGGTAGTGGAGGAATTGTCGGCTGTATCCCCGCCCTGAAGGGGCGGGGTTTTAGCCTTGAATCTTCCACAATTCGACTGCGTCTGATAGTTCTAAGGGGTTCGGGTTCGTCGTGTGATAGTATGGTCTGATTGGATGAATGACAGCCGGGTAGAGTTACACGAACCCAAGGAGAAAGCCCACGAGTTTATTCGGGGAGAAGTCACTCCATTCGTGGGGCTGGAACGGTCGAAACTGCTCTTAGTATGAATATGATATGAGTATGTATGGGTAGCAGCCAAGAGCGGAAAGTCGGGCAACGGGGACAGGTCACTCTCCCGAAAGAACTGCGAGAAAAGCTCGACATCAACAGAGGCGATAACGCAATTATTCACGACGAAAAGGAAAAATCACTATCAAGAAGCCAGTCAGTCGGGAAGAACTCGCCGTGGGTATCGACAGCGCGCAGCCGAATCCAGAGCCCTCGAAGAGGAGATGGCTGACGTGTCTCGCGAGAGCAATCAATATCTCGGCGATGGGCCGGGGATTGGTAATCGATGAACGTTCGACGCGGTGACATCGTTATCGGTATGATTGACCTCAACCCGACGGATGGCTCGCAACAGCGGGAAACTCGCCCAGGTCTCGTCGTGCAAAACGACGTTGGGAGCGAGAATGCCCCGACGACGATTGTCTCCCCGTTCACGGTTTTCCGAGGAGACCAGCTGTACCCTTTCGAGGTTCTCGTCTCAGCTGAGGACTGCGTGGGTGGTGACCGTGGTATCACCAGCTACATCCACACCTTCGAAAACCTGTCCGTGGATACGCTTGACCTGTCCGATGAGTACGACCGATACGCGCGCGAACAGCGGAAACCCAAACGGAAAGAACACGGTTCCGCCAGCTAAGAGAAACAACGCCGAAAGGTAGCCCAAGCAAAACGAACAATCAAGCGGAAGCTGCGCGACTACCAACGCAAACTCACGACATGGCTTGTCACAGAGTACGATGTCGTAGCCGTCGAAGACTTGGATGTGAAGACAATGCTGGAAACCAGCCAGAACGCGAAACACAAGCAAGACGCCGCGTGGTCATGCTCTCTGGACCTGCTGGAGTACAAGGCTGACCTCCACGGCACGCATGTTGAAAAGGTGGAGCCAGAAGGCACAACGAAAGAGTGCGTTGTGTGTGGTGTTAAAACAGTCAATTTACTCTGGGTGCGCAAGCATTCGTGTCCGGCGTGCGGCAATCAAGATGACCGTGACCTCAATGCGGCGAAGGATATTCTCAACGAGGACTCAATCACTTAGGGGCGGGACGCCCCGAATCAACGCCCTCAGAATCCCGGAGCGGTTCTGATGTGCGAATGAGACCGAAGCTCTCGTCAATGCCTGTGCAGACTGCGCTCCCTACGGACATTATCTCGGTGTTTGCAAAGCGCGTTCAACAGACTCCGTCTGGTGGGCTGTCAGACGCAGTCTGACAACGTCGTAGAAACGGGAAGCCTCGTTGACCCCGAGGCGATTCACGCGGGCATATTCCTGATTGTGCCTGTCGTAAACGAGTTTAAACAGCAGTTTCATTTAATGGGTTTAGACCAATGGGAGCACAGCAGACAAACAGTCGATCCGACGAATGCTGCCGATCTGCGTTCAGACGCATCGGTTAGTTGTCAGTGCTCAGCGGGTTGATAGCGACCGCGATATCGTAGGAACCAGCGTCTGCGGTGTCGTCAAGTTCAGCGACGATAGCAATCGTATTCTCACCCTCAGAACTATCGCTGCTACCAGAAAATGGCGGGAGTGTGGCAATGTATGTTCCTTCCCCAACTCTGACTGCCCCATCTTCAGCATTTGCATCGTCAATGTTCGCGTCATTGTCGCCTACGGTGGAACCGCCGCCAGTAGGGTAGTCGATTCCAACTGCGATGTCAATTACATCTGGTGAGTCGATTGTGATCTGAACATCTAAGTTGTCTGCCGCGTTATTTGAAATTTCAGGGAGAAATACAACATCGTCACCAGTGTTGAGCTCAAGAGCAATTTGAAACTCTGTGTTGTCATCAGAAATCCGTGTGAACGTTGCATCTTCCGCTGAATTGACAGTCAACTCCGTTACCCTCAGCGCCTGCTCAGCCTGTACGTCGGCCTGCGCTTCAACACTCCCAGTGAGTCCATCTGCTGCTGCTGTAACGCCTGCACCGGCTGTACCAACGGCTGTTGCTCCAAGGATGATCGCTCGTCGGGTTGACTTCGACCATGCTGTGAGTGTATACTCTGCACGAATGTCAGTCAATTGTTACAATATTACAACGAATGAGTTTCAATATTGAAAGTTGACTTTCTTTCACCGAAAATAGATATCGGTCACGAGTTGGATTTATCATGCATCAACATTCACGTGAGATAAACTGTTACCTGACTTTCTCTCTCCCGTGAGAACCCATCATTCTCCATTGAGACAGCTCACTGTTCTCTCCTCGATATATACTTGCGTTGCAGGTGACACAACTGTCTGTGCTTCAGGTATCGAAAACACAATCTGATAGATAGTCTCGATCGTATCTGACTCATTTGGAGACAACAGACCATCGAACGCACCTCTGTGAGTGGCGCACACAACCCCAGTTTGATGAAGTCAATTCAGTGGAACGTTCCACACTTAGTGTTTTCATCGTTGTTTTCGCAACGCTCTGGTCTGATACGCCTGACAGCCAAGTGAAAATCTGCATCTGAGGTCAAGATCTTCATCTGTGGCCGACATGGTGTCAAAGCTTAGTCGTCCGTGTTTTATTTTGCATATCTTCCACAAGCTTATTTCCGCGCACCTGTAAAATCCGTCTCTCATACCAATACCAGTAGTGACTAAATGCATGAGTCCCCAGTGTTCATTTTCCACAACGCAGTTCATGTTCCGTTTTCACAATACCTTGTTGAATCCACGGATGGTGCTATTTGATGATCTCTCGTGAGAACACGGTTATCATTGGGTTCATCATGTTGGCAACACTGTTAATTGTACCATTGAGCGGATCAGATCCTCCAATGTGGGCAGCACCTATCGTGATAATTGGTGTTGGAGTCATCGCTCCAATATTGGTGAATGAATATCTCGACAGAGACGAATCATCCTGACCGTGAGATGGTGAAACCGTCACGCGTGTCTGTCCCTACCTCTGAGAACGTGTCCGGGGTCGATAGTGAACCTGTGATAATTTTTACCTTCCATGTCGCCTTTGGCGAAGAGCCCATGTTGTCTCCAGCACCGTCTTCAGAAGCTCACGGCCGCGTCTCTGTCCGAATCTCGTTCAGAGAGTGTGATGTATGACGGGGATTCATCAGACATTGAACCATCATCGCCGAGAAATGGTAATTTTGATTTGCGGTGTGATCTGTGTCATCTCTCTCTTGCTCGTGTCTCTGCCTCACTTTTTGCAGATTGTTTCTGGAGGAGCGTATTACTCAGCGAACGAATTGCCAGTGAATCAATCAGCCGAGTTCGAGCCAAACCAGACAGCGAATCTAACTCAGTCTCTGTCTCCGGAAGGGGCTTGCTTCAACGTCACTGTGGAGAATCGGACACAGTACACAGTGATTCGTCAGGATTCTGTCGCAAATCCATCACATGCTCTTCAACCAACAGATGCACGAGTTATCGGCACAACACTCGTGATCCGCGAGGAATCAATCAAGAGGAATGATTCGAACACTTTGTCCCCCAGTGTTGTCTCAACGGGATCCTATACCAAGCGATGGAACATTACAGTTCCAATTGACCGAGTCGCCGTGTACCATCCGTATCGAAAGTACCCATATGTGAGCAACGATACACATACCTGTGTGAGACAGAGAACCACATGAGGACACATCGTGGTTGGTCAACTCGCCAGTTCAACGAATATCGTGATTCGATACTTCAGAGTCGCAGGCAATGAGCGCGATCGTGAGTGAATGAGTCACGAGAGACTCAACTTGTCTCCGAGAGAAGGTACGCAAGAGGAGGGAGTAAGATTCCACCAATAACGAAAGCAAGGATAATTGAATGCAGACGGTGTGGCTCGGGACCAGAGGTTGATGTGGGTGGTGGTTCTGGATTTGGTTCTGTAATCTCGAAGAACACGGACACTTGAGCTTCATTTGCAAGTTCCGGATTGTTGACTGGATAGTACCGAAAATAACTATCGACTCTGAGTTGGCCAGCCTCTGAACTGTAGATGTTTACTGAGAGGGTTTGACTCCTCTGTCCAGGCTGGAGAATGAATGTTGTTGATAAATTCGAGGTCGACGACCAGTCGTTCCCGCCTGTGATTATTACTCTATGTGGACCCTGGAGGGTCACCTGAACTTCCACCGGGCAGGTGAAGCCACTCTTCAAGGAGAACTCTGCCTCAATTCGAGCGGGCTCACCGGCTGTCATCGTTGGCCGTGGTGCAGAGAGCAGAGCCTGATCTATCTGTGGTCTGGATGGGTTCGAGCAGATATCTGCGTCTGCGGTTGTGTCTGCAGAACTAGCAGGGGTCGTCGCTGTGGTAGTATTCTGCTGTGCGGTCACGGTTCCAACTGTGGGGACCGGGAGTGTCACGCTCGCAAAGATTGTGAGTGCAAATGCCAGTGTGACCCCAAGAGTCGAGCCAAGTCGCGTCATTCCCATGTTCTGATCTGTATCTCCCAGTATCAGTTATTTTGACTGTGAAAACACATAGTATCATCTCCGCATACATTCCGCCTCATTATCGGGACGTGCCTGTGGCTCGAACCAATAATTGGAACACGCTCACAGTCAGCAACGAACGAGGTCATATCATGAGCACTTTTATATGACTCAACTGGGGTAACAGCTCGTCAAAAGCAAGAACTGAGAGAGTCACAGCAGTCTCGACCAGACAATCATCATCGCACTTGTCAACGATGTCGAACTCGAAGCTGACCATCACGTCGGTGATGCCGGAACCCGTAATAATAATTCTCTCGTCGCACGGTATCGCGTGCCCCGCTGGGTTTTTATACATACTTGAGGAGAGTCCCTGCGACTTTACCCGCGGATGAATCCGACACAATCCACTGTTCGATAGCACTCTCGGGTTGCCAGAATCTGTCCTCTTGACTGAATTCACTCCGTATTAACAGGCAAGCTTAGGTCGAACAGGTTGACATCCTCCCCGTCGTAGGCGAGGATTCACCGAAGGGGATATGCAGGGTGCGCGTTTCCTCGGGGTCCAAGTACGCTTTCGCGTGGGCCGTCGACGGTCGCCGTCCAGTTGTGACCAAC
>ERZ1034569.375-NODE-375-length-16712-cov-68.420184_pt1 | contig 16712 bp, 18 predicted proteins | sample MGYA00520706_ERZ1034569 | MGnify/ENA primary metagenome ERZ1034569 (study PRJEB33760, sample SAMEA4777722) | hypersaline lake metagenome | biome: hypersaline environment; feature: brines | place: Spain | collected 2014-08 | depth 0 m ...
GCCATCACACCGCGACGTTCGACGTCGACGAGGCGGTGATCCCGCTCGCGGTCGACGTGGTGACCGACGCCGTGTGTGCGATCGCCGACCCAGCGGCGTGACGGGTCGGACACTCCGGTGCGGTTTCGTGGCAAAACCCTAACTCGCCTCCGCACGTCGGTCGCGACCATGGTACTCGTTCTCTCAGAGGCCGACGTCGAACGGCAGCTGGAACTCGCCTCGCTCGTCGACGTCGTCGCAGAGACGCTGGTCCGACAAGCCGCCGGTGCGGTCGAGCGACCGGAGCGACCGCACTTTCCGGTCGGTGCCGGGCTCGACGGCGACGAGCCCACGGGAACCGGTATCGCCATGCCAGCGTACGTCCACGGCGCCGACCACTACGCGACGAAGCTGGTCGGGGTCCACGAGGAAAATGCGGACCGGGGACTCCCGACGATCAACGCACAGATCGTGCTCACTGACGCCAGAACCGGCGTACCCGAGGCGTTACTGGCCGGCACGACGGTGACGAACGCCCGGACGGGCTGTATCGGTGCGGCCGCGGTTCGGGCGCTTGCAGCCGACGTCGACTCGCTCACGCTCGGTGTCATCGGTGCTGGTGCGCAAGCTCGCTGGCAGACCCGGGCGATCGCGACCGTGGCGTCGCTCGACGACGTGCGGATATACTCGCCGAGCGACTCGCGGCTCGCGTGTGCAGCCGACCTCGACGAGGCAGGTGTCCCGGCTCGTGCCGTCGCGACGTCGACCGAAGCGGTTGCGGACGCCGACGTGGTCGTGACCGCGACGACCGCGACCGAGCCCGTGTTCCCGGCAGCGGCACTGGCGCCCGGGGCGCTCGTCGTCGCCGTCGGCGCGTTCACCGAGGAGATGCAGGAGCTCGAACCGGCCGTCCTCGCGGACGCCGAGCGGGTCTTCGCCGACGTCCCGAGCGAGGTGGCTCACACCGGCGACCTCCTCGCGAGCTCGCTCGAGGCGTCCGACCTCGTCGAACTCGGCGTCCCGCTCGAGGAGGGGTACACCCGCGAGTCACAGCGCGGGAGGCTCGTGGTCGCGAGCGTCGGGTCGGCGACGCTCGACGCGGCGGCCGGCGCGGCCGTGTACCGCCGTGCGGTCGAGGCTGGTGACGGCACCGACGTGTCGCTCTGACGTCCCGTCTCGTCGCTCGGCCCGACCGATCGTCGAGCCACCCGTCCATGGACGGCGAGAGCTTTATATGTCTGACCTCGGCACAACCGTATAGAATGCCACGAGGTACCAAGACACGCGTTCGTCGACGATCGTTTCTCGCCGGTGCGGGCGGTGCTGGCATCGCCGGCCTCTCCGGCTGTGTGAGTTTCGGCGGCGGCGAGGAGAGCAGTGGCGATACCGGCGACGGCAGTGAGGGCGAATCTGACGGCGCGACGGCCGGCGAGACCGGCTCGGAGCCGATCGCGCTCGGACAGCCGGCCGCACTGAGCGGCCAGTGGGACTTCTTACAGCCGGGCGTCTCACAGGCGACGGACGCGGCGGTGAGTCACATCAACGAGGCCGGCGGCGTCCTCGGCAGCGAACTGGAGGTGATCAGACGAGACACCGCCGTCAACCCTCAGGAGGCGCGAACCGTCGCGACACAGCTCGTCGAGAGCGACGGCGTCGCCGGGCTCGTCGGGCTCTTCTCGAGTGAGATCAATCCGCTCTGGGACTTCCTCCAGGACCTCGCGATGCCGGTCGTCACCCCGTGGCCGGGGTCGACGTACCTAGACACGCGTGGCGGCGACAAACTCACGCCGGACGACGTGAGCGACGACGAGTGGGTGTGGCGAACCGTCGTCGGTGACACCGTCCACACCAGCGGAAGTGCGGTGTACGCGCTCGAAGAGGGCTTCGAGACCCTGGGGGTGCTCAACGGAAACACCGAAGGCGAGCGGAGCTACGCCGAGGGGTTCCTCGACGTCTACGAGGAGAACGGCGGGACCCTCGTCGAGCGGGTCGAGGTCGAACTCGCGCAGTCGAGCTATCAGTCCGCGCTCAGTCGGCTCTTCGACGCCGACTTCGACGCCTTCCTGATCAGCCTCCCACAGGAGTCTGCGATCACGGCGCTCTCGGACTGGTCGGACGGCGAGTACGGCAGACAGCCGATCCTCTCGGACACCCTCGCCTCACAGGCGGTGTACGACCAGGTCGGCAGCGATATCGAGGGTGCCTGGGCCGCACAACCCGGTCGGTCTGGCCCCGGCTACGACACGTTCGAGGGCATCTACGCCGAGGCCGGCGACGCCGAGATCAACGCCTGGACGCCGCCGTCCTGGGACGCGGTCACGGTGATGGCGCTGGCCATCGAGCGAGCCGGTGAGGCGAGCCCGGCGGCGATCCAGCGGAATCTCGGTCCGGTGAGCCGGGGTGACGGGACGCCCGTCCAGACGTTCGCGGCGGGCAAAGAGGCGCTCGCGAACGGCGAGGAGATCACCTACCGCGGTGCAGCAACGCCGACGACGTTCACCCAGCACGGCAACGTCTTCGGGACCGTCACGATAAGCACCGCGGAGTCGGGTGGGTTCACACAGACGAGTCAGGTGTCCGCGGCCGACGTCCGCGAGTACGTCCCAGAGGGACAGTACTGACGCAGATGGGGCTCCTCCAGGAGATACTCTTCGGGCTGGTCACTGGTTCGTACATCGCCATCGCGGCGATCGGGTTCACCCTCATCTACGGAATCGTGAACATGATCAACTTCGCGTACGGCGAGTACCTCACGCTAGGGGCGTTCGTCGGTCTGCTCGCGTCGACCGCCCTCCCCGTTCCCCTCCCGGTCGCCGTCGTCGTCGCGATGGTCGGTGGAGGGATCGGGAGTCTCGTGCTCGCGCGTGGCTTCTTCACGCCGATCAATCAGACCGGGCCGGTCCCGCTGTTGTTGACCTCGATCGGACTCGGGATCGCGTTACGGAACGTGATCCGGCTCGTCGCCGGACGGAACGCGCGGTACTTCGAGACCGAGACGACGACGGTCCGGTTCGACTCGGTGCCCGACCTCTCGGTCGGCCCCGTCGACCTCCTCGGGGGGTTCTTCGTCACGACCGAACAGCTGACCGTCGTGGGTGCTGCGGTGGCCGTCTTCGTCGCCGTACACCTGCTCTTGACCCGGACCAACGTCGGCATCGCGATGCGGGCGATGGGCGACGACGAGCAGCTCGCACGAGTTCGCGGGATCGACACCCAGCTGGTTCGTGACAGCGTCTGGATCCTCGCGGGCGTCCTCGCTGGGCTCGCCGGCGTGTTGATGGCTATCCAGACGAACGTCAGCGCGACCACCGGGTACAGTCAGATCCTCCAGATCCTCTCGGCGGCCATCCTCGGGGGTGCAGGCAGCCCGTACGGCGCGATCGTGGGCGCGTACGTCATCGGCCTCGTGATCGCGCTCTCGACGGCGTTGTTGCCGTCCGGGCTGACCGGGTTGTCGACCGCGGCCGCGTTCGTCATCCTGATCGCCGTCTTGCTTGTTCGTCCGAGCGGCATCGCGGGAACCGAGGTGCGCGAGGCGTGAGAGGGCTCGACCGGCTCCCCACCGGGCGGGGCAATCGAGCGCTGCTCGTCGGGCTGGGGTGTCTCCTCGTCGGCGGACTGCTGGCGCTTACGCCCCTCCGCGTCCAGCTTCCGAGCGCCCTCTACGTCTTCGTCGAGGTCGGCATCGTCTTCGTCATCTACGGACTCCTCGTGTTGGGGCTCGACGTACAGTACGGACACACCGGGCTCGTCAACTTCGGTCACGTCGTCTTCTTCGCCGTCGGCGCCTACGCCACGGCGATGCTCTCTGCACAGGACACCTTCGCCGGGGTCGGGCTCGGCTACCCGTGGCCGATCGGGGTCGCGGCCGGCGTCGGTGCTGCCGCCGCGCTCGGGTTCCTGCTCAGCGCGACGTCGATCCGGCTTCGTGACGACTTTCTCGCCATCGTCACCCTCGCCACCGCAGAGATATTTCACTCGCTGTTCGTGAATCTCGAGGGGCTCTTCGGCGGGAACGTCGGGATCCTCGGGGTACCGCGACCGATCGCGTCGCTCGTCGCCGACGGCGACACCCGGCTCGTAGCCACGGTGTTCGTGCTCGGCGGTATCACGCTCGTGACGCTCGCGCTGCTCACCCGGCTCACGGCCGCGCCCTACGGTCGCGTGCTCCGCGCGATTCGAGCGGACGAGCTCGTGACGCGGTCGCTCGGCAAACCGACGACGACGTACAAGACGCAGGCGTTCGTCTACGGCGCCGCGCTCGCCGGGCTCGCCGGCGGGCTCTTCGCGCTGTACAACGGCGCGGTCGCGCCCGGGTTCTTCACGATCCAGGTGACGGTGACGGTCTGGATCGGCATGTTGTTGGGCGGCGCGGCGAACCACCGCGCGGTGCTCGCCGGACTGGCGATCATCATGGGGTTGCGACTCGTCTCTCGGTTCGCGCTCACCGTCACGCCGATCTCTGGCGACGTGTTCGCCGCCGTGCGGCTCGTCGTGGTCGGGCTCGTCCTCGTCGCGGTCGTCCGGTACCGTCCCGCCGGCATCTGGGGGAACCCACGCGAGCTGGGGGTGGACCGATGAGCCGGCTGACCGTCGACGGACTCGTCGTCGAGTTCGGCGGCCTCAGAGCGATAGACGACCTCTCGGTGTCGGTCGAATCGGGCGAACTCGTCGGCGTGATGGGGCCGAACGGGGCCGGTAAGTCGACCTTCTTCAACTGCGTCAGCGGGGTGCTTACTCCGGACAGCGGCAGCGTCGTGCTCGATGGAACGGACGTGACGGGAGCACCCCCGGAGCGACTCGCTCGTGCGGGCCTCGTCCGGACCTTCCAAGACACCAGGGAGCTCGAGACGATGACGGTCCGGGAGAACGTGCGGCTCGCAGCACGTGACCACCCGGGCGAGCGAACGGTCCCGGCGCTGCTCGGGAGCGACGACGCACGAACGACCGAAGACGCGGTCGGCGAGCGGGCCGACGAGCTGATCGACACCTTCGATCTCACGCACCTCGCAGACGCGTACAGCGGGTCGCTCTCTGGGGGCCAACGGAAGCTCCTCGAACTCGCGCGTGCGCTGATGGTCGACCCAGACGTGTTGTTGCTCGACGAGCCGTTCGCGGGCGTGAATCCGAGTCTGACGCGCGAGATCGCCGAACACATCCGGGCGCTCAACGAGGCGGGCACGACCGTCGTCGTCATCGAACACGAACTCGAGACGCTCACCGACCTCGCAGAGCGGCTGATCGTGTTACAGCAGGGGACGCTGCTCGTCGAGGGCGAGCCGGACGCCGTGGTGGCCGACGAGCGCGTCGTCGACGCGTACCTCGGAGGTGGCGCGTGAGCCTCCTCCACGTCGAGGCGCTCGACGCGGGATACGGTGACCTCGAGGTGCTCTCTGACGTCCACCTCCGCGTCGACGACGGAGAGTACGTCACCGTCGTCGGTCCGAACGGTGCCGGAAAGTCCACCGCGATGAAGGCCATCGTCGGCCTCGCTACCTGCTTCGACGGGTCGATTACCTTCCGCGGCAACGACATCACCGGGCTACCGCCCGAGGCGGTCGTTCACGAGGGGATCGGGTACGTTCCACAGACGAACAACGTCTTTCCGACGCTGACCGTCGAAGAGAACCTCACGATCGGGGCGTACCCGCTCGAGACCGTCCCAGAGGCTCGGATGGAGGCGGTGTACGACCGCTTCCCAGCGCTCGCGGGCCGCCGGGACGAACCCGCCGGCGCCCTCTCGGGCGGCCAACAGCAGATGCTCGCGATGGGGTGTGCGCTGATGCTCGACCCGGGCGTGTTGTTGTTGGACGAGCCGAGTGCGGGGCTCGCACCCGACCTCGTCGACGAGATGTTCGACCGAATCGACGAGATCAACGACGCCGGCACGACCGTCCTCATGGTCGAACAGAACGCCACGGAGTCGCTCAGACGCTGTGACCGCGGCTACGTCCTCGCGAACGGACAGAACCGGTACGAGGACGACGGCGACGCTCTCATCGCCGACGACGCGGTTCGCGAACAGTTCCTCGGCGGCTGAGCACGGACTCACCCGTCGGCGACGAGCCCCAGGTACCGGTGGTCGGTAGGGGCGGTCACCGAGAGCCACTCCACCGACCGGCCACACAGCGTCTCCGTCGACCGGGCGCCGAATCGGGATCGGTCGCCACCGTCGTGGCCGAGGAGGTACCCGACGGGGCGAGGCCCGAACGTCTCGAGTCGCTCCGCGAGCCAGCCGTCACCCTGCGGTTCGGCGAACGCGACCGGCCGGTCCGGCGGCGAGGCGATCCGTGCACCGAGGACCGCGCTCTCACCCCAGCGGGGCGTGCCGACGTCGACGGCGGTTCCGACCCGATCGATCGCGTCTTCGACATCCCTGACGCCGAGCACGACGGTGTCGACGCCGCGAATCGGCGTCGACGGCGTGGCCTCGGTTGGGGTCACGCGACGCGACCGCGGCGTCCGGTCGCTGATGAGAAACGGCAGCAACGAGCCGGGGTCGCCCGAGCCGAGCGCGGTGAGGTCCCACTCGACGAGCGTGTCGTCCTCGCGCGTCCGTCGGTACACCGTGGGGCCGTCGACGGTGATCCCACGGTCCGCGAGGGCGTCGGTCGCCGTCTCGATGTCGTCGACGTCGATCGCCCACGCGCACGGTCCGCCGTCGTGGTGTATGGGGTCGTTCCACCAGGGAGCGGTCGTGTCGGGGTCGAGCGTAGAGATGAGTTCGAGGTACGTCCCGTCACGAAACCCCACGATACCCATGTGGGTGACGCCGTTAGAGTGGCGGCCGCCGTACGCCACGTCGAACCCCGCGGCGTCGAACGCGTCGACGAGTCGGTCGAGGTCGCGGCCGGCGACGGTGACGTGGTCGATCTGAAGCTCCATCTGTGCGCACGAACGTGCGGCACCCAGTTCGGTGTTGTGGTCGTCTGACCGCGGTTCGTACACGTGAGCCACCCGAGCGGGGGCCGGATCGAACGGGTGGGCTCACACGACGGTGGCGACGCCGCCGACGAGCGCGAGCGTGACCGTGAGCCGGCCGAGGCTGCCGAGGAAGGTCGCCACGGCGAACCGGGCGTAGTCGCGCTCGAGGACCGCGAACGCGTAGATCGAGAGGGTGTCCGGGAAGAAGGGAACCGAGAGGGCGATCGCGAGTCCCCCGTAGCCGTACTGCTGTGCGAGTTGGACCGACCGCGTCTCGGACCACTCTACGACGTTCCAGCGCGAGCGCCGAAGCCACCGGATGACCGGCCCGGACTGTTTTACCTCCTGGCCGATGTGGAAGGCGAACACGCTCCCGGCCGCCTTCCCCGTCGCACTGACGAGCATGATGCTCCCGAGGTGGACCCACCGCGGGAGTCCGAAGTCGATAGGTGCTGCGAGGACGACCTCGCTCGGTCCGGGAAGGGCGAAGGCGATCAAAAACGAGTAGACGAAGACGACGACCATCCCGACCCAGCCGGTGGCCGACTCGACCAGGGCCTCGAGGCCCGCCTCGACGCCGGCGACGACCGATCCGGAGCCGAGCACCCCGGAGACGGCGGTCGTTACGGCCGCGTCTGTGGCGAGGCCGGAGCACGTTGCCACGGCCGCGTCTGTGGCGAGGCCGGAGCACGTTGCCACGGCCGCGTCTGTGGCGGGGCCGGAGCACGTTACCACGGCCGCGTCCGCGGCGGGGCCAGCAATGCCGACCGTCGACGCGAGCGACACGATCACCCACCCCACGTCCAGTGGGCGTCGAGGACGAACCGATACAGCCCGCTCACGACGATCGCGAGGCCGTTTGCGACGAGATACAGGATATCGGCCACCTCGACGAAAGCGAAGAGGACACCCAGCTGTATCGGGATCGCGGTCCCGCGGACCACGTTCGTCTTACACAGGCCGCGAAAGTACTCGCGTACGCCCGTGTTGCGCGACCCCCTGAACGTCCAGGCGTTGTTGAGCACGTACGAGAGAAGGATCGTCAACTCGATCGAGATGGTTGCCGCGAGCAGGTAGTTCACGCCCCCGACGTCGACGAACAGCCACAAGAGCGCCATCTGCACCCCCGAGGCGGCCGCCCCGACGACGACGAATCGGCGAAGCTGGAGCGCGAGCGGACCGTCCACCAGCCCGCGGAGCAGCGACCGGATCATCTACTTGTAGCCGAGCGCCTCCAATCGTGCACCGAGGTCCTCGTCGACCGCTGCCGGTGTGGCCGTCTCGCCGTCGGTGCGGATCGTCGCGGCGTGAGCGTCGACGAGGGGGGCGAACCGATCGATGACCGCCTCGTCGTCGTCGGTCGGGTCGACGGCCCGATCGACCTGTTGGGCCGGGTCTGACGGCCGGTGGTAGAGCTCTGCTGACCCGTCGTCGACGTTCTCGATGTACGTCCACTCGGCGTCACGGACGCTGACGTAGAGGTCACCGTCGGCGAGCGACCGCGGAATCGGTTGGGCCGTCACCTCGTCGCCGCGGACGGTCACGGAGACGACCGGCTCGGCGGTCGGAGAGGTGCCGTCGGTGACCGTCGAGCGAAGGCTCTCACCCTCCCACTCGTCCGGGGGGTCGACGCCGAGCAACGCCGCCACCGTCGGGGGAATCGCGTCGAGACCGACGCCGTGGTCGACCCGGCGACCCGGGGCTCCGGGCACGTCGACGACGAGCGGGACCCGTATCAGCTCGTCGTACAGCTTCGGGTAGTGTGCGAGGTGACCGTGTTCTTGGAACTCCTCGCCGTGGTCGCCCGCGACGACGACGGCGGTGTCGTCGGCGACCCCTTCGGCCTCGAGCGTGTCGAGGAGGCGGCCGATGCTGGCGTCGACCTGCCGAACCGCCGCTCGGTACAGCGTCTCGAGCTCCTCGAGCGTTCGGTCGTCGACGTCAAGTCCGAGGCCGGTTCGGGTGTGCGCGTGGAGCAGCTGGTGGGTGCCGAGGAGGTTCGACGACACCTCACGGATGTACCGCGGGGCGGGGACGTACGGGGTGTGTGCGTCCATGTAGTGGACCCAGAGGAAGAACGGCTCGTCGGCCGTCTCCAGAAACGACGTGGCGGCGTGTTCGACGTCGAACATGCGCGAGGTGTCGAGGAACGGCCGGTCGTCGGTCTCGCCGCGAATCCGTGACTCGATGCGGCGCAGCGGCGAGCCGAGCAGCTGAATCCACGCCTCGACCGTCGGGTGCGTTGCGAGGTACTTGCTGTAGATGCTCGCGCCGACGCTGGCGACGAACGGCTCGAACGCGTCGAAGCCCTCGTCGTACCCCCAGTGAGAGGTCAAGAAACCGTTCGCGGCGTTGAAGCCGGCGGTCTCGACGCCGGCCGCAGACAGCGTCTCGGCGAGGGTCGTCGCCTCCTCGACGCCGATGGCACCGCTCTCGGCGAAGACGCTTGAGGACGCTAGTATCGAGGGGAACGAGAACGGCGTCCAGTTACCCGTCGCGAAGGCGTGCTCGAAGACCGTTCCGCGCGCGGCGAGCGAATCGATGACCGGGGTGTGGCGGTCGTCGGCGTACGCGCCGACCGCGTCGGCGCGGAGCGAGTCGACGGTGACGAGAACGGCGTTCGAGACCGTCGCCTCACCCACGGGTCGATGCCACCCCGGCGACGGTGTCGGTCGAGACGACGTCCACAGTGACTACTTGATCGGCCGTTTCACGTTTTACGTTTTCGGTCCGCACGACCCGCCATCGTCGGCGGGTTCGGGGTCGCGACATTTTACCGCCGCGGCGACGAACCACGTAGTATGGCGGACCTACACCCGATCGCCAAACGGATCCACAACGTCCAACCGGACCCGGTTCGGCTCGAGCTTGACAGCGGTGAGACCGGCACGTTCGAGTTTTCGTCGACGGAGTTCTTTCAACGAGAGTTTCGCGGCGAGGGCGTTCGGACCGACGCAGACGTCGACGCCGCGTTTCGACTGATCACCACGGACGACTACGAGTCGGTGCTGCTCGGTCGCTCCGGTCCGGACGAGGACGGGTGGTCGATGATCGGAACGGTAGTCGCGGCGACGCCCGTCGACGGCGCGTAGCCTGTGGCTGTCGGGGGTCGACGGCACGCTTGCTGTCGTCGCGGCGTTCACCGAGTACGGACCGGCTGTCGTCGGGGCTCACCGAACGACCGTGACTGGGATGTCGGCCCGCCGTACGACGCCTTCGGCGACGCTCCCTAGGAGTACCCGCGAGAGTCCCGTCCGTCCCTGGCTTGCGAGCACCACGTGGTCGAACGGCTGGTTCGACGCACGCGTCCCACTGCCGGTGTCGCCACCGTCTTCCTCGCGATCGACGCCGTTGGCCCCACCGGCCTCGGCTTCTGATCCGGCGGCGGCCGCGACGATAGTCGTCGTCGGTCGCCCGACTTCGAGTCGCGTCTCGACCGGCCGGTCGACTCGGTCCGCGGCCGCCGCGAGGATGCGTTCGCCGCGGGCGTGAGCGCTGTCGTACCACTGTTCGACCGCGCCCGGGAACCCGCCGTCGGCGCCCGTCGTCGACTCGGCTGGATTGATGACGTGCAGGGCTGTCAGCGAGGCGTCCGGCCACTCGTCGGCCGCGAACGCCAGCGCCTCGGTCGCCTCCTCAGACCCGTCGACCGCGACGAGGATTCGCTTCGCCATATCGGTTGATACCCTGGAACCGACAAAAAGCCGGGGGGCGGTTCTCGCCGGGGCTCACTCGCCGTGCCGGGTGACGCACGTCGAGAGACCGATGAGTTCGACCGGCTCTGAGTTGTCGGGCGAGTACACCACCATCTGGCCCTTCTGCATGTACGGCACCTTTCCGGCGAGCGCCGTCGGGATGTTCACGCTCTGGATCGCCTCTTCGTCGCCGAGGTTCAACACGACCGTCGTGTTCACCTGTTTGAACACGGGGTCGGCGATGTCCTGTGGGTCCTGGGTGATCAAAAAGAGCCCGAGCCGCTCTTTTCGCCCCTGTTTCGCCGCCTCGGTGAACGTCGAGACGACTTGGCGCGCCTGGACGGTGTCGGCGTCCGCGAGGAAGTTGTGTGCCTCGTCCATCCCGATCAAAAGCGGCGTCTGCTTGATCCGATCGCTTCGCGGGTCGTTCGACAGCTTGTCGCCGACGAGCATCGACGACACCGCGAGCACGACGATCTCCTTCTGTCTGGAGGTAGGGAGGTGGTACGTCGGGATCACGCTCAGGCCGCCCGGTCGGACGAGCGTGTGGTCGAGGTCGGTGATGGGGACGGCGTCGCCGTCGAAGACTCCGCCTGGAACCGCACGAACCCGCCGTTTGACCGCGTCGTACGTCGCCTCGTGCACCCGGCCGCTCTCGTGAAGCTCCTCTTGGAGGGTGGGGTCGTCGAGGAAGGTGAGGAACTCGCGGTAGGTTCCGTCGTCGCCGTAGTCGCGGAAGAATCGCCGGAGGAGCGTCGAGAGCCCGGCGTACTGGTTGTCGTTGAGTCCGGACCCCGCGACGAGCCACGGCATGTCGTACTCGTCGACCATCGAGAACGGGATCGTGAACGACATCCGTTCGGCACGATGGCCCTCGCCTGGGTACGTCGCGTTCGGAACGCTCGGGACGAGCGCGACCGTGTCGTCGTGTCCGCCGTGGGCGATCCCCTCACGGTCGAGTCGTCTCGCCGTCGCCGCGTCCATCGACGGGTTGTCGTCGTGCATCTGTGCGTACTCGTCTTGCGGGTCGAACTGGACGACGGCCATGCGCGCGTCACGGCCGTCGTCCATCGGGTACGTCCGGTCGGCGTCGAGGTACTGCCGGAGGACGTTCTTTGCGGCGTGTGTCTTCCCAGAGCCCGTCCCTCCGGCGACGAGGGTGTGTCTGAACGCGAGTGGATCGCCCTCGGTGTAGTCGTCGCGGATCCGGTAGTCGACCGTCGGGGGCGACGCCGCGGTACGGACGCGCTCGCCGCCGACCGCGAGGTGCCCGAGGAAGACGCCCGACTCGGGGATCGTCAGCCCGGTCTTGATCTCCGCGTCGTCTGCGGCCGCTTCGACCACCGAGCCGGGTTTTGGAACCCGGTCTGTCATCCGGCGACGCAACTCGGGTCCGTCCTCGTACACCATCGCCACCGGGTCGAGTTCGGCGACGAACTTGTAGTCGCGCTCTGTGAACTCCTCCCGGCGCATCTCCCGGCGCGCGTGGATCTCGGTGGCGTCGTCCGCACGGAACTCCTGTGCGTACTCGAGCGCCGAGATCTGCGCGAAGAGTCGCTCCCCGTCGGGGTACGGCACCAGCAGGTAGGTCCCGAGCCGAACCGCATCGCGGTTGTCCGTCGTGATGAACGCCCGGAGCGTGGTGTCGTCTTCGGCATTGGAGACCCGAAGTCCCTGTGAGACCGCGACCACGCCGAGCCCGCGGTCGTCGCCGGTCGGCTCGACGTCGTACGCGGTGAAGCCATCTGCGGACGGGGGGTCGTCCGTCGTCGCCGAGTCGGTCGTCGTCGGTTCGACGTCAGCAGTCGCGTCCCCGTCGCCGGTCTCGACGGCGGCCGTGGGCTCGGCCGCGTCTGCGTCGGCGTCGGCCGTGTCTGCGTCGGCGTCCACTGCGGTGTCGGCGGCTCCGCCCCCGTCGTCGCGGTCGGTGAACTCGGTGAAGTCCTCGAGGGTCATGTCTCACACCGCGCCCTCCATCCGCAAAGCGGTTTCCCCCAGTGGTCCACGCGCGCCCCTCGGTCGCCACACAGACGGGCTTTTGCCGTCGAAGCCCCTCTCGGTGGTATGTTACTCGTTCGCGGCAGTGGCGGCGGGACGGACCTCACCGGAACGGTGTTCGAGCGCGGCGAGGAGCCGCCGACGTACGAGGGAGTACCGGACGAGACGGCTCCCTACGTCTGGGTGTGTGACGCCTTCTACGAGGTCGAAAGCGGGGGAGCACCGCTGCAGGTCGACGGCAGGGAGATCCGGGTCGCGTTCGAAGAGCCGATGCCACGGGGCTTCGACACCCGTGAGGCGGCACTCGATGCGGCCCGTGAACACGTTCGAACGCAGTTCGCTCGGATCGGCGTCGACGCCGATCGGGTCGAGATCGAGGTGACGGCACCCGACCCCGCCTGAGCAGCCGCCGCAAGCGTGGTGTCGTCCGTCGTCGGACGGTCGTGTCCGGTCTGTCAGTCGTCGGCCGGTCGCTCCGGGCCGGTCGCACCGCAGACGCCGAGCGGGAGCCCGTCGGCGTCTCGTGGTGCAGGTCCGCCTCCGCGGGCGGCGTCGTCGATCAGTCCACAGAGCAGCGTCTCGACGCTCACCCCGCGGGCGGCCGCCATCGCGGCGAGCCGCTCGTACTGTGCGTCCGGTATCGGCACAGGAGTCTCGTCCATGCGTGCGACTCTGTGACGAACCCACAAAAACGTTTGCGGGGTGAGACGCCGACGCGTGTGGCTCACAACGCGTCGAGGACGCCGTTGGCGAACGCCGTCATCGTGTCGGCCGGGTCGGTCCCCTGAAGTCCCACGATCACGTGGTCGACGCCGGCCGTCTGGAGGTCACAGAAGTAGTCGCGGACCCACTCGACGCCAGCGTGGTAGCCGAGGTGGATCGGCTCCGGCTCGGCGCTCGGGTCGTCCGCCAGGTCCACGCGGACCGCGATGGCGAACGGCTTGTCGCCTGCGAGCTCGCGCCACGTCTCAAGGTACGTCTCGAGCGTCGACTCCGGCAGGTGGTAGAACAGCCAGCCGTCCCCGTGCTCGGCTATCCACTCCGTCGACTGACGGGCGTTTCCGGTCGGGAACAGCGGGAGGGTCTCGCTCGTCGGCTTCGGGAGCACGTCGAGGTCGCCGTCGAGCGCCCCCCAGTCACCCTCGACGGTCGGAAACGACTCCCGCCAGATGGTGCGCATCGCCGCGACACGCTCGCGGAACGCGCGGCCACGCTCGTCGGGATCGACGCCAAACGCCGGATACTCGGGGTCGCGGTCGCCCGAGGCGATCCCTACCACGAGCCGACCGTCGGAGAGGCGGTCGACGCTGGCGGCAGTCTTCGCGAGGTGAACCGGGTGGCGCAGCGGGAGGATCACACTCGACGTACCGAGTGCGATAGACTCCGTGTGAGCGGCCGCGTGTGAGAGCAGCGGCCACGCGTCGAACGCCCCACCGGCGTCGCCGAACCGCGGCCAGTACGTCGGCACGTCGCGGGCCCAGAGCCCGTCGAAGCCGACGGCCTCCGCGTGACGAGCCAGACGCATCTCCTCGTCGACGGCCGGTGTCGACTCGCGCGTCCCCGTCAACGGGAAGCCGATACCCACGGTCAGTCCGTCGTCGGTGAAGAGGCGGCGGTAGCCTCGGTTGGCGTGGGGAATGTCGTCCACGTCCCCGATCCGTGCGCCGAACGGATGGGTCCTGTGGAGTCACTCGAGCCGGTTCACCGCCCGCGAGAGCCGGTCGAAGTCGTATCGTTCGGACGGGAGCGTCGCGAATACGAGCGTGAGCGTCACCGAGACGCCAGCCGCTCCGGCGAACGCGGAGAGGTACAACGCGTCGGCGGCCGGCAGCACCGGCCCGACCATCGGCAGCGACCGGAGCCACGTGTCGATACCGAGCGGGAACGGGAAGAAGGCGGTTCCGACCGCGAGGGAGACGACGCTGCTCGCGAGCGCGCCGGTGCCGGTGAGCCGCGGCGAAAAGAGTCCGTACACGAGCGGGAACGCGACGGCGACGCCGAGGAGGTCGGCGAACAGAAACAGCGCGAGGACGCTTTGGGCGTCCTGACTGATGTAGACCGCGACGACCATGACGGCGACCGTCACCACCCGTGCGCCGAGGGTGAGCGTCTCGTCGCTCGGATCGTCGAGCAGCCGGGGTACGTCGACCGTGACGAGACTCGAGAGCGCGGTGCACAACGAGTCGGCAGAGCTCGTCACGAGAAGCAGGGCGAGCAGCCCGACACCGACGACCGCCGGGGTCGGGAACGACGTGGAGACGAGCGCGAAGACGGCAACGGCGGGATTCTCGACCGACGCCGTGCCGGCCGCTGCGACCCCTAACAGCGCAGCGAAGAACACGATGGCGCCGTTCAGGAGGGTCGCGTTGCGGAAGCTTCGCTCGACGGTCTCGCCGTCTGCACCGGCGTACACGCGCTGCCACCAGGTCTGATTCACCAGTTCGGCACCGAAGATCGCGAGCGAGAGCGCGACGCCGAACGCGAGCCCGTCTGCGGCGGTCGGATCGAGGAGGGCCGGAGACGCCGTTTCGACCCCGGCGTACACTGCGGCTGGACCGCCCAAGACGGCAACGGTGGCCACGCCCACGGCGATCAACAACGGCAGCACGAGTGCCGCCTGAATGGTGTCGGTGACGATGCTCGCGCGGAGTCCGCCGTAGCCGGCGTACCCGAGCACGGCCCCACCGACGAGCGTCGCCGTCTGCCACTGCGGCACGTCGGCGATGAACGAGAATGCGAGCGCGATGCCGGTGAGCTCGGCGCTGAGAAAGACGAGCATGTACAGCGCGCTCACACAGAGGACGTAGGCGTACATCGTGCGACCGTACCTCGCGTACGCGTACTCGGTCAACGAGTGCCCCTCTGGCATCACCGTTCGAACGCGCGGACCGACCTTCGAGAACGCGAGCATCGGGAGCGCCTCACCCACCGCGTAGCCGACCGCAGCGGTGACGCCGAACACCGCCCCGGCTTCGGGTGCCGACAGGAGTATCCACACGCCCATCACGGAAGCGACGAGCGTCGCAGTCAGCCGGGGTTCGGTCGTCGAGTCACGGGCGGCGATGAGTGATTCGGCCGAATCTACGCGCCCGCGAGACGACCAGATACCCACGCCAGCGAACACGGCCAGGGTCCCGACGATCAGCGCGAGCGCCGACGCGGTCGTCACCATCGGCTCGTCCCTCCACGAACGACGGAGTGCGACACCGACACGAGCGTTCGGCGGCGCTCGCACGACAGCGTTGGGCTCGATGCGGTCGACGATCCGTCCGTACCGTCCATGTGTGGCGATCGTCGCACGGCGTAATATACTTTGGTGGTACCACCAGTAAATCACCGAACGGAACCACGCCAGCTGCCGGGTGGCCACTCACGACTGGCTCGACGCCAACCGAAAACGCCGTCGGTCGTTACACGAAATCGATGAGAAAGCCCACGACGTCACTCGTGGGAGACGTCACGCCTCGAGGACGTCGTCGTACTCGCCGGCGTCGACGCGGTCGTCGAAGGTCCGTGCGTCCTCACCCTCGATGGTGACGCCGAGAGACGCACACGTGCCGCCGACCTCTTTGGCGGCGTTTTTCGTGTCGTACGACAGGAGGTCGGTCGACTTCTGCTCGGCGACCGTCTTCACCTGCTCGATGGACATGTCTGCGACGAAGTCGGACTGGGGCTCGCCGGAGCCCGTCTCGAAGCCGGCCTCGTCTTTGATCAGCTCTGCGGTCGGGGGCACACCGACGTCGATGGTGAAGGCGCCGTCGTCGTCGTACTCGACGGTGACGGGGACCTCCATTCCGTCGAAGGCGGCAGTCTCCTCGTTGATCCGACTCACGACGTCTTGGACGTCCACCGGCGTCGGGCCAAGCTCCGGCCCGAGCGGCGGGCCAGGGTTGGCCTGGCCGCCGGGGACGAGTGCCTCGATGGTTCCAGCCATGTCCGATAGAACCCGGCGGCGACTTTTAACCGTTGTTCTTTGGCCGGACGGGCGCGAGCGGTTCGCACGCGCCGGTCTCCGGCTCTGCGTCCGGCTATCGATGACGGCTCACTCGGTCTCCCGACCCTCGTCGGTCTCGCCGGTCGGCTCCGGTCCGTTCGGGTCGTCGCCCACGGTGGCCA
>ERZ1034569.376-NODE-376-length-16681-cov-7.614700_pt1 | contig 16681 bp, 14 predicted proteins | sample MGYA00520706_ERZ1034569 | MGnify/ENA primary metagenome ERZ1034569 (study PRJEB33760, sample SAMEA4777722) | hypersaline lake metagenome | biome: hypersaline environment; feature: brines | place: Spain | collected 2014-08 | depth 0 m ...
GGGGCGGGCAGCAGCCTGGCGGCCAACCTCAGGGCGGGCAAGACGGCGGGGCGCCGGAGGGGGGGCGACCGGCGGGCCGGCTAGGGGGGGGCCAACCCCAGGGCGGGCAACCGCAAAGCGGGCAACAGGGTGGCGCGCCACGAGGCGGGCAACCACAGAGTGGCCAACCACGGAGCGGGCAGCAAGGCGGTCAGCCACAGAGCGGGCAACCGCAGAACCAGCCACAGGGCGGGCAACCGCAGAACCAGCCACGGGGCGGGCAGCCGACGGGTCAGCCACAGGGTGGACAGCCGATGGGCCAGGCCCGCGGCCGACAGGCACAGACTGGGCTGAACGTCGATACGAACTACCTCCAGGAGTGGGTGGTGTACCTCGCCGGGTTGTTCGGGGTCGGTGGCCTCGGACTCGGTGTCCTGTTTATTCTAGTCGACGCGATCGACGAACCGGTGTTCGAGGCGAGCGGCGGCGGACTCGGCGCTGCTGTCAGTACACTCAGCCTCTCTGGTATCGTGCCGACGATGTTGGTCGTTCTCTCGGTCGTCGGGCTCTTTCTCGGCACCTGGCTCGGACAGAACCTCCGGGGCGGCGGTCAGGAACTGCTCGTGATCGCCGGTAGCTCGGTTGCTGCGGGTGCGGCGGTGTTTTTCTTCGTGTCGTCGCTGCTGGCGTCGGTTGCGACAGACGGCGCTTCGCTCAACTTCGGTGGTCTCATCATCAACCTGATTCTGGTCGCCCTGCTCGTCGGGGTGACGGCCGCGGGCGCGGTCGTGGTGACCCGGAATCTAGCACCGAGAGACCTCTCGGTTCAGTAGTCCCGGCGGAGCGACGTTCAGAACCCGAGATGTGAGGTCGACTCGGGCATACCGTCGTCACCGTCGTCGTCGGTGCCGCCGTCGTGGAGAAAGCGGGCGTCGTCGTCGGTCAGGTAGACCTGGCCGCTCTCGACGGTGATGTCGACGGTCAGCAGTGTCGTTTCGGCGGCGGGGCCGTTTCCGCACCCGCCCGTGCAGGCGTCGAACACCGAGCCGTGTTTCGGACAGACGACCCCCCCGTCGCGGGTCACCACCCCGACGCCCTCGCGGTAGAGCCGCTGGTCCTGGTGGGTGCAACGGTTGACCCAGGCCTCGACACCCTCCTCGCAGGGGAGCAACATCACCTCTTGATCACCCCTGTCGGTCCTGACGGTGAACAGCCAGGACCCCTCCGACTGCACCGTCTCGACGTCCGTCAGCCGGTATCGCATACCTTCTGTTGTGTCCACGAACAGTTGAGCGTCCCGGTCGATTCGGTCACCCGGCCCGGTGTCCCGGTCGACCTCCGGAGGTTCGTCTCCCCCGTCAGAACGCTGTCGCTGCACCGAAGGTGAACAAAATTTCGGTAACTCGCGGAACAGAACTGCTGTTCAGCTTATGTTTATGTCGGCCCAGTTCCTGCAGTCGTGTATGCCAGTGCGCGACTCGACAGGCGATCACGCGGTCGGGGCGACTCCGGGTAACGAGGACCCGGTCATCAGTGTCGACGGACTAAGAAAACAGTACGGCAGCGGCGAGGACGCCGTGACCGCCATCGACAGTGTCTCGTTCGACATCGAGCGGGGGAGGGTAGTCGGACTGCTCGGCCCGAACGGGGCGGGCAAGACGACGACGGTGAAGTCGATGCTGGGGCTGGTGCTCCCCGACGCCGGGCAGGTCTCTATCTGTGGTGTCGACGTCTACGAGTCACCACAGCGGGCACACAGCCACGTCGGTGCGATGCTCGAGGGGGACCGCAACGTCTACTGGCGGCTCACAGTCCGGGAGAATCTGGAGTTTTTCGCCGGACTGGGTGGACAGCGTCCCGGTGCAGTCCGGGAGCGCCACGACGAACTGCTCGACCGACTCGACCTCCTCGACCGGGCGGATACGCCGGTCAACGACCTCTCGAAGGGGATGAAACAGAAGGTCTCGCTGGCCAGCACGCTCGCCCGTGACGTCGACGTTATCTTTCTGGACGAACCCACACTCGGACTCGACGTCGAGACCTCCCACGACCTCCACACCGAACTCCGCCGACTCGCCGAGGAGGAGGAGATCAGCATCGTGCTGACGAGTCACAACCTCGACATCATCGAGGCCGTCAGCGACCGGGTCATCATCCTGAACAACGGACAGGTCATCGCCGACGACGACACCGCGGCCCTGGTCGACGTGTTCCAGACCCAGTCCCACCGGGTCGTTCTCGACGGGTCGGTCCGGGCGTCCGTCCGCCGCCGACTCGAGCAGGCTGACGCGGTCTGTCGCCGTGACGGTGACCAGACCGTCGTCGAGTGGGTCGACACCGACAGCGGGACCGTCTACGACGTGATGGACGTACTCGCCGAGACAGGTCAGGAGATAGCGGCTCTCGAGTCGCCGGACCCGGACCTGGAGGAGGTGTTTCTCCGACTGGTCGACGACGAGCACGCCGTCGACACGGCCGAGGGTGAGCGTATCGCCGCTGGGTCGGCGGCCCCCGAACCGACAGCAGACGGGTCGGCTCCCGACGAGACCAGGGAGAGAGAGGCCGTCGCCGCCGGCTCTGTGCCGGAGTCGGGGGGTGACCGCTGATGGCCACCGCGGAGAAACAACCGGTCGACACCGATCAGCGACCGTCGTCCTGGCTCGCCCTCGTGTCGGTGATCGCCCGGAAGAAGTTCACCCTACTGGTCCGGTACCCACTCAACACCGCGACCCGGTTTCTCACGCTCGTGGCCCTGTTCGGTATCATCTTCTTCGGCGGTCGCGCGGCCGTCGGCCCCTCGCTCACGGACTCGCTCGGGGGTATCATCGTCGGCATGTTCATCTGGACGCTCGCGATGGTCGCCTACTCCGGACTGTCCTGGAACGTCACCCGCGAGGCCCAGTGGGGCACGCTCGAACGCCTGTTCATCTCGCCCCACGGGTTCGGTACGGTCATGCTGACGAAGATGCTGGTCAACGTCGTGTTCAGCCTCCTGTGGGGGCTGTCCCTGTTGGTCGTGATGATGGCAGTCTCCGGAAAGTGGCTCGCGGTCGACCCGCTGACGGTGCTGCCGCTTGGTGTGCTCACACTCGCCTCTATCGGCGGGATCGGTCTCACCTTCGCCGGACTGGCGCTGCTCTACAAGCGCATCGAGAACCTGTTCCAGCTCGTCCAGTGGGGGTTCATCGGGCTGATCGCCGCCCCCGCGGGAACGTACCCGGCGCTCAAGCTCCTCCCGGTCTCTCACGGGAGCTACCTGCTGCGCCGGGCGATGAACGACGGGCTCCGGCTGTGGGAGTTTGCACCCGCGGAGCTTGGCCTGCTCGTCGCCACCAGCAGTCTGTACTTTGCTGTTGGCTACTACACCCTGCGGCGTGCCCACCAGCGTGCCCGCCGACAGGGGCTGATGGGACAGTACTGAGCCCCGACGGGTCCGTCGCGGTGCCCGGAGCGGGCCCGTTCGGGTAGCGACCACAGCCTCTAGGATTGCTCCCCCCGTTTTCCGCCCCGCAGTTCCAGCCGGACGCTGTACATCCGCCCGGTCTCACTGCCTGTCCCGAGACGCCCGCGCACCTCTTCGACGTGCTCCCGGACAGCGGTGCCGAGCGGGTCGCTCAGCGTGTCGGTGCGGTCGGTCGCAGCCTCCGCGTGGGCGTCGAGCAGGGCGGCCGTCCACGGCACGGGCTCCAGCAGACTCCTCGTCTCGACGTGTCTCCAGCCGTGTGCCTCGAACAGACTCCGGAGGTGCGCCGCGGGGTAGCACGTGTACGTCGGCTCTCCCTCGAGTAGCTCCGAGACCGCGTTCCCGGCGCCGAACAGGGCCCGCGTCGTCTCGTGCACGGGACCGTAGTCGTCGACGACGATCTCTCCGCCGGAGGCGGTGACGCGGGTCAACTCCGCGACGATACCGGTCGTGTCCGTCGTCGGGACCAGGTTGAACAGGCCGTGTGCGGTGACCACCTCGACGGTGTCGTCCGGGAGTGGGACTGCCCGCAGGTTCGCCTCCAGGGGGTGAACCGCGCTGTCGTCGGTGAACCGCTCGCCGACACCGGTTGCGTGGTCGTGGTCGTCCGTGACCGGGTACACCGGTGTGGCGTCACCGGCACGGAGAGCGGCCGTCGCGTTGCCCGCCCCCGCCCCGGCCTCCAGTGCCGGCCGACCGGCCGTCCGGACGGCTGTCAGTGCCTCGGTGAGGCTGTCGGGGATATCGCCCATCGGGTGTCCGTAGACGGGCCACCCGGGTGTCTGTTCTGCCGTCGTACCCCGGTCCCCGACAGACACGACCGCCGTGAACACACACCCGACAGCCGATCCGCGGCGTGTCAGGCCGGATTCGCAATCTTTTTAATGTCAGTGATACTGCCATACGTATGATGTTCAGACCCCACCCCCGACACAGCGGCCGTCAGATAACCACACCGGGGTCTGTCTTCTTTCTGCGGCGGTGAGCGTGGACCCGTTTTCTGTCCACACCGGACAGAAACGGCGAAACCCCTCACACTGCGGGCCCGTGTCGTGTCTGTGGCCTGCACGACCAAGTGAGAACCGTTAACTGACCGACCTGCGGTGTATGACCAACGAATGCAACTCCCCGAAGCACAGGTGGCGGTCCTCCGGGCCGCCGACGCACAGGAGGACAGACCGATAACCGAGCTAGCAGAGGAGACCACACTCAAGCCCGAGACGGCGACCGGTGCCGCGTTCGCACTCGAGGAGGCGGGGCTGGTTGCGGTCACCGAGGAGCCGACCGAGCGGCTGGCACTCACCGCGGAGGGTCGCCGCTACGTCGAGGCGGGGCTCCCGGAGATTCGGCTGTACGAGGCCGCCTGCGAGGCCGACGAGACCGGGGCGGCGATCGGTGCTGTCGTCGACGCCGCCGGTCTGGACGGCGACGCCGTCGACATCGCGCTCGCGAACTTCGCCCGCAAGGGGTACGGTGAGATAGAGCGTGGCGAGGTCAGGCCGGCGTCGGATACCGACCCCGACGAGGACACCGAGGCCGCGGCGCTTGCGGCATTAGCCGGCGACGAGGAGCCGTCCGAGGGTCCGCTCGAGCGCCTCGCCGAGCGTGGACTGGTGACACGCCGTGAGGAGACCCGGCGACTCGTCGGTCTCACCGACGAGGGGGTGACGGCGCTGATGAGTGGTGTCGAGGCCGCCGACCGTGTCGACCGGCTCACACCGGAGTTGCTCACGAGCGGCGAGTGGCGCGACGTCGACTTTGCCGAGTACAACGTCGCTGCCGAGGCCCCTGCGGTCCAGGCCGGCCGGAAACACCCGCTCCGGCAGATGGCCGACCGTGTCAAGAACGTGTTCGTCGGTATGGGGTTCGAGGAGATGCAAGGGCCGGCTGTCGACGCCGACTTCTGGATCCACGACTGCCTGTTCATGCCACAGGACCACCCGGCACGCACCCACTGGGACCGCTTTGCGCTGTCCGAGCCGGAGTCTATCGACGAGCTCCCGCCGGAGTTGGTCGAGCGTGTGCGAACCGCCCACCGTGATGGGGTCGGCCCGGACGGCGAGGGCTACCGGTCGCCGTGGGACGAGGCGTTCGCCGCCAGGCTCGCACTCCGGGGCCACACCACGTCGCTTACCGCGCGCCACCTCGCGGGTGAGGCGTTGGGCGACCTCGAACCGCCACAGCGCTGGTTCAGTGTCCAGAAAGCCTACCGCAACGACGAACTCGACGCCACCCACCTCCTCGAGTTCTACCAGATCGAGGGGTGGGTGATGGCCGAGGAGCTGTCGGTGCGTGACCTCATGGGGACGTTCACCGAGTTCTACCGGCAGTTCGGCATCACCGACCTGGAGTTCAAGCCCACCTACAACCCGTACACGGAGCCGAGCTTCGAGCTGTTCGGCCGCCACCCCGAGACCGGTGAGCGCATCGAGATCGGGAACTCGGGGCTGTTCCGGCCGGAGATGCTGGAGCCACTCGGTGTCGAGGCCGACGTGATGGCCTGGGGGCTCGCACTCGAACGGCTGATGATGCTCGCCACCGGTGCCGAGGATATCCGTGACGTCCACGGAACACTCGTCGACCTGGAGTACCTGCGGACGGAGGAGGTGCTGTACTGATGCCCGTTATCAACGTCGACCCCGACGAACTGCGGGAACTGACCGGACAGCGTCTCGACGACGACGAGCTGCTCGCAGACCTGTTCGAACTCGGTGTCGAGTACGAGGGCACGGCCGAGGACGGGGCGTTCAAACTCGAGTTCGAGCCCGACCGGCTGGACTGGCTCTCGGTCGAGGGGCTGGCCCGGGCGCTCCGGTACAACTACGGGGAGGCCCGCGGCGTCTACGTGCCCGACACGAACGACGCCGAGTGGACGATAGAGGTCGTCGACACCCCGCCGGAGCGGCCGTACGTCACCGGTGCTGTGGTCCGTGGACTCGACCTGAGCACGACCGCGCTCGCGTCACTGATACAACTTCAAGAGAAGCTCCACGCCACGATGGGCCGGGCCCGTGGAAAGGGGGCAATCGGTGTCCACGACCTCACGATGTTAAAGGGTGTCCCGGCGACCGACCGGGACGACGGTCGCGGAAAGTCACTCACCTACACCTCGATGGACCCCGACGACGAGCGGTTCGTCCCGCTCGAGAGCAACGCGGAGTTCACCCCCAGGGAGGTCGTCGAGCGCCACCACATCGGCACCGAGTACGCGGACCTCGTGGCGGACCTGCCACGCTACCCCGCCATCTACGACGATATCGGGCTGTTCTCGTTTCCGCCGGTCGTCAACGGCCGCCGGACCGAGGTGACGACCGACTCCCGCGACCTGCTCGTCGAGATGACCGGCACAGACCAGTGGACTATCGACCGCATGCTGAACGTGGTCTGTTACGCGCTCTCGGCCCGTGGCGGGCAGATCGAGCGCGTCGACGTGCAGTACGACCCCACCGCACCCGGCGAGCACGCCGGCGACACGCTCGACCGGCCGAACCTGGAGACGAAACAGAAGACGGTCGCTCACGACCGGGTCGAGTCGGTGCTCGGCCGCACGTTCGACCGGGAGACGGTGGTCGACTGTCTCGAACGGTCGGGGCTGTCGGTGGCCGGCACCGACGACAACCCGGACAGCTACGAGGTGTCGGTCCCACCCTACCGCGTCGACGTGTTGCACCCTATCGACGTGATCGACGACATCGGCCGGGCGTACGGTTTCAACGACCTCGGCCCGCGGTACCCGGACGTCTCGACGGTCGGCGGCCGTCACGAGCGGTCTCGTCTGGAGGACGCGACCCGCGAGACGCTCGTCGGACTCGGGTTCGAGGACCTGCTGAACTTCCACCTGACCAGCGAGCGGGAGCTCTTCGAGCGGATGCGGCTCACCCCCGAGAACGACGCCGTCGGCGGCGGTCGACCGGTCACTATCCGCGAACCCTACAGCGCCGCCTACACCGTCGTCCGGACCTGGGCACTCCCCTCGATCGTGCAGGTACTCGAAAACAACACCCACCGGCCGTACCCACAGCACCTCGCCGAGGTGGGGATGGTCGCCGCCCGTGACGAGACAGAGAACACGGGTGTCGCCGAGCACCGGACCGTCGCCGGTGTGCTCGCCGACCCGGAGGCCTCGTACGAGGACGCCCGTGCTCGCCTGCAGGCGTTGGTCCGGGCGTTCGATGCGGGCTTAGAGACGCCGCCGACCGCCCACCCCTCGTTTATCGACGGCCGGAGTGGGTCGGTCGTCGTCGACGGGGAGTCCGCCGGCGTCGTCGGGGAGCTTCACCCTGCGGTGCTCGTCGAGCACGATCTCGAACTCCCGGTCGCGGCCTTCGAGTTCCGGCTCGACGCACTTCAGTAGCCACAGTGTTGCGGGACAGCGCTCGTACTGTCCCCTCCCCGAGTACACGATGCCGGGTGGCTGCCTGTCCGACCCGGCAGACTGGGAACCCACTCCGGGCCGTCTCTCCCCCGACGGCCGGACTGTCGGCGTGTCGTCTCTCCCGACTACCCCTTTTTCGAGGCGGTTCGAGACAGTTCACCGGTGTTCCACGACCGTTCCTCACTCCCCTCCCGGCCTGGTGGCGACGGCATCGAGCAGTGTCGCGAGCCGGTCGGTCGCCGCCTCGTACAGCCGTGTGCCGAGTTCGGTGTTGCTCTCGGTGGGGTCACCGACGGCCCCACTCGTGGTGAACGTGTCACTGTCGTGGGCGAGGTTGACACCGCCGACCCACTCGCCCCAGTGGTCCGCGGCACCGGCCGCTGCTCTGTCGAACTCGGTCTCGTCGACCAGCTCCGGGTGGAGCTCAAGCAGGAGACTCGTCTCGACCGGGCCGGCGTGACCCATCTCGACGCCCATCGCCTCGAGGTCGACCGCGTCGAACCAGGTGAACGCGACGGCGTCGGCGGTCCCGTCACGGCTGAGACGGGCACACACCTCTTCGAGTGGGGCGACGTTGCCACCGTGCCCGTTGACCACGACCACCCGCGTCCAGCCGTGTGCGGCGAGACTCTCGACCGTCTCGCGCACGTACGACCGGAACGTCTCCGGTGAGACCCAGAGTGTGCCGGCGAACCGCCGGTGCTCCTCGGCGACACCGACCGGGACGGCGGGGGCAACGGCCACCTCGTGGTCGGACCGCTCGACCCCGCCCTCGGCGACCGCTGCCGCGGCGAGCGTGTCGGTGCCGAGCGGTGCGTGTGGGCCGTGTTGCTCCGTGCTCCCGACAGGGAGCACCGCTAGCTCTGTCTCCGAGGCGTCTGCCGCCGGCCAGGTGGCCGCTCCGAGCTGCATGGCCGTTTCTCGGGGCCCGCGATAATAAACACCGGTCGGTCGGGCCCGCTCAGCGCAACTGTTCCAGCGCTGTGTGTGCGGTGGCCGTCGTCTCGTACCCGCGTTCGCCCGCGACTGTCACCTCGGCGAGCAGCCCGGCCGCCCGGAGCGCGACGAGCAGACCGTGCAGGTCACCCTCACAGAGCGTCGAGATGTCGAGCAGGGTACGAACCCGGGTCGGGCCGCGCTCGTCGAGTTCGACCAGCAGTCCGAGCGCCCGCTCGTCGGGGACACCCGTGACCAGTGCCACCCCCTCGGAGGAGAGTGCCGCTGTCGCGACGTCGAGCGGTGACGCGTCGACGGGTTCGAGTGACTCGTTCGGGAGGTGGCTCCGCTCGCCGGTCTCCGGGTCGCGCACACGGCTGCTCTCGCCGGACCGCTTTTCCAGCACGTACCGGTTGCCCGCGTCGTCCCGCACGACACGCCCGGTCACGGCTCGCCCTCCTGTCCCGGGCCGGCGGTCGCACCTGCCGACCGTCCCCCCGCCTCCGGGCCGTCGTGGAACTCGCCCGCGTCGATGCGTGTCTTGGCCTGTCCGGTCCGGTACAGCGTGTAGCCGAGCAACACGACTGCGCCGCCGAACAGCTCCAGGCCGACGTTTGGACCCCGGTCGAAGACGAGCAACAGCGCGCCGAGTGTTCCCCCGAACACCGTTAGCTTGTACAGAAGCACCAGCTTCCAGAAAAGCGTCCGTAGCTCCGGGTCGACGTCCGCGTCTGTCGGCACGTCCGGTCCGACGGTCTCCCCGCCGTCTGCGTCGTCGACCCCGCCCGGGATGTCGGGCTGTATCCCGGCCGCCAACCCGCCGTCTTCGGGGCCCTCTCCCAACCCCGGGTCGCCCGTGTCTCCGGACCCGTTGTCGGGCTGTCCGGCCTCGCGTGTCTCACTCACGCGAGCAGCTACGGCGCGGGCGGCAAAGTCCGTTCTGCTTTCCCCCCACGGCACACCGGACGGTCTCACACCCACTCTCCCCTTCGACGGCCACGGTGCTCGACACCCGCTCGCCGGGGACATCCCCGATCGGTACTACCCGACACAGCCGGCCGGAGGGGCTGCGTCGAGTGCTCGGGCGTCGGCGCTACCCTGGCCCTGGCCGGTCTGAGCTGTTCGGTGCGGGAAACGTTCATATTGGTCACCCTCGTACCGGCTCCCGAGGCAGATGAACAGGGGTCGATACATCGCCTACCGCGTTGCCTGGGCCGGTGTCGCGAGCCTCGTCGTGACGGTCGTGTTGTTTGTCGTTGCGACGTCGATCGGTGACCTCACCGACACCCTCGGCGGGGCCGAGTCCCCCCCGTTCCCGGACGCAGAGGCCGAGTTCTGGGACGAGAGCGACCCGCTCTACGTCCAGTATCTGGACTGGCTGGCGTCGCTCGTGACACTCGACTGGGGGGAGTCGCTGCGCTACGGCGAACCGGTCACCGACCTGGTCGTCGAGCGAGGAAAGATCACGGCGGCGTATCTCGTCCCGTCGGTCGTTCTCGGCACGGCGCTCGCGACGCTGTTTGGCTACGTCGCTGCCGCCCGCGAGGGCGGGTTGCTCGATGGCTCCGTCCGAACGAGTACGTACCTCGTGCTGGCGGTCCCCAACTTCCTCGTTGCGGCGACGCTCGGCCGGTATCTCGAGAAGCGTAGCTTCAGTCCGGGCGACGAGGGGTACGCGCTCAACGAGGTCATCCTCTCGGGGTCGAACGTGTTCTGGATCGGGGTGGCGGTAGCCATCCTCAGTACACACGTCGCCGCGGTCCAACTCCGCCAGGTTCGTGCACAGAGCAGCGAGTACCTCGCCGCCGAGTTCACGCGGATGCTCCACGCAAAGGGGCTCGGCCCGCTCGGGGTCGCCAGACACGTGCTCAGGGCCGCAATCGTCCCGCTCACGTCGCTGTTCGTCGCGGAGGTCGCCGGCCTGTTGCTCGTCTCGGTGTTCGTTATCGAGGCGGTGCTTCGTATCCCCGGTCTCGGATTCATCACGTGGAACGCGCTCAACTTCAACGACGCGCCGCTGGTGTTGAACGTCACCTTTCTGGTGGCGCTGACACTCATCTTCGCCAGCCTGCTGGAGGATATAATCGCGGTGACACTCGACCCACGGCTCGACGACGGCTGAGTGACTCGTCCGGAGTCCGTCACCGCTCGCGCGGGTCGATAACGTCCCGCAGTCCGTCGCCGAGCGTGCTGACAGTCAGCAGAAACGAACAGATAATCCCAGCGGGCACGTACACCACCCAGGGAACGAACCAGAAGTCGAAAAGCGGTCGCGATGCCCCGTCGAAGGTGGCGGCCCTGCCACCGATGGCGGCACGGAGTTGATTGCCCAGCGAGATAAACTGCGGGTCGGTCAACGAGAGAAAGGCGAGCGCCGCCTCGTAGACGACGAACTTCGCAAACAGCAGTGACGCCGCCGTGACGATGGTGTTTGCGGCGTTCGGGACGATGTGGCGTAACAGCACGAACGCCGAGTCTGCGCCGGAGAGCTCTGCTGCGTTTATGTACGGTGTGGTCCGTAGCTGTGCAACCTCGCTCCTGACGAGGCGGGCGATGCCGCCCCAGGAGAGCAGCCCGAACACCAGGATTAGCAGCCGGTAGCTCACACCGAAGACGAGCGTCAGGAGCATGTAGGCGAAAAACGCCGGCAGTGCTCGCTGGATGTCGACGTAACGCATCAGAACCTCGTCGATGCGGCCGCCGCGGTAGCCGGCGACCGTCCCGACGACGACACCGAGCGTGACCGAGAGCACCGAGGCCGTCAGTGCGACCCGGATGCTGGTGTTCAGCCCGAGCAGCCCAATCGTGAGCTGGTCCTGTCCCTCGCCGTTCGTCCCGAGTGGGTGTTCGAGTGTTCCCTGACACTGGCCGTTCTCGACCGGCCCGACACACTGCGGGGGAAACGTCTCCGAGACGGACGACCAGGCCGGCGGCTGCAACGAGTCGAGCACGTCGAACGTCGGTTCGGAGGCGAACACGGGGTACAGTGTGGCCACGAGAAACAACACGAGCGCGTACAGCCCACCGACCGCGACGAGCGGACGACCTCTGAGCCGACCGAGCAGTCGGCGGACCCGCCCCGGTGAGCCGACGAGCTTTGGCAGGAACACGACCCCGACGAACAGGATGGCGACGACGTACATCCAGGTAATAGCCTCCAACCTCCTGCCGGCCAGGGTGATAACCTCCTGCTCTTGATACACCGCGAACACACCGACCCCGACGAGCAACAGGAAGGTCAGCCCGGCACAGACCGGCTGGAGAAACGACAGCCACCGCCGCTCACCGCCTGTCAGGCTGACCTCCTCGAACCTGATACTGTCCGCCGTCGCGACGGCCGTCTCCCTGTCACCGCTCGCCGATTCCGAATCTGTACTGGAGGACATAGCTCGAGCGGGTGGTCTGCGTTCCCTACGGCTGGGATGAGTTTCTAGTTACGAGCGTTTGTGGGAACAACATAAAAAACGTTTTGCCAGGCTGGGGGTTCGCTTCGACTCACACGGTCTGACCTGCGATGGACTACTGTGGCAGTGTCGCGTTTGTCGCGGCCACGAGCTGCTCCGCCCGGCGCACGAACCACGACGCGACGTCCCGGTTGTGCCCGGCCCAGAGGTCGTAGGCTACGTCGGTGTTTGGCTGTCCCTCCGGGGCGTCGGGCAGTACGACCCCCAGTTCGTGCCGGCAGAGGCGTCTGTCCGAGTTCTTTACTGCGGCGAGGTCCTCGGCCGTCGGTTGGAGGTCGAACGCCTCCCAGACAACCGCCTCGACACCTGCTTCGAGGCGCTTGTACTCCTCCAGGTGGGCCTTGACAGGCGAGATGAGGTCACTGATGTACGCCTCCTGTGCGTCGTGCAGGAGTCCCATCAGCTGTCGCCGACGGGACTCCCCGCGTGCGGCCAGGTCCTGGCTCACGTAGATCGAGTGCAGCCCGACGCTGTAGAAAAACTGTGCCTGACCCGAGGCACGACAGAGATTCCCCAGTCCGTGAGCGATATCCTCCAGCCGGACGTCACCCGGATTCGGGTCGTAGGGTGTGAACTGCACACCGCTGACCGTCGTCATCGCCGCCTCTACTGGTGGTTGTTTGCTCTCGGACATGGTTGTATACTAGAGGTTACTGAGCCGTTTAACACCACCGGTATCGGGGTCCACACCGACCCGTGGTCGTGGCGGTCAGGTGGCCACTGGTCTGGTGTACCGTGACGAACTACGAGTCGGTCGAGTCAAATTCGGCCATCGAGCGGACCCACGGCTCCGACGAAACCAGCCACGCGGTTGTCGGGTACCTCGGAAAACAACAGGATACGGGCCGGGCGCGATTTGAACACGCGACCGACGGGTTAAGAGCCCGTCGCTCTGCCAGACTGAGCTACCGGCCCTCGTATTACAGTTGGGCAGGGCGAGTAAAACGGTTACCCTTCGGAGTCACGACACGGACCGCGTCGGGAACCGGCGGTGTGCCGGGGCCACAGCCATGCTGACACTACCCCCTGCGAGCAGCCGTGTCACCTGCTGGGACCCGACTCACGTTGCTATGTGTACGTCTGACAGGTTCTCCGGAAGTACTAAAAGACCGTGTTCCGTGAACACAAACGATGTCCACAAAAGCAAAACTCGCCGCCGCACTGGTGGCCGTCGCGGTAGTGTACACGGTTTTCCTCCGGGAGTGACTCGACAGACTGTCCTCGGGGGTCACCGAGCACTCAGGTGGCTCCAGCCGTTGGTACCAGTATGTACGGTGTGGTGACGCGAAACGAGTCAGAGCTGGCCTGGTCGGAGTTCGACACGGCGTTTTTCGAGATGAAAGACGTCACTGGCCGCGCGACGACACCGGTCGAGAACGGGGTCAACATGGTCTCGTGTTTCGGGGACAACGCCGCCGTCGAGGGCGACCCGGACCTGGCACCGGTCGACGACACCGGCGAGCGGGCCACTCGCGAGCGGCGTTACTTCGACTGGGACTACGTCTGTCCAACAAACGAGACCTACCGTGACGGCATCCTCGAGATGGTCGCGGACGCCGCCGCGGCAAACGAGGACGTTCGACTCGACGATGTCGGCTTTCCCCGAGGGGAGTACTGCCACTGTGACCGCTGTACCCGGCTGTTCGAGGCCAGCGGGCACGACGACCGACTGGACTGGCGCACCGAGGTCATCACAGAGTTCGTCGCCGAGGCGCGCGACCTGGTGCCGGGTCGGCTCTACCTGACGCTGTACCCCGACCCCTATCCCGGACACCTGGAGCGCCGGAGCGGTATCGACGTCGACGCGCTGGCCGCCCACGTCGACGAGTTCGTCGTCCCGGTGTACGACATGGGCTACACGACGACCTACTGGGTCGAGACAATCGCCAGCGGGTTCCGCGACCGTCTCTCAGCCCCGTTCAGTGTCGAACTCTACGCCATCGACATCGACCTCGACAATCTGGCCGACGCCGCCGAGGTTGCCGCGGCGTACGGTGAGCGGGTGTTGTTTGGCTACCAGGCCGGCAACGGTCGTGCGGTCGTCCGACGACTGCGTGCCGACGGGCAACAGGGTGTCTCTCAGGGACCCGACGACGTGTAGCCGTTCTTGGACCCCGTGGGTTCTCCCGCTGTCGTGGCTGGCTGACTACCCCGGATACTCAGAAACGGTGGCTGCGCCAGATGCGCAACTGCTCGCGGTCCCGCGTGTCCGGCGGGAGTTCGTCGAACCACGCGGCGTCGGTTATCTCGCCGTCCGGGTCCTCGACGGTCGGTGTCACCGCGTCGGCGCGGGCCTCGAACAGCGGTAACACCCCCCAGGTCGAGTGGCCGTCAGCGTGGAAGGTGACCCGACCGAGCATCCCCAACCCGCGGTAGTCGGCAGACAGTCCGGCTTCCTCCCCGAGTTCCCGTTCGGCGGCGGCCCGGAACGACTCGTTCCCGTCGGTCTCACCGCCCGGCAACACCCAGAGCCCGACTGCCTCGTGACGCACCAGCAACAACGCACCGTCGTTCCGTGCCGTGAGCGTGTGAGCCCCGTACGGGGCACCGTTCTCGTGAATGCGTTCTGTGACGGTCCGGAACCGTCGGCGCGAGACCTGTTTTGTCGTCTCGAACTGTACCACGTCGTCGTATCTCGCCGACAGGTCGTCGTAGGTCTGAGCGGCCTGCTTGGCGGCTTCGTCGGCGAGATACCAGAGGTCGTCGACTGCGGTCATCGGCGCTGTCCGGACAACGGCGGCTCCTCGGGCGATACTGCGGTCATACACGCCGGTTAGACAGTCGGCGATATAAGTCTTCGAGTACTCAGATGTCGACACCGCGCTCGTCGAGCAGGTCGAGAAACGCCGCCTCGGAGAGGCTGTCGACGTCGTGTTCGTCGGCGGCGTCGCGCTTTCGCCGGCCGGGGTCGTCGCCGACGACCAGGTAGTCGGTGTTGCCGGAGACGCTGCCCGTGGCGGTCCCGCCCGCCTCCTCGACGAGACTCTGTGCCTCGCTCCGGGTGAACGCGTCGAGGGCACCGGTGAACACGAACGTCTCGCCGGCGAGTGCGTCGTCCCGGCCGGTCTCGACCGGTTGCGGGTCGACGTGTGTCAGCAACCGGTCGACCGCGGCTCGGTTCTGCTCGGTCTCGAAGAACCCGCGGATTGCGGCCGCGACGACCGGCCCGACGTCCGACACCGTCTGGAGTTCGTCGGTGTCGGCCTCGCGGATCGCCTCGAAGCTGCCAAACTCCCGAGCCAGTGCCCGGGCCGTTGTTGGTCCAACCTCGGGGATGCCGAGTCCGACGAGAAACGCCGGCAGCGTTGGCTGCGTTGTGTCTTCGAGCTCCTCTAGCAGGTTCGCCGCGCTGCGCTGGCCCCACCCCTCCAGTGTCGTCAGGTCGAACACCGACAGTTCGTAGAGGTCCGCAGGCTCCGCGACGAGACCGGCGTCGAGCAACTGGTCGATGCGCTTCTCACCCAGCCCCTCGATGTCGAGTGCGTCGCGGCTGGCGTAGTGCTCGACAGCGGCCTCGCGCTGGGCCGAACAGCCGAGCCCCGCCGGGCAGAACGCCAGCGGGCCGTCCCGTTCGACCGGCGTCTCACAGACCGGACACCGCTCGGGGAACTCGAACCGCCCCTCTGTGTGTGTGTTCACCACCTCCGTGACGTCGGGGATGACGTCCCCGGCACGCTTCACCCGAACCTCGTCACCGACGGCAACTTCCAGCCGCTCGATCTCCTCGGGGTTGTGGAGGCTGGCACGCGAGACCGTGACCCCACCAACCTCGACGGGGTCGAGCAGGGCGACCGGTGTCAGCCGGCCGGTCCGCCCGACCTGTACCACGATATCCCGGACGGTCGTGTGTTCGCTACGGGCCGGGAACTTGTAGGCAAACGCCCACCGGGGGGCACGGGCGGTGTACCCCAACCGGTCACAGGCGGCCCGGCTGTTTAGTGTAATAACGACACCGTCGATCTCGAACTCCAGGTCGTCGCGGCGGGCCATCAGTCGGTCACGGTAGTTCAGTGCCGCCTCGATATCGTCGACCCGCTCGACGAGGTCGGTCACGCGCAACCCCCATTCGGGGAGGCGCTCGTAGACCTCCGCCTGGGTGTCGAACTCACTGCTCGCGTCGAGCACGGAAAAGAAAAACACCGCCAGCGGGCGCTCGGCGACGACCGACGGGTCGAGCTGTCTGAGTGTGCCGGCGGCGGCGTTGCGGGGGTTGGCGAACGGCTCCTCGCCGCGCTCGACCCGCTCGCGGTTGTACGCCTGAAACGGCTCCCGTGGCATGTACACCTCGCCGCGCACGGCGAGCCGGTCGGGGTAGTCACCCCGGAGTCGCGCCGGCACCGACGGAACGGTGCGGACCTGTTCGGTCACGTCGTCACCGCGCTCGCCGTCACCCCGGGTGGCCGCACGCTGGTAGACACCGTCCTCGTAGACCACCTCCAGCGAGAGCCCGTCGAACTTCGGCTC
>ERZ1034569.377-NODE-377-length-16632-cov-11.199554_pt1 | contig 16632 bp, 14 predicted proteins | sample MGYA00520706_ERZ1034569 | MGnify/ENA primary metagenome ERZ1034569 (study PRJEB33760, sample SAMEA4777722) | hypersaline lake metagenome | biome: hypersaline environment; feature: brines | place: Spain | collected 2014-08 | depth 0 m ...
ACCCCGGTCAACGGGAGGTGACAGTAACTGTCACCGGGCCGGGCGGCGAGGCCACGACGAGTCGCCCGGTGTCGGTGCAACCGCCACAGCGCTGGCAGTTCGAGGCCGGCGACCCGGTGGACAACTCGCCGACGGTGGCCGACGAAACGGTATACATCACGAACACCGAGGGTGTGCTCTACGCGCTGACCACCGACACGGGTGAGCAGCGATGGAGAGCGACCCTCGGTTTCGGGCTAGACTCGGCGCCGACTGTCGCCGACGGAGTCGTGTTCGTGAGTGGGGGAGACAGGAGCGTGCTCGCGCTCGACAGCAGATCCGGCGAGCAGGTGTGGGCGTTCGAGACCGGCGGCACCGTGTCGCAGTCCTCACCGACAGTCGCCGGGGGAACCGTCTTCGTCGGGAGCGGTGACAACAGCCTGTATGCGCTCTCGGGGGCCTCCGGCGACCAGCGGTGGGCCGTCGACACCGGCAGACCGGTCTCCGCCTCGCCGACGGTCGCCGGGGACACGGTGTTTGTCGGCAACGCGGCGGGAAGCATCTTCGCGCTCGCAGCGGCCTCGGGTGGCCAACTCTGGCGGTTCGACAGCGATAACAGGATACAGTCCTCGCCGACGGTGGCGGATGGCACGGTGTTCGTCGGGAGCAACGACAACCATCTGTACGCCCTGGACGTGCTCTCCGGAACCGAGGCGTGGCAGTTCGAGGCCGACGACAGCATCGGGACGACACCGACAGTCGCCGGGGACACGGTGTTTGTCGGCAGCCGAGACAGTAGGGTGTACGCGCTCGACACGGCAACCGGCGAGCAGGTCTGGGCGTTCGAGACCGGCGACGTGGTCAGGTCCTCGCCGACAGTCGCGGGCGGCACCGTGTTCGTCGGGAGTGCTGACGGCAATCTCTACGCACTCGACGCGGCAACCGGCGACCGGCAGTGGGTCGTCGACACCGATGGTGCGGTCGACTCCTCGCCGACCGTCGACGATGGGACGCTCTACATCGGAACCGACAGCGGTGTCACCGCGCTGGCGACCGGCGTCGAGGGGTCCAGTGAGGGGTCGCGGGCCCGACTCGGAACGCTCGGCCACCCGAGTGACTGGCGCTACGCCGACCAGGAACTCGACAGCCCCGACCGCGACGGGACCCCCGACGACAACACCGGCGACGGTTCCGACGATACCGACGGAAATGATTCCGACGACACCGGCGATGGTTCCGATGATAGCGGAGACAGTTCCGACGACACCGGCGGGGACGGGGCAAGCGACGGTGAGACAGGCGGGAGCGACGGGGAGTCTACCAGCGGCGACGGCCTCGGGCCGGGTATGGGGGTGGAGGCCGCGCTCGCGGCACTCGGTGGACTCTTTTTTCTCCGGCGCCGACACGCCAACCGGAGTGGCCAGGGTGAGGACTGACAGAGAGACCCCTCGTGTCACAGAACGGCGTACAGCCCCGAAGAGGTTTTATAGCTCACCACGTACAGAACACACATGACAGATGGGCAGAATAGTTCGGGCCGTGGCTCGGCGGGGCTCTCGCGCCGGGACCTGCTCCGGACGGCTGCCGGGGTCGGTCTCGTGTCGGTCGCCGAGGTCGGTGTCGGTCGCGGTGCGGGCGGTGACCTGCGCTGGTCGGTTCAGACGGGGGAGTCGGGGTTCTCGTCGCCGACCGTGGTCGCCGGGACAGTCTTTATCGGGGGCCAGAGCGGTCTCTACGCACTGAGGGCGGGCTCCGGCGAGCAGGTCTGGTCGTTCGGCACCGACGGTCGGGGGCCGTTTACCGCACCGGCGGTGCTCGACAGGACCGTCTTCGTCGGAACTGGTACCGGTGCTGTCGGCGGGTACGCACTCTCGGTGGACTCGGGTGACACGGAGTGGAGGTTCGACCCACCCGTGTCGGAGTTCACCGGGGTGACGACGCTCGACGGGGAGGTGATAATGCAGGGGTTCGCCGGGACCGTGCACGTCCTGTCCCCGGAGACAGGCGACATACTCCAGTCGAGCAATCCGACGATGACGGAGGACCTGGTGCGTGGTGCAGCAACGACAGCCGCCGGGACGGTGCTTCTCTCGGGGACCGCGGTGGGTGAGACCGACGGGACAGTGTACGCGTACAGCGTGGCGCGCGACGAGCTGCGGTGGGCAGTCGACACGGGGGTTGACGTCCGGACCGCCGCGACGGTGGCCGGTGGGACGGTGTTCACCGCAGACGACGAGGGCACGGTACGGGCGCTCGCGTTCGAGTCCGGCGAACAGCTGTGGGTGACCGAACTCGGGGCCACGGTTCGCTCGTCACCGACGGTGGCCGACGGAACGGTCTACCTCGGGAGCGACGACGGCACCTTGCACGCGCTCTCGGCGGCGTCCGGCGAGCAGGAGTGGACGTTCCAGACCGGTGGACAGGTCAGGTCCGCACCGACAGTCGCCGGCGGACGGGTGTTCGTCGGGAGCGACGACAGCAGCGTGTACGCGCTTTCAGGGGCCTCCGGTGAGCAGGTCTGGGGGTTCCAGACCGACGGACAGGTCAGGTCCGCACCGACGGTCGTCGACGGGACCGTCTACGTCGGGAGCACCGACGGGTCGGTCTACGCACTGGATGGGGGTGTCGACGCCTCGAGTCGTGGCTCCCGGGTCACACTCCGGACACTCGGGCACAACGAGGTCGGCGGGTCACAGCAACAAACGGTGGTGATCCAGACCGGCAGGTCCAATCCGCCCAGCGGCACACCGCTCACGCTCACCGCGCGCACCACCGGCAGGTCAGACAGTTACGAGTGGGACCTGACCGGAGACGGGAGCGTCGACGCAACCGGACGGACTGTCAGCCGGGCGTTCGAACCGGGCATCCGGACGGTGACGCTGACCGTCACCGGACAGAGCGGCGAGACGACGGCGAGTCGGTCGCTGTCGGTCCGCCCCCCCAGGCGCTGGCAGTTCGGGGCCGGAAGCGGCGTGGAGAGCTCACCGACGGTGGCCGGGGACACCGTCTTTGTTGGGAGTCGCGCCGGGACCCTCTACGCCCTCGCCGCGGCGTCGGGCGAACAGCGGTGGACACTCGATACGGACCGAGCACTCTCCTCACCGGTGGTGGTCGATGGAATCGTGTTCGTTGGCGGCCGTACCGGCACCGTGTACGCGCTGGATGCGGTCACGGGTGAATCGGTCTGGGTGTTCAACATCGACGGTTCCGTTCTCTCCTCACCGACCGTGGCCGGCGGGACCGTGTTCGTCGGAACCAGGAACTCGGGCGTGTACGCACTCTCCGCGGCCACGGGCGAACAGCGCTGGCGGTTCCAGACCGAGCGTCGGGTCGACGCCTCGCCGACAGTCGACGGCAACACGGTGTTCGTCGGCGACCGTGGCGGTACCGTCTCCGCGCTGGCGGCAGTCTCCGGCGGCCGACTCTGGACGTTCTCGACAGGAGGGGCAGTCGAGTCCTCACCGACGGTTGCTGACGGGGCGGTGTTTCTCGGCGACAACAACGGCCGGGTGTACGCGCTGGAGGTCGTCTCGGGGGAGCGCCGATGGACCGTCGAGACCGGTGACAGCGTCGTCTCCTCGCCGACGGTCGCCGACGGGACCGTCTACATCGGGAGTGACGACGGAGTCGTGTACGCGCTCGACACCGCCACCGGCGAGGAGCGCTGGAGTTTCGAGACTGACGATGCGGTGCGGTCCTCGCCGACGGTCGCCGATGGGACCGTCCTCGTCGGGAGCACGGACGGGAATCTGTACGCACTCTCGGCGGGCACCGGTGACCTGTCGTGGGTCTTCGAGACAGGCAATCCGATACACTCCTCGGCGGTGGTCGACGAGGGGACACTCTACGTCGGCACGGAGAGCGGCCTCGAGGCGCTCGCGGTGCCCGCCGAGGGGTCCAGTGAGGGGTCACGCGCCCGACTCGGCACGCTCAACCACCCGAGCGACTGGCGCTACGCCGACCAGGATATCTCCACAGCCAACAGTACAAACGCCGACGACGATAGCGGGGAGAACGTCGAGGACGATGATAGAGGAAACGCCGACGACGGTAACAGCACGGACAACACCGGTACCGGAGATGGTGGTGACGACTCGGCAGACGAGAACGGGTCGACGGGCGGTGGTGACGGGTTCGGGCCGGGGTTCGGTGTCGGGGCCGCACTCGCCGCGCTCGGTGGACTGCTCCTGCTCCGGCGGCGTCGTGACGAGAGGACCTGACCGCTCAGTCGTCGCCGGGTTGCTCTGTGCCGGTCGGTGTGAACTGGTCGAGTGTTGTCTGGAGTCTGTTGGCGGACTCGCCGGAGACGACGTACGGCATCAGTATCTTCACCGCGTTGGTCGTGCAGATGAGTAGGATGGGCGCGAGAAAGAGTCCGTAAAACCCGAACACGGTGGGGCCGAGGATGTAGCCGATAACCAGCAGTCCCGTGTGTGTCTCCTCACTGCTGACGAGCGCCCGAATGACGAAATCCGGGATGAAATCCAGGACGATGGCGCTCACGACAAAAAGCACCGCCACGGAGCCGAGCAGTTCGGGCTGGTCGGCGAGCCAGGCGTTCGCCCCCAGACCGACGGTCAGCGGCACGTACACGAGTTTGATTCCGACGACGGGGATGAGACTCCCGATACCCACGAGCGCGCCGAGCAGTCCCGGATACGGAACCGCAACCACCGACTCGACCATCGCGTTGTACACGAGAAAGACCGCGATACCGACGATTGCGGTGACAAACACGTTGACGATGTTGCCGAACAGCGCAATCGAGAGTTCGTCGTCGACGGCGTCTGCGTACCGGCGCCCGACACCCGAGTCGTCGTACGTGTCAAGCAGCCACGAGACCAGTCGGGGACCGTCGATCAACAGGTAGTAGGTGATGATGACAACGAGCAACAGCTGCACGAGTGCGCTTCCGACTGCCCCGGCAGCCCCAAGCACGCTGTCGACGATGCTGTCCACCGGGATCTCGGACTGGTCACCCGCGATAGACCTCTCCAGTGACTCAAGATCGAACCCGCCGATGTTGAGTTCACCCGCGACACGGCCGGAGGCATCCTCGTCGAGGAACTCCTGCACCTCGATGGCGACAATCGCCACCGCGTAGGCGATCAGCACCAGGAACGGGATGCCGAACAGCGCGAGCGCGAGCACGGCCCGTATCCGGCGGCCGAGTCCGAGACGGGCCAGAAATCGGAAGATCGGCCGCACCGCGTAGTACAGAAACACGCTGAACACGACCACAGTGACGAACGACAGCAGGACGTACCCGATGAGCAGGAACAACAGCCCGACCCCGACACCCAGCGCGAGTCGCCGCCGTGACTCCCTGTTCATATCTGGCAGATGGTACTGTCGGCTCTGATTTGACTGTGTCGGTCGTTCTCCTCCGCTCACAGGCTGTCGGATCCGAACCCTTCCTCCGGTCGTCGCGCTCGGCCCCGGTTCCGGTGACACCCCCGGAAACCGCGCTCACTCGGCGAAGTAGCTGGTGAAAAACCCCGAGAGGAACGACGACACGGCGACCGACAACAGCAGTTCGGTCCGGTCGAAATCCTCGTCGTCCGCGGTGTAGGCGGTTACTGCGATGCCGATGACCAGCGAGATGAGCCCGTTTGCCAGGTCCTTTGTTAATCCCATATCCGGTCTTGGAGCTCCCCGGGACAAATACCCGGCGTTCGTCCGGTCGGAAGAACGAACAAGGTCTGTGCGGTCACTGACTGTCGGCGAGCGTGGACTCTCGACTGTCGACCACGTCCCGCCACACACTGGGAGCCGAGTCGTCGTCGGTCAGCGTCCACCGCCGGTCGTCGCTCGACACGGGCCGGAGCGACGTGGTTTTGTCGGCGACGCCGCAACGGGAGGTATGCATCTGCTCGTGACGGGCGGGAACGGGTTCATCGGGCGGCGGGTCTGTGCGTGTGCCGTGCGCGAGGGACACGAGGTAACGAGTGTTTCGCGGAGCGGTCGCCCCGAGGCCGGGTCCTGGGTCGGGGACGTCCGCTGGATAGCCGCAGACGTGTTCGACCCCGGTGCCTGGCGCGACGCGCTGTCGGATGTCGACGCTGTCGTACACTCGATCGGCATCATCGCGGAGCGGCCACAGGCCGGGGTTACCTTCGAGCGGGTGAACGGGGACTCCGCGGTGCTGGTCGCGCTGGAGGCCGAGCGCGCCGGGGTCGAGCGGTTTGTTTATGTTTCCTCCTCGACGAAACCACCGCTGGTCAGGGACGCGTACATCGAGGCACGGCGGCGCGCCGAGACGGCCATCGCGGACCTCGGGATGGAGGTGGTTGTCCCGCGGTTCGGCCCGGTGTACGGTCCCGACCAGCCACACTTCCCGGAGTTCGCGAACCGGGTCTTCGCCGCCGTCGGCGCGCTCGGACCGCTCGCGCGGATGATGGGCGAGGACCGCCCGTTCGCGGTTGAGGCGGCCGGCCGTGCCGTCTACGAACTTTCCGTCGCCGACGAGGTGCCGTCGAACCCGGTCACCGCGGCCGAACTGTCGGCACTGACCTGACACCCTGCTCCGTGCCCGACTGGACACGACAGGTCCGGCCCACCGCGGGTCAGACAGACTCGATTCTCTCCGTTCTACGGGGGCACCGCCAGTCAGACCTCGGGAAAGAAACGGCCGTGGAACCCGAACGGTTCGGCGTGGGGGAGGGGGGCGCGGGCGAGCACGTCGAGTGTCGCAGCGTCGAACACGAGCATCGAGGTCCGGTCACGGTCGGCATCGAGCGCCGTCGCCAGCACAACGCCGTCGTCCTCGGCGTCGCCACCAGGTCGCTGGACGGGCAGCGGTTCCTCGACGTAGGTCGACCGCTCCCACCACTCGCGGGCGGTACCGGTCTGGCAGTCGATCTTCACCAGGCCGTTCGCCCCGTCGCGGTCGGTCGCCTGTGCGTACGCGTAGCGGTGCTGTCTGCCGACGGTCGCCCGCGGGACCCGCGGCAGTTCGAGGCCACCGTCGTACAGCGACGACCGGACGACATCGTCGGTCGCCAGGTCGATGTGGTACCGGACGAGACGGCCGTCGGGCACGTCGGGGAACCCCTCGCCGTCGAGTGCCTCCATCGACATCGCATCCACGATGTCGCCGTCGGGGAACTCGACGAGGTCGAGCACGACAGCGCCGTCGTCGAGGTAGGCGTTGACGTGGTGGAAGGCAAAAACGGGGTCGACGGTCGGTTCGGCGACGAGTTCGCCCGTGTCGCGGTCGACAACGAGCACCCGTGTCTGTTGGTCGGGCCGCCAGTCGAGCATGTCGGCCGGCCCCTGGGAGAGCGGGCTGAGCGCCCGCAGTACCGACAGCACGAGCGGCGACTCCATGATAACGACGTGTTCGGCGGTGACACTGCAGTCGTGGATGTAGGCCGGTCCGCGGGCCTCGAGTGAGGCGATCCGGTCGCGCTCGCGGCTGTCCGCCGACACCCGGTAGATGTGGTACTGGTGGGTCCGGCCGAACTGGGTGCTGAACCCGACCACCTCCTCGCGGTGCGGGTCGTCGACGAGATGGGCCGCCGCGACGTGCTCTGTGAGGTCATCCTCGAATGTGAACTCGCCGCGGGTGTCGAGTGTCTCGGGGTCGAACGCGACCCGACGGGGAGCCTCGGTGAGCGCGACGTACTCCCCATCGATACGGGCGACGTGGACGTTGGCGTTGTCGGTCGGGGCCGGTGGGCCGAGCGAGGTCAGCAGATCGCGGAACCGCTGCCACCCGCTCCGGGTGTCGGTGGCGAACTGGCCGGTGAGTTCACCGTCCATCGCGTCGTCGTAGGCGCCGGTTCGGAGAAACCGGTTGGTGTAGCTGACCGTCCCATCCTCGAAGGCGTACCGGCGCAGCATCGCCAACCCGTCGAACCAGTGGTTGACCCGCTCCCCGCCAGCCTCGAACCGACCGGGACCGTTGCGCACGAGCGTCCCCGAGAGCCAGTCCGGGATCGAGCCCTCGACGGTCGGCCGGTAGTTCTCGTACTCGGTCGTCAGCGACCGAAAGCCGGGCGACTGTTGCATATCCGCTGTTGGGTCGGCACGGGTATCAGTACTGCGCAGAGTGACGCCACAGATACACGACCGACAGACAGAGCGGGCACACCGCCAGGTCGGACCCCAATCACGTCCGGGGCGGTGGTGATACTCGCGGAGGCAGACGGACAAAGACAAAGTGCGCGGGGGCCCAAGAGGATGCGTGAAAGAGTTCGAGCGCAAGCAGCTCCTCGAGCGCATCGAGCGCGAGGGCGCGACCGTCGGGGCGTCCATTCCCGACGAGATAACCGTACAGGGCGAGGAGATAGCGCTCCAGGAGTTCGTCTTCGAGATCCGGCGACGGGACACCGTTCCCTCCGGCGAGCGCGACCGTGTCGAGCAGGCAAAACGGAACCTCCGGCGCGAGCGCCTCCAGCGAAAGCAACGACTCGAGGACGAGGCGCTCAGCTTCGAGGAGGGTGAGCAACTCGTCGAGTCGATAATCGGTCTCGACCGGGCACTGAACGAGCTCGAAGCGCTGGGTCCGGTCGACGTGGCGGCGGAGGCAGAGGCCGAGGAGGTCGCCGACCGGAAACGCTGGACGCGGTTCCTGCGGAAAGCACTCGGCCAGGAGGACGAAACCGGCGGTCGTGGGCGCGGTCCGTAGGCCCGCTCTCTCTCGTTCGTGTCCGGTGATCCCGCGCAGGATGTCGGCTGTGAGCCCAGACAGAAACGGGTCAGCCCCCGTTGTCGAGGTCGAGTTCGGCGACGAGACGAGCCGTGACGACCTGTTCGACGATATCGAGCAACCGGGGGGTGTCGCTCTCGTAGTCGGCGAAGATGCCGAGCGGTATCTCGCCACCCGCCACATCGTAGTGTCCGCCGGCAGTTCCGACGTCACCGAACGCGGCGTCGAGCGCATCGCCGAGGTGGACACGCGGGTCCGAGGAGCGCGCACTGAGGTGGATGGTGTCGTCGACGACGCCGAAGACGATGGCCGTCTGGACACCCTCGAGTGTCGCGAGGTAGTCGGCTGCCTGCGGGACCGCGTCCCGCTCGCTTGTTCGGCCGACGTGTGAGATGAGCGCCGAGGTCATCGTGGTGCGGTTGCCGATAGCGGTCGCGATTGCGTCGACCGTCGCGCCCGAAACTGACGGGTTCGACAGTTCCTGGAGCAGCGCCTGGTCGGTGTACCCGTGGAGGTGCGCGGCGGCGTCGTACTCCTCGCTTGTCACACCGCGGAGGAAGTTGAGCGTCTCCCGTCGGATGGCAAACAGAAGCGCCGTCGCGAGCGTCTCGTCGGGTTCCATCTCCAGGGTGTGTACGTACTGGGTGAGGATTGTCGCGGCGGCACCCAGTTCCTCGCGGTGGTCGACAAAACGGGCCTCGATTGCCTCGGCGGGGTGGTGGTCGATGACGATATCGAGCGCCGTTCCGTCGGGCACGCAGTTGTTCGCACCCGGCACCGAGTGGTCAACAAAGGCGAGTAACGACCCCTCCGGGCGGTCGGCGACGGTCGTCGGGTCGAACGGTTTCAGGTCGATATCGAGCAGGTTGACGAACGCCCGGTTCTGCTGGTGGGAGATATCGCCGCTGTAGAGGATGTCGTGCTCGTCGATGCCAACCTCGGAGGCGATCCGGCTCAGCGCGAGTGCACTCGCCAGACAGTCCGGGTCCGGGTTGTTGTGACAGACGATTGTGAGCTCCTCACCCTCCGAGAGAACCGCCTGTAGCTCCTGAGCTCGACTCATCACCGCGGCTACGGGCCAGAGACGGATATCTGTGTCCACAACAACGACGACCGGAACACACTACTCGCTGGTCGACAACACCGAGCTATGACAGAGATCTCCGGGGCGGTCATCGAGACATACACCGGCGGGGAGTTCAGGCCGTTCGACCCGCAACCGGCTGAGGTTCGTCTGCTCGACATCGCGGCGGGGCTGGCTCACACCTGCCGGTTCGGCGGCCACTGCCGGCAGTTCTACAGCGTCGCGGAGCACTCGCTGTACGTGAGCCGCGAGTTCGAGACACCGCGGCTGCGGTTGCTCGGACTGCTCCACGACGCCGGCGAGGCGTATCTCGGTGACGTGCCGCGACCGGTAAAGGCCGAACTCGACCGCATCGACTCCGTCGAGACGGCCGTTCTCGAGGCAGTCTGGGCCGGTCTCGGGGTCGACCCGCCGACGGCCGGGGAGTGGGAGCGGGTGATGGCCGCCGACGACCGTCTGCTCGCACACGAGGCCGACCACCTGCTCGCCGACGGCTCTTGGGCTGCAACGCCACCGGATCTTGAGTACGAGCTCCGTGACCGCCCGGTCGAGGCTGTCCGTGACCGCTTCCACGAGCGTGGTGAGAAACTGAGAGAGCGCGTGGATTGAGCGCGGCCACCGGCGACCCGGGCACACAAGACCGCTGAGACCGTACCGGCGGACAATGAGCCGGAACGACGAGGTCGCGGACCTGTTCGATGAGTTCGCGGACCTACTCGAGGCACAGGATGTCGAGTACAAGCCCCGCGCGTACCGCAACGCGGCGGAGAACATCCGTGAGCTGTTGGTCGCAATCGAGGGGCTGGCCGCGGACGGCCCGGACAGGGTCGCCGAGATAGACGCCGTCGGTGACGCCATCTCGGCGAAGATAGTCGAGTACGTCGAGACCGGCGAGATAGCGGAACTGGCGGCGGTGCGCGAGGAGCTGCCCGTCGAGATGGAGGCCCTGACCCGTGTCGAGGGTGTCGGCCCGAAGACGGTGGGAACACTGTACGAGGAGCTTGGGGTCCAGACGCTCGCGGATCTAGAGGCAGCCGCGGAGGCCGGCGAGATACAGGAGCTGTACGGGTTCGGCGCAACGACCGAGCAGAACATCCTCGAGGGGGTCGACTTCGCCCGTGAGGCCCACGGGCGGGAGTTGCTCGCACGTGCACTCCCGCGTGCGGACCAGGTCCTCAGCTTCCTGGACAGTGTGGCGGCGGTCGAGCAGGTCGAACTCGGCGGGTCGATCCGGCGGCGCAGGCCGACCGTCGGCGACGTGGACGTGCTCGTCGGGAGCGAGGACGGACCGGCGGTCGTCGAGGCGTTCACCGCCTGGGAGCGCCCCGAGCGCGTCATCGAGGCGGGGTCTGGAAAGGCGAGTGTCAGACTCGACGGCGTACGGGTCGATCTGCGTGTGGTCGACCCGGCCGAGTTCGGGGCCGCGCTGCAGTATTTTACGGGCAGCAAGAGCCACAACGTCACGGTGCGCAACCGCGCAATCGACCGTGACCTGAAGCTCAACGAGTACGGGCTGTTCGACGTCTCGGCCGTCGAGGACCCCGATACCGACCAGCGGGTCGGTGAGCGCGTCGCCGGTCCCGACGAGGCGGGTATCTACGAGGCACTCGGAACGGAGCAGGTCCCCCCGGAACTGCGCGAGGACCGCGGTGAGGTAGCGGCGGCAGCCGCGGGGGACCTGCCGGAGCTGCTCACCCGGGCGGCGCTCCGTGGGGACCTGCACACTCACACCACCTGGTCGGACGGCGCGGCGAGCATCGAGGAGATGGTCGCGGCGGCCGACGCGTTCGGCCACGAGTACCTCGCGATCACCGACCACGCGACGGGGCCGGGCATGGTCGGTGGTGTCGGACTCGACGACGGGGAGCTGCGCGAGCAGTTGCCCTACATCCGGGCGGTCGACGACGAGGCCGATATCGCGGTGCTCGCGGGCGTCGAGGCGAACATCGACACGGAGGGCGCAGTGTCGGTCGGCGACGACCTGCTCGCGGAGCTCGATATCGTGGTGGCCTCACCACACGCCGGGCTGGACGGTGATGGCACCGACAGGCTCGTGACCGCCGCCCGACACCCCGAGGTCGATATCGTCGGGCACCCGACGGGGAGACAGCTCAACAAGCGGTCCGGGATGACCGTCGACGTGGAGCGACTCGCGACCGTCGCCGCCGAACACGACACCGTACTCGAGGTGAACGCGAACCCCCGGCGGCTCGATCTCCGGGGGAGTGCCGTCCAGACCGCAATCGACGCCGGGGCGAGAATCGTCGTCGACACCGACGCCCACGGGCCGGAGAGCTTCGAGTATCTCCGGTACGGCGTCGCCACCGCCCGCCGTGGCTGGGCCGAACCCGGCGACGTGCTCAACACGCTGAGCGCCACCGAACTGCGTGCCACACTCGGCTGAGACCGGTCACAGCAGTTCGGTGAGAGACGGTCCGGTCAGGGACCCGCGTGGTCAGGTGGGCCGTTGCCGTGTGGACCGCCAGCCCACGGTGGCGGCCCCTGCTCGCGGTACTGCTCGCCGTTCACCGCCAGCACGTCGCCCTCGGTCCCGTCTGTCTCGACAGTGACGGTCACGTTCTGGCCGACCAGGCCGTCGAACTCGGCCCGGATCCTCTCGACCGTTCCGTCGCCGTCGAGATCCGTGTCGGCTGCCGTGCTGTTCGTGTACCACATCGCACCGATGTCGATGGCCAGCCCGTCGAGCTGGTAGTCCTCGCCGGGTGCCTGTTCGAGCACACCGGTGACAGTGGCTGTCGTCTCGTTATCATCGTCGTCGGTGTCGTTATGGTCGTCGCCCGGGTGTTCGACACCGTCGTCAGTGTCGTTGTCGTCGTCGCCCGGGTGTTCGACACCGTCGTTGGAATCGCCCGGGTCCTCCGCCGGTTGTTCGTGTGTTAGTACGCCAGTCTGTGTCTGCGTCATCGCAGTCGCACCTGCGGTGAGCGTCACCACGACGCCCACAACGACCGCGACGACGAGCAGACTCCTGGTTCGTGTGTTCTGTTTCATGCTGCAGTCTTTCTCTCGGTCCGCGGGGGTATGAATCTACAAGACGCTTTCGTACGATTTCACGTGAAAGAGTCGCTCTGCGCGGTGTTTTCCACAGAGCGGACCGAGCGATTTTTCTCCGGGTGGGTCAAGTGGTCTGTACGATGAGCGCTGTCAGAGTCTGGTCGGTGCTCTCCCGAGGACCGCCGCCGTGGGCCAGGGACGCGGGCGAGTCGGACCAGCAACTCCGGCTACTGGTGCTCGGACTGGGAGGTGCCGTGCTGATACTGTTTGTTCTGGTTACGCTGCTCTGGAGACGACGGTCCGAGGTGGAGGACCCCTCCCCCGAGGAACGCAACGATGTCACCGCAGGTGAGACCGGCAGTGTCGTTCCCGAGGAACCCGACGAGTACGAGCAGATCAGACGTATCGACGACACCATCGAGGGACGGCTCCCGCAACAGGAGATAGTCAGACAGACTAACTGGAGCGAGGCAAAGGTGAGCCGTGTCGTGTCGCGTCTGGCAGACGAGGGTAAACTCGAGAAGATCCGGGTCGGCCGGCGGAACGTCATCCAACTGAGTGACGAGGCGAACGAGTCGACGGAGCCACAGGTCAGAGACGGGATAGAGTCCTGACCGGAGATTGGCTCGACAGACAGCCGGGGGATCACTCGGCGTGGAGCGGATCGTAGCTGTCGGTGTCGTTGTCCGGCGTTCGAGCCCACCATCGGGGTCCGTCGCCGGGAGTTCGTGTTTCGTTACTATCTTTGCTCGGAGCGGCCACAGTCGCGGAGCGTGACCCGACTGTGGCGGTGTGTGTCAACGCGTTTTTGCGAGGTGGGTGGCAAGGAGAGGTATGGTCGAGGCGAAACTCGCGGCTGCGCGGTCGGACCTCGCGGAGCGGGACGGTGTGCTAGTGGCGTTCTCGGGTGGTGTTGACTCGAGTGTGGTCGCCGCGCTTGCACACGATGCCCTCGGCGGGGATGCCGTTGCCTGCACGGCACGGAGCGAGACGCTACCGGAGGCAGAGCTCGAGGAGGCACAGCGGGTAGCTGGGGAGATAGGCATCCGTCACGAGACGGTCGCATTCAGCGAACTCGACAGCGATGCGTTCGTCGAGAACGACGACCAGCGGTGCTACCACTGCCGGTCGATGCGGTTGGGGGCGATGTTCGACCGGGCACGGGAGCTGGGAATCGGCACTGTCTGTGACGGCACGAACGCGTCGGACCCGGGCGAGGGCCACCGGCCGGGGCTGCAGGCCGTCGAGGAGCTCGACGCCCATTCGCCGCTGTTGGTCCACGATATCACGAAATCCGAGGTGCGCGAGATCGCCCGACGGTACGACCTGTCGGTCGCGGACAAGCCGTCGATGGCGTGTCTCTCCTCGCGGATCCCGACAGGTATCGAGGTCACCGAGGAGCGGTTGAGCCGCATCGAGCGCGCCGAACAGCTGTTGCGGGCTTGGGGGTTCGAGCAGTTCCGGGTGCGCGACCACGACGGGCTCGCCCGGGTCGAGGTGGGCGCGGACGAACTCGAGGCGGCGCTCGACCCTGCCTTTGCCCGTGCGGCGCGGGAACACATCGGTGACCTCGGGTTCGAGCACGTCACACTCGACCTGTCTGGCTACCGGACAGGCAGTGTCAGCCCGGAGGAAACAGCCGACATCGGGTAGCTACCGCTCGCTCGCGACCCACTTGTCGGAGTAGCGCTCGCCACAGGCACAGGCAACGTAGGCGTGGATCACCGGTCCGCGGGCGTAGAGACCGCCGGCGTCCTCGTTCTGTCGCTCCGCGAACGCGAAGATGAGCCGGGGGTGGTGGTTCCGACCCGTGCCGACCGGGCAGGTCCCACCGGCACAGTCATCCTCGACCGACCCCTCGGTGTCCATCGCGTCACTCGCCAGCGCCATCGGGTCGATACCGGTCGCCTCCTGGAAGATACTGCGTGCCTTCTCACCGTCGAGCAAGAGCACGATACCGTCCTCGACGGACTCGCCGTGCGAGGCGAGCGCCTCCGGGTTCGAGAGGACATCCTCGTGGAGGTAGATCTGCACGTCGTCGGGCCGCTGACCGGTGAGAAACGCCCCCCGGTCTATCTCTCCAGTCATATCTGTTGTTCGACAGCCAGATGCATAAGCCCGTTGACCATCGTTTCTCCGGGGCATTTATACCGGTCGACCCCCGGTACTGTCTCATGTTGGACCGCCTGCTCGGCCGGGGCGACCGCGCAGCCGAGATGGAGGAGCTCGAGCGGCGTGTCGAGGAGCTGCGGGCAGAGCGAGAGGCGCTGGTCGAGGAGCGCGACGAACTCGAGCGGCAGCTCGAGCGAACAGAGAGCCGCCGCAAGCAGGCGGTCACCGAGCGCCAGGAGGCACAGCACCGCGTGAACAAGCTCGAGGACCGCATCGAGCAGTTGGAGGACACACTCGACCGGCTCCAGTCGGAGGAGAGGGCGCTGTCCCCGCGCCGGGAGACAGTCCTGCGGGGGCAACGAGTCGAGGCGGTGCGGTCGCGGCTAGTGTCGTTCGAGACCGGTCCGGAGGGGGCCCTCTCGGCGTACGTGGCAGACGGACGTGACATCCCACGGGCGGTTCGGGAGGCGTTCGGCGAGCGGACCGCACTCGTCTCCCGTGCGGCCCCGTGTCTCGCCCTGACCGACGACGCGGGGCTGGTCGCGGCCTGCCTGCGCCTGCCGGTCGCGCCCGACCCGTTTGTGGAGTGGGGTGAGCGGTTCCGAATCGACCGGGAGTGGTGCCGGCCCCGGGGTCGGTACACGCTCGCGCTCGTCCGCTCGGACCTGTTTGCGATGGGGAGCTACGACGGCGAGGAGCAAACGGCGTTCCACGGGTTCGACAGCGCGCTGAAGAGCCAGCACTCGAAAGGGGGGTTCTCGCAGGCCCGGTTCGAGCGACTACGTGACGAACAGATAAGCAACCACGTCGAGCGGTGTCTCGCGGCACTGGACGAGCGGGAGACCGACCGGTTGTTTGTCGTCGGTGAACGCTCCGTGCTCGGGGAGTTCATGCACCGCGCCGACGAATCCGCCACCGTCGACGCAACCGGCGACCCCGAGGAGGCGCTCGCCGACGCCTGGCGCGAGTTCTGGAGCCTCCAGTTGCGGGTGTTGTGAGCCCCGCGAAACGGTCGAGTAGTGGACTGTTGTCACGCACTCGACCCGACTGGTCAGCCTCCGCGCTCACGAACTGCTGAGCTGAGAGTCTGACCTGGCCCTTCGGAGCCTGTGGTCTGATACTGTCGGACAAAAATCCATGCGGATTTTTGCCCGCCAGTATCGAACCAAGATACCGATGTGTCCGGGCCACTCGTCACCGGACTGTCGTCCGGTTCCTCGTGGCCCTCTGCCGCAGTTATGTACCAGTCTCTGTGTTCACGTACTTCTGTCCGGCAGTATGAACAGGCGGCGACTCGACGCCTTTTTTTGACTGTTCACTGAGTGACGAGTGTCTGGTATTTGCGCGGATGCAACAATTTTAAACTGGCACGTTACGTATCGAGGTGTTGATGAGCGAACAGCCCCAGAGTGGGAGCGGTGCGTCGAGCAGGAAAGCGGAGGTCAGACCCGACGGAGGTCGGCGGGACCCGGACGAGGACGAACCGGGGACGGACGGTTCCCGTGACGACGAAACGGCACCGGACAGAGACCAGCAGGACCAACCCCGACAGGGCGACCGGCCACCACGAGACCAGGGCCAGCCTCGCGAGCAAGACCAGCCACGACAGGGCAATCAGCCACCGCGGGACCAGCGTCGCGGGCAGAATCAGCCCAGACAGGGCGACCAGCCACCGCGGGACCAGCGTCGCGGGCAGAATCAGCCCAGACAGGGTGACCAGCCACCGCGAGACCGGCGTCGCGGGCAGAATCAGCCCAGACAGGGCGACCAGCCACCGCGGGACCAGCGT
>ERZ1034569.378-NODE-378-length-16627-cov-12.609944_pt1 | contig 16627 bp, 14 predicted proteins | sample MGYA00520706_ERZ1034569 | MGnify/ENA primary metagenome ERZ1034569 (study PRJEB33760, sample SAMEA4777722) | hypersaline lake metagenome | biome: hypersaline environment; feature: brines | place: Spain | collected 2014-08 | depth 0 m ...
CAATCACCTACATGAACTCCTACGCCGACCTGAAGGCGTTCTGTGCCGAACAGGGTGGGCTAGTGTGTACCTCATCAAACGCACACAAGGCCTTCGAGTGGGCGTTCGAGCGGGGTGACAAGGTGCTGTTCCTGCCCGACAAACACCTCGGTGAGAACACCGCACACCGGCTCGGAATGGAGGACAGCGTCGCAGAGTGGGACCCTTGGGACCCCGAGAGCGACGCCGCGACGGCAGCACAGGAGGATATCATCCTCTGGGAGGGGTACTGCCAGGTCCACGAGCGGTTCCGCGCCGGGCACATCGAGGAGTTGCGGGCCGAACGGCCGGACGTGAACGTGGTGGTACACCCGGAGTGTCGCCGCGAGGTCGTCGAGGCCGCCGACGTCGTCGGGAGCACCTCGACCATCTGCCAGACAGTCGAGGAGGCCGACCCCGGCGATGCGTGGGCGATCGGCACCGAGATACACCTGGCCAACCACCTCGACCGGTGGCACCCCGAGGTGGAGGTGTTGCCGCTGTGTGGTGACGCCTGCATGGACTGCAACGCGATGCGCCAGATCGACCCCAACTACCTGACCTGGGTGCTCGAGGAGTTGATCGACGACACCGAGCGCAACGTCATCGAGGTTGCACCCGGTGAGAAAGAGCTCGCACAGGTCGCCCTCGACCGGATGCTGGAGATATAACGATGGACCAACAGGAAACCGACGTGCTGGTGATCGGCGCGGGCATCGCGGGGCTGTCGGCGGCACTGGCGGCAGACCAGTCCGGCGCGGACGTGACGCTGGTCACGAAGGCAGAGCGCCCGGAGGACGCCTCGACGTGGTGGGCACAGGGCGGTATCGCCGTGACCCGTGACCATCCCGAGACGTTCCGGGCGGATATCCTCGCGGCGTCGGACGGCACCGCCGACCCCGACGCGGTGGAGGTGCTGGTCGAACACGCCACCGACACCGTCGAGGAGGTGCTGGTCGACACGCTGGACATCGAGTTCGACACGAACGGGTCCGGCTACGACTACGGCCAGGAGGCCGCCCACGACGAGGCGCGTATCCTCCACATAAACGCCGAGACCGGGAAACACATCCACGTTCCCTTTCTGAACTATGTCGCGGCCGAGACGGACGTGCGACTGATCGAGGACACAGCGTCGCTCGAACTCATCAGCCACGAGGGGCGTGTCTACGGGGCGATACTCGAGCGCGACGGCGACTGGGCACCGGCCTTTGCGGGTGCGACCGTCCTCGCAACGGGCGGTATCGGTGCACTCTACCCACGCTCGACGAACCCAGGCGGCGCGACCGGCGATGGTGTGGCGATGGCCGCCCTCGCCGGGGCCGACGTCGAGGATATGGAGTACGTACAGTTCCACCCGACAGCCTACGACCCGGACCCGCCGGCTGTCGAGACCGGGTCGGGGGACGACACCTTCCTCGTCAGCGAGGCGGTCCGCGGCGAGGGTGGCGTGTTGCGGAACGGTGACGGCGAGCGGTTCATGCCCGACTATCACGAGGATGCCGAACTCGCACCGCGTGACGTGGTGGCGCGTGCGGTGCGCGAGGAGCGCGCCGACACGGGTGTGGTGAGGCTGGACGTGTCCTCGCTCGCGTTCGCCGAGGAGTTCCCCGACCTGGCAGAGAAGTGTGACTCCTGCGGTGTCGACCCGTCGACAGGTATCCCGGTCGCCCCGGCACAGCACTTTCTCTGTGGCGGGGTGGCCGTCGACGACCGCGGTCGGAGTTCACTCGACAGGCTGTACGCCGTCGGCGAGTGCTCGCGAACGGGTGTCCACGGCGCCAACCGCCTGGCGAGCACCTCGCTGCTGGAGGGGCTGGTCTGGGGTCGCCGTGCCGGACGGGACGCCGTCGGGCACGACCCCGAGCGGGTGGAGGTGCCGGAGCTACTCGACCGGGACCCCGCCCTGCCGCCGGCCTTTGCGGGCGAGAAGTTCCACCGCCTCCGACGGGTGATGGGTGAACAGGTTGGTATCGAGCGCACGCCCGGCGGTCTCTCACGCGCCCAGGGGGTGTTGCGCCGCCTCAAAGGCGAGGTCGACGCATACATCCGGACCCGCACCGCCCGGTCGTTGTATGAACTCCGGTCGGCGTCGGTCGTGGCCCTGCTCGTCGCGCGGGCCGCCGCCGAGAACGGCCAATCCGCGGGCTGTCACTACCTGGTGGAGGCGTAGATGCTCACCGACAGCGAAATCGAGGACTGGCTGCGCGAGGATATCGGTCACCGGGACGTGACAAACAGCGTGCCCGGCGAGACGACCGGCCGTCTGGTGCCGACCGAGTCAGGTGTCGCCGCGGGACTCGACGCGGCCGCCGCCGTGTTCGAGTATCTCGGTGTCGACGCCCGGGTGCAGGTCGAGGAGGGTCACCGACTCGACCCCGACAGTCCGGCGCTGGTCGCGGCAGGTCCCGCGCGGGACGTGTTGCGCGGCGAACGTGTCGCGGTCAACATCGCCGCCCACGCCTCGGGGGTCGCGACACGGACCCGCGACGCTGTCGATGCCGCACACAAGATCGACGACGAGGTGCGGGTCGCCGGCACGCGAAAGACCACCCCCGGGTTACGCGGTATCGAGAAGCGTGCCGTCGCCGCCGGCGGCGGTGACACCCACCGACTCACCCTCTCGGGGATGGTGATGGTGAAGGACAACCACATCACCGAACTCGGGTTCGACCGGGCCATCGAGCGCATTCGCGAGCGGACCTCCTTCGCAACAAAGGTCGAGGTGGAGGTCGAGGAACCCGGTGACGCCGTTCGCGCGGCGGAGGCTGGCGCCGACGTGGTGCTGTTCGACAACCTCGACCCGGCAGCGCTGGAGCGCGGTGTCGAGGCGCTCCCGGACGGTGTGCTCGCGGAGGCCAGCGGCGGTATCACGGTCGACGACGTGCCGGCCTACGCCGCAACCGGTGTCGACATCATCTCGCTCGGGTCGCTGACACACTCGGCCCCGGCGCTCGACTACTCCTTCCGGACGGGAAGGTGACCCGGGTATCGTGTCTCCGGACCAGAGACAGACGCCACGTATAATAGGCCACCGTGTGTTGTGTCAGACATGAAACTCCGGACAGCACTCCTCGGTGCAGTCGGTGCCGTCGGTGCAACCGCTCTGGCCAACCGCGGTCTCCGCTCCCGGGCCGACGAGTTCGAGCCGTTTCTGGGCGGCGAGCAGGGAACGTACAGGTGGCGCGGGTTCGACGTGGGCTACACCGAGATGGGTGACCCCGAGGACCCCGACGTGTTGCTGTTGCACGGTATCAACGCGGCGGCCTCCAGCCACGAGTTCCACCGGATCGCGGAGCCGCTGAGCGAGGATCATCACGTCATCGCGCCGGACCTGCCGGGGTTCGGTCACTCCGACCGGCCGCCGCTGCTGTACTCGGCGTCACTGTACGAGACGTTCGTCGCAGACGCGATTGCGGAGCTCACAGACGAGGAGCCGCTGGTGGTCGCGAGTTCGCTCACGGGTGCGTACACGGCGATAGCCGCCCGGGAGGTCGGTGTCGGGCGTCTGGTGCTTGTCTGCCCGAGTGACTCGACGGGCGGGGGGCGACGGGTCTGGCTCCGCGGGCTGCTCCGCACGCCGGTGCTCGGCGAGACGGTGTTCAATCTGACGGCAAGCAAGGGCGCAATCCGGTATTTCAACGCCGACCACGGCTACTACAGCACCGACACACTCCCCGAGGAGGTTGTCGAGTACGAGTGGCAGACCACCCACCAGCCAGGTGCCCGGTTCGCGCCCGCCTCGTTCGTGGCGGGCTTTCTCGACCCTGAGGAGGCCGTCGAGGACGCGCTCGCGGCGCTCGACAGCCCGGTGACACTCGTCTGGGGGCGCAACAGCGAGCGCTCACCGCTGGGGGAGGGCCGCGCGATAGCCGAGGTGGGCGACACCGACCTCGTCGTGTTCGACCGGGCGAAACTACTCCCACACGCCGAACACCCCGATGCGTTCCTCGAGGTTGTGCGCGGCGAGGTGGCTCCCGAGGCGTAGTCACTGCTGGGCACGCGGACCGACAGAAACAGATTCACTCGGCGGCGCCGGACCGTTGCTTGCTCGTCACGTAGCCGGCAATCCGGTTGCGGACGCTCTTCGACTCGACGTTCGTCAGCTCCATCACGAGCTCCTTGTTGTGTTCGAACTCCGGGGCGAACGCGTCCGGATACTCCTCCATGAGCGTGTTCGCGGTCTTTTTGACGTAGGCGGGCTTGATAGCCATGTGTCCCGACATAACCGTGTGGCTCATTAAAACCATTCGATACTCCCGGTGGTCGGGAGGCCACCGTTCGGGGATGGAGCGCTCGAAGGGAGTCTCCCGGCCTCTGTCGGGTGAGTGCGGCCAGTCGGACTATCTGTGTCGAGTCCAAACAGTGAGGCGTGACCGAGCAACTGTATCTCCCCGACGAGGATGGGGTGACAGCGTTCACCGCGACGGTGACCGAGGCGACGGCGGAGTACATCGTCCTCAATGGCACGTACTTCTACCCGGAGGGTGGCGGTCAACCGGCGGACACCGGCCGCATCGAGTGGGAGGGTGGCCACGCCAGAGTCGGCCACGTCCGGAAGGACCACGGCGACGTTCGCCACGTCGTCGAGTCGATGGCGGGGGAGCCACCAGCGGTGGAAACAACAGTCGAGGCAGCAATCGACGCCGGGCGCCGCGAGCGACTCAGCCGGATGCACACCGCCCAGCACGTCGTCTCCCGGGTCGTCCTCGATGAGTACGGCGCGACGACCGCCGGCAACCAGGTCCACGTCGACCGCTCGCGCATCGACTTCGAACCGGTCTCGTTCGACGAGGCGGATATCGAGCGCATCGAACGGCTCTCGAACGAGGCGATCGAGCGGGACCCGACTGTCCGGAAGGAGAGCCGACCGCGCGAGACCGTCGAGCGCGAGGTCGACGAGGGGCGGGCGCTGCTCGACCTCATCCCGGACTCCGTCGACCCGCTCCGTGTCGTCGAGATAGAAGGGTTCGATATGTGCCCCTGTGGGGGCACCCACGTCGACAGCCTCGGCGAACTCGGCGAACTCAGCATCGTCGACCGGACCTCGAAGGGTGCGGACACCGAACGCATCGAGTTCACACTGGAGTGATCACCCTCTCTGCTGCGGACGACGACCCGCCAGGGTGGGTAGTCACGGACGGGGGGTCGAGGTGAGTTCACACGGTCAGACTCCCTCGCTGAGTCGCTCATACCGCTCGGTGAGCGCGTCACGACAGGAGAAAAAAGTAGTAGATATCCCCGTCGAGTCGTTCGTGTTCGCCGTCGTTGGCGACGCTTCGCCGCACTCGACACAGTCGGGCGCGAGTTCGGGGTCACCAGGGCAGGGTGTCCGCGTCGAGTCGGCGGTCAGGAACAGGTACTCGACGCTTTCGGTGTCGGCGAGGCGGTCACGGACCTGCTCGGCGATGTCACTGTAGGAGCGCCGGCCGTTCTCCGTGAGCGTCCGGAGTGTCTCCCGGTCGATATCGTCGAGTCCGCGCACAGCGAGAGGGGCAAACCAGTTGTGCCGCGGTTGGGGTGTCAGGCCGCACCGTTCGGTGCGGGCTCCTCGGCAGATTCGACGCGGATGGAGTCGGCCACCGCGTCGGACAACGAGACAGCGTCCCCGCAGGCGAGCGTGACCGTCACGACGCCAATCGGTGCGAGCTCGGTGACGGTGAGTTCGGTGCCAGGTGTGATGCCGGCCTGCTGGAGATACGCGAGCTCCTCGGGGTCGCGGTCGCTGACACGCCGGACGACGACCCGTTCGCCCTCGTGGAGGTCGCCGAGGGTGGCGGTCTCGCCGTGGTCGAGCGGGTCGAGTGACTCAGTCGGGATTGGGTCACCGTGGGGGTCGACCTCGGGGTCGTCGAGCTGTTCGGCCACCCGCCGCTCGAACGCCTCGCTGATGTGGTGTTCGAGACGGTCGGCCTCGTCGTGGACCTCCGCCCAGTCGTAGCCCAGCTGTTCGGCGAGGTACGTCTCGATGAGCCGGTGGTGTCTGAGCACCTCCAGCGCGACAGTCTCGCCCTCGGTGGTCAGCTTGACGCCGCTGTACTTCTCGCGCTTCACGAGACCACGCTCGGCGAGTGTCTCCATCATGCTCGTCACTGTGGGCGGTGTCACGTCGAGATGCTCGGCCACACTCGAAGTCGACACCGGCGCGCCCTCCCGTCTCGAGAGCTCGTAGACGGCCTTCAGGTAGTCCTCCATCTTCGCGCTGAGCATTTGGTAGTAGTAGCGTATACCCGTCGATAAATGTGGTGTTGTCTCCTGCCGTGGTGCCTGTCGAGCACAGTTCGAGCGCCGACGGGAAGGTATATTGCGCTCGGCCCGGAGTATGAGACAGAGATACCGCTCGCAGTCATGACAGGCAACCGTATCACCCGTCGGGAGGCGCTCAGGTGGGGAGGCGCAGGAGTGCTCGGGGCAGCGGTCGGAGCGGGCGTCACCGCGGGGTCGGAGCCGGGAGAGGTTCGCTGGCAGCGCGAGTTCGACGCCGAAATCGTTGGGCCAGCAACGGTTGTCGACGGAACTGTGTTCGTCCACGACACTACCGGCCAGGTCTCCGCGGTCGGTTCCAGCGACGGCGAGTTGCTGTGGACGGCCAGCACCGGTGACTCGGGGGGAACACCGGCAGTTGTCGTCGACGGGACCGTCTACATAACGGGGTACAGCGCCGAGGCCGACAGTCCAGCCGGGAGGGTGAGGGCGTTCGACGCCGGGAGCGGCAGCCGTCGCTGGAGCCAGCCGTTCGAAGGCGTCGGCGCACAGACGGTCAGCGACGGGACGGTGTATCTCCACACCCCGTCGGACCTGCGAGCGCTCGCCGCGGCGGACGGCACAGAGCGGTGGCGGTTCGGGTCACTCGACGCACCTAGGCGCTTCCCGGTTGTCGCCGGTGAGACGGTCCTGTCCAGGTCGGTCGTCGAGGGGCTGTCCGCAGTGTCGGCGGCGACGGGCGGGTTGCTGTGGGAGTACCCCGTCGAGAGGCGGCTACGCGGTTTCCCGGCGGTGGCCGGAGGGACGGCTTTTTTCAGCACCGAAGGGTGGGTACACGCGGTCGACATCGAGACGGGCGAGGCGAGATGGACAGTGGAGACAGGTGTCTCGTCGCTCGGCCTGACCGTGGACAGCGGGCGACTGTTCGCCGGGACCACCGATGGTGTCCGGGCGTTCGATACGGCGAGCGGCGAGCAGGTCTGGCGGGTCGAAACCGGCGAGCTCGTCTTGCCGACCGTCGTCGACGGACACCTGTTGTTCTCCACCACAGCGGGTCTCCGCGTGCTCGACGCCGAGACCGGTGAGTCTGTCCGGACGGTCGAAACCGGGGGACGGGTCTTATTTACACCGGTCGTCGTCGGCGGGACAGCGTTCGTGCCGGGGCTCGACGAGCGGCGAGCGGAGCCGGTGGGCCGGCTGTACGCGATAGAGACGGGGGTCGACGGGCGCTCGACCGGTTCGCGGGTCCGACTCGGTGCCGGCGGCCACCACGGCGAGTGGGCCGACCAGGCACCGACGGCGATGGTCTCCTACGAGCCCACCAGCCCGGAGGTGGGCGAGCAGGTGACGTTCGACGCTGGGGCCACGACCGGCGACATCGAGCGCTACGAGTGGGACCTGACCGGGGACGGAACGGTCGACACCACCGGGGAGACGGCGACACGGGCACTCGACACACCGGGTCGGTACCGTGTGGGGCTGACCGCAACAGACAGCACGGGCGAGACCACACGGACCGCCCGGGACCTGTCCGTGCCGGCGACACGGCGCTGGCGGGTCGAGACCGGGAACGCGGTCGGCGCGTCGGCGACAGTAACCGACGGGACGGTCTTCGTCGGGAGCGAGACCGGAGACCTGTACGCGCTGGACGTGGCGACAGGTGAGACGCGGTGGACGTTCGACACCGGTTGGCCTGTTCGCAGGGCGCCAGCGGTCGTCGGTGGCCGGGTGTTCGTCGGTGCGGGGGTGTCACCCGTCGGCGCGCTGTCCGGACCGATCGGTGCCGTGTACGCGCTCGACGCGGCGAGCGGTGACCTGCTCTGGGAGGCGCGCGTTCCTGCCGTCGACTCGTCACCGACGGTCGTGAACGGGACGGTGTTCGTCGGTGACGTGGACGGACTGGTCCACGCGCTGTCGGCAGCCTCCGGCGGGGCCCTCTGGACGGTCGAGGTTGCAGCCGACAGTGCGGTCCGGTCCTCGCCGACGGTTGTCGACGGAACCGTTCTGATCGGCGGCCAGGCTGGCGTGTACGCGCTCGACGTGGTGACCGGGGACACCCGGTGGCTGTTCGAGACCGAACAGGCAGTCCGGTCCTCGCCGACTGTCGCAGACGGGCGAGTCGTCGTTGGTCGGATAGACGGGAGCGTCTCGGCCGTGGCGGCGGCGACCGGCGAGGAGCGCTGGACGACGGAGCTCGGGCCGCGCCCAGTCCGGTCCTCGCCGACGGTTGTCGACGGGCGGGTGTTCGTCGGGAGTAACAACGTTGGCGTGCACGCGCTGGACCTGGAGACGGGCGAGCAACTGTGGACAAGCCCGACCGACCGTGCGGTGACCTCGTCACCGACTGTCGCCGGCGACACCCTCTACGTGGGGGGACAAGACGGGAGCCTCTATGCGTTTGAGCTCGAGACCGGTGACCGTCTGTGGCGTACCCCTGTCGGGAACCGGGAGTCCACAGAGGCGGTTCCGGTGACCGCGTCACCGACCGTGGCCGACGGAGTCGCCGTTGTCGGCAGCACAGACGGTTCGGTCAGCGCGTTCGATGTTGCCCCGGGTGCGTACAGCAATGGCTCCCGGGTCTCGCTCGGAACGCTCGGACACCACGGCGAGTGGCGGTACGCCGACCAGATGTTCGGGACCGACACCAGTGAGGGAACCGACCAGAACAGGACGAGCAACGGCGACGGCAGTGCCGGACCGAGCGACGGTGAGGTGTCCGGCGGTGACGATGCCGGTGACGGGACCGAAACAGGGGGCGACGGTCGCGGTCCGGGGTTCGGGGTCGGGTCGGCGCTCGCGGGTCTCGGCGGTGCGGGCTATCTGCTCTGGCAGCGACGAAACGGCGAGGAGGGGTCGAACTGACTACCGCCGCATTCCACAACGCACAAGTGGATAATAAATCAATGTACAGACGAACAGTCGATGCCAGACAGGAAAGTATTACGAAGAATACAGGAATCCGAGAGAGAGGCGGACAAACTGATCGCGGAGGCGGAGCAGGAGGCAGAACAGATACGCGAACAGGCACGCGAGGAGGCAGAGCAGATACGCAAACAGGCACGAGAACAGGCAGAACAGGATGCCCAGGAGCGACTCGAACAGGCACGCGAGGAGATAGCCGACAGACGCGAGGAGATCCTGGCAGAGAGCGAGGAGGAGCGCGAGCGTCTGCGGGCCGCCGCCGATGAGAACGTCGACGAGGTGGTCGAGTACGCGCTCGCGGAGTTCCGGGAGGCAATAGATGCTCAGGCCTGAGCAGATGTCGAAGGTGTCGGTGACCGGTGCCCGGTCGGTGATGGAGCCGGTCGTCGAGACGATGTACGACATGCGGCTGGTTCACATCACCGACTACGACGGCTCCTGGGAGGGGTTCGAACCGGGTGAACCGCTCCCGGGGTCGGACGAGACCTCGAGTCTGCTGGTGACGGTGCGCTCTATAAAGAGCCTCCTCGACATCGAGGGTGACGACGTCGACCCGGAGGCGAGCCCGGAGCTGTCGAACGCAACGGAACGGCTCGAGGAGATCCGCGCCGAGGTGAACAGCCTCGAGGACCAGCGCACCGAGTGCAGGGAGCGACTGCGCGAGCTCGACGAGCGCCGCGACCGGATGGAGCAGTTCGCGGGTCTGGGGCTGGACCTGGACCTGCTGTGGGGGTACGATTCGCTGGACGTGCTCGTCGGCGAGGGCGATGCCGACGAGGTCCGGGGCGCACTCGAACGGAGTGACAGTGTCGAGGCGTTCGGCGTGTTCGACGACGAGGGGATAGTCGCCGCGTTCGGCTACATGAACGGTGACAGCTCCCTGACGGACACGCTCGTCGGGGTTCCGTTCACCGCCGTCGACGTGCCGACCGAGGAGGGTGACCCGGCAGCGGTCATCGCGGACATAGAGAGCGAGTACGGGCAGGTCGAGGCCGAGCTCGAGGTACTGGAGGACGAACTGGAGCAACTGGAGGAGGACTCCGCGGCGTTCCTGCTCGCACTGGAGGAGGAGCTCGCCATCGACGCCGAAAAGTACGAATCGCCGCTCCGGTTTGCCACGACCGAGCGGTCGTTCATCGTCGAGGGCTGGGTGCCGACCGACAGCTACGAGCAGTTCGAGCGCGACCTGCAGACGGCAGTCGACGGACGTGTCGAGGTGGCGGAGCTGATGCAGGCGGCACACGGCACCGACGACCACCTCCCCGAGACTGGGTCCGGGTCCGGTCGTGACGAGTCCGGGAGGACGGGCACGGGTGACAGCCCCGCCAGAGAGCCCGTGGCGACCGACGGCGGAACCGCATCCGGGATACAGACCGTCGACGACGACCCGCCGGTTATCCAGAACAACTCCGGGCTGGTCGGCCCGTTCGAACTGCTCACGAAGGCTGTCGACCGGCCGAAGTACTCCGAGTTCGACCCGACTATCATCGTCTTCCTGACGTTCCCGTTGTTCTTCGGGTTCATGATCGGCGATATCGGGTACGGGCTCGTCTACATGGCGATAGGGTACTACATGAGCAGTCGGCTCGACTCGCAGTCACTGCAGATGTTCGGGACCATCGTCGTCTGGATGGGGCTGTTCACCGTCGCGTTCGGTGTGTTGTACGGTGAGATACTCGGACTCCACTTCTTCGAGTGGTTCGATATGAAGCCGGTCATCGAGAAGGGGCTCTCCGGCGAGGAGCGGTGGGCACGCACCTGGCTGGTGGTGGCCGTCCTCGCCGGAATCGTCCAGTTGAACCTGGGGTACATCTTCGAGTTCATCGAGGAGTACCAGCTCCACGGGCCCGGGCAGGCCATCAGCGGGGCCGGGTCGTGGCTGCTGGCGCTGAACGGTCTGTGGGTGTTCATTCTCAGCAAAACGTTCTCGAACAGCAAGCCCGACCTGCTCGTCGGCAGTGACGCGGTGCTCAACAACGGGCCGCTCGGGTTCGGGTTCGCCGGGTTCTCCGAGGTGGTCGGAATCGCCGGCGGAATTGCCTTCCTGCTCGGACTCGGACTGTTGCTCGTGCTCCCACCGCGGTACGAGGTCGTCGAGTTCGCCGTCCCGCTGACACACGTGCTCTCGCACACCCGCCTGATGGCGGTGTTACTCGCGAAAGCCGGGATGGCACTCGTGGCCAACCTGCTGTACTGGGGGGTCTACGAGGACTCCTCGGGCTTTCACTATCTCCACGCGAAGACTCCCGAGGATGGCGTACCGACCGATGGGGACCTGATCTTCAGCGGCATCGCGAACTTTGGGTCCGTGCCGGTCGAGGTCGGACCGCTGTCGCTCGGTCTCGAGGGTATCATACTCGGACTTCCTGTATTTATCTTCGCGCATATTCTGGTCCTGGCAATCGGCGGGTCGGCCGCCATCCAGGCAATCCGTCTAGAGTTTTTCGAGTTCTTTGAGAAGTTTTATGAGGGCGGTGGAAAGAAATATAAACCGTTCGGCTACGATAGGACGTACACTACCAGCAATCAAACCCAATCAACAGCATGATAGAAACAGCTCCAGAGCTTGCAAGTGTGGTATTACAATCACCGATTCTTGAGGCCGACGCGGTGGCAGCACTCGCTGTCGGACTGGCGGCGGTGGCCACGGGGTACGCACAGCGTGGTATCGGTGCCGCGGCAATCGGGGCGGTTGCCGAGGACGGCGACAACTTCTTTGCGGGACTGCTGTTCGTCGCACTCCCGGAGACACTGATTATCATCGCGCTGGTCACAGTCTTCGTGATATAAGACAATGTCTCTCGAGAGAGTCGTTGAGGATATAAAAGAGGAAGCAAACGCTCGTGCAGCGGAGATTCGGCAGGCGGCCGAGCGCGAGGCCGAGCAGATGCGCGAGGCGGCTCGCGAGGACGCAGCCCAGCTCCGCGAGGAGCGTCTCGCCGAGGCAGAGCGCACGATAGAACAGGAGCGCGAGCAACAGCTCTCCAGCGCGAAGCTCGAGGCGAAACAGTCACGACTGGAGGCCCGCCGTGACGTTCTCGGCTCGGTTCGCGAGGAGATCGAACAACGGCTCGCGGACCTGGATGCTGAGGAACGTGAGACACTAACCCGGCAGTTACTCGATGGTGTCGCCGGGGAGTTCGACGACGACGCTCGGGTCCGGGTCTACGGTCGGGAGTCGGACCGTGACCTGATAGAGTCGCTCCTGTCGGGGTACAACGGGTTCGAGTACGCCGGAAGCGTGGACTGTCTCGGCGGTGTCGTCGTCGAGAGCGAGGCCTCGCGGATGCGGATAACGAACACCTTCGACTCGGTGCTCGAGTCGACCTGGGACGACAACATCGGCGAGATGAGTGACCGTCTGTTCGAGGAGAATGAGTGACTCGGGTTTCTCGGGCGGGGCGACGGGCAGTTCCAATCCGGAGTACGTCACCGCGCGGGTGCGCTCCCGGCGGGCCGTGCTGTTCGACGAGAGCGACTACCGGAAGCTGGTGCGGATGGGGACCGGTGAGATCGCCCGGTACATGGAGGAGACCGAGTACGGGGCCGAGATGAACGCACTCGGGGCACGCCACGACGGTGTCGACCTCATCGAGTACGCGCTGAACCGGAATCTGGCGAAACAGTTCCAGGATATGCTGGTCTGGGCCGACGGCAGGCTGTACGAGCAGATAGCCAGCTACCTGCGCACGTTCGACGCCTGGAACGCGAAGACGGCGATCCGGGGTGTCTACTCCGGGGCCTCCCCCGAGGAGATAGAGACCGACTACATCCGGGCCGGCGAGTTCGACGACGACCTGCTGGACCAGATGTCCGCCGCCGGGTCCGTCGAGGAGGTCGTCGAGTTGCTCTCCGAGACCATCTTCGGGGAGCGACTCGGAACGGCATACGAGGTCTTCGAGGAGAGAGACGTGCTCGTGCCGCTTGAGAACGCGATCGACAAGACGTTCTACGAGCGGTTGCTCGACAACGCCAGCGGGTCCGCGAGTCAGAACTCGCCCGAGGGGCTGTACAGACAGGTGCTACAGGCCGAGATCGACTTCCGGAACGCCCGGAACGCCCTGCGGCTCTCCCGGACCGGCACCGACCTGGACCCCGAGGCGTTCTACATCGAGGGCGGTCTACTGTTCGAGGCGGGCCAACTGCGACAGCTGGTCGGTAGTTTCGACGACCTCGTGGAGTTCATCCGGGAGAGCACGTACGGTGACGAGCTCTCGAACGCACTCTCCGAACTCGAGGAGGCAGACAGTCTCATCCAGTTCGAGCAGGCCCTCGACGCCGCGTTGCTCGAGTACTCGGACACACTCTCGTACAGGTATCCGACCTCCATCTGCTCGGCTATCGCCTACATCCTGGCAAAGGAACGGGAGGTAGAGAACATCAGAGCGGTCGCCCGGGGTCGGGAGGTCGGGCTCTCGGTCGAGGAGATAGAGAGGGAGCTGGTCACATGACACAGGAGATAGCGGTCGTCGGGAGTCCGGAGTTCACGACCGGGTTCCGGCTCGCGGGTGTCCGGAAGTTCGCGAACGTCCCCGACGAGGAGAAGCCAGAGCGACTCGACGAGGCGGTGACCGAGACGATGGCCGACGACGATGTCGGTATCATGGTGATGCACGACGACGACATCGACGTGCTCTCGCGGAGCGTTCGAGAGTCGGTCGAGACGAGCGTCGAGCCGGTTGTGGTGACGCTGGGCGGTGGGACCGGAAGCGGTAACTTGCGCGAGCAGATAAAACGGGCAATCGGAATCGACCTGATGGACGAAGATACATGAGCAAGACAACAGAGCCAGACGCCGGGAACGAGGGCGTCATCGAGAGCGTGAGCGGCCCCGTCGTGACAGCGACCGACCTGGACGCACAGATGAACGATGTCGTCCGGGTCGGCGACGCGGAGCTGATGGGCGAGGTAATCGAGATCGAGGGGAACCTGACCACGATTCAGGTGTACGAGGAGACCTCCGGCATCGCACCTGCCGAACCGGTTGTGACGACGGGTGCGCCGCTGTCGGTCGATCTCGGGCCGGGAATGCTGGATGCCATCTACGACGGTGTCCAGCGCCCGCTGCGCGAGCTGCAGGAGCAGATGGAGGGTGCCTTCCTCGAGCGCGGCGTCGACGCGCCGGGTATCGATATGGACCGGACCTGGGAGTTCAGCCCCGAGGTGGAGCCGGGTGACGAGGTCGGTCCGACCGACATCGTCGGAGTCGTGCCGGAGACCCAGAGCATCGACCACAAGGTGATGGTCCCGCCCGACTCGGAGGGTGGCACCGTCACCGACACACGTGCAGGCGAGTTCACTGTCGAGGAGACGGTGGTCGAACTCGACACGGGCGAGGAGATACAGATGCACCAGGAGTGGCCGGTGCGGACCCAGCGCCCGGCAGAGGAGAAAGAAACCCCCACGACACCGCTGATCAGTGGACAGCGTGTCTTGGACGGCCTGTTCCCCATCGCGAAGGGTGGCACGGCCGCCATCCCCGGTCCGTTCGGTTCGGGGAAGTGTGTCACCCCCGACACGCCGGTCATGCTGTCGGACGGTGAACTCGTCGAAATCGAGGCGCTGTTCGACCGACTCGCCGGCGAGCGGGCCGCGGAGGACGGCGAGGTGCTGGCGGAGGCTGACGCCGAGCTGATGAGCTTCGACGAGGAGTCGGGTGACATCCGGCCGGCCCCCATCTCGCACGTCTACCGGGGATCGACAGAGCGGCTCGTCCGCGTGACGACCGCGAGCGGGCGGGAGCTGGAGGTCACCCCTGCCCACAAGCTGTTCCGGATGGGTGGGGACCTCCAGGTCGAGGAGACGCCGGCCGCCGACCTCAAGATGGGCGACTCGCTCGTGATGCCCCGGCAGGTCGACGTGGACGTGTCCCGGACGACAGTCGACCCCTACGAACTGCTCCCAAAGGCGCGCACAGTCGAGGACAGCGTCGTCGAGCCCATCCGGACGGCAGTCGAGGAGACGGCGCGTCCGAAGCAGGCACTCGCGGAGGCAGTCGGTGTCTCCCACGACGTGTTGATGAACTACACGCTGGGGCAGACGAACCCGCCGCTGTGGGTCGTCGACGAGCTCTGTGCGGAGTTCGACCTCGACCGCCCGGCAATCGAGCGGGTCGAGGCCGGCAGCAACGGAAAGCCGGTGACGGTTCCGGCAGGCGTCGACGAGCAGTTCGCCGAGCTACTCGGGCTGGTGCTCAGCGACGGCACGCTCACCGAGGGGACCGTACAGTTCCACAGCACCGACCCGGCGTTGCGCGAGCGGTTCGCCGGTCTCGCGGCAGCGCTGTTCGGCGTCGACGCCGCGGTCCACAGCACCGTCGAGACGGTCGAGATCCGGAGCACGGTCGTCTCGTCGCTGCTCGCCGCGCTCGGCGTCCCTGAAACAGACAAATCGGTCACGGGTGCCGTGCCCGAGGCGGTCCTGTCGGGGTCCGACGCGGTCGCGGCCGCGTTCCTCCGGGGGTACTACCTCGGCGGCGGCTCCTTCTCGGACGGGACCGCCGAGATACGCACGGCGAGCGAGGAGATGGCGACCGGGCTGACGTACCTGCTCGGTCGTCTGGGTGTCCTGTTCCGGATTCGCCACCGCGAGGACGAGCACCGGGTCACCGTCTCGGGCGCGGACGAGCTCGCGGGGCTGTCCGAGGCGCTCGCGGATGGACCGGAGCCGGGGGTCGGCACACATGAGAAACTGACCACCATCGCGGGGTATGCGGCCACGACAGACGGGAACACGAACGCCGACACCGTGCCGGTCGGCGCGGAGACGATGGTCGAGATCGCCGAGGCAGCCCGTTACGCCGAGTTCGCAGACGAGGGGCTGAAGACAGACAGCGCCACCGGTCTCGGGGAACAGCCGAGCCGCGAGGCGTTCGAGAGCATCGGCGACATGATCGCGGACGGCGGGCGGGCGGTTGCCGACCGCGCGGACCACGTCGCGGGGATGCTCTCGGACGTGTTTTTCGACCCTATCGTCGACATCGAACGTGTCGAGGGCGAGCAGACCGTCTACGACGTGACAGTGCCGGGAACGCAGAACTTCGTCGGCGGGCACGTCCCGAGCGTGCTCCACAACACGGTCACCCAGCACCAGCTCGCGAAGTGGGCCGACGCGGACATTGTTGTCTACGTCGGCTGTGGCGAGCGGGGCAACGAGATGACCGAGGTGATCGACGACTTCCCCGAACTCGAGGACCCCGTGACGGGCTACCCGCTGATGTCCCGGACCTGTCTCATCGCGAACACCTCGAACATGCCGGTCGCCGCCCGTGAGTCCTGTGTGTACACGGGCATCACAATCGCGGAGTACTTCCGTGACATGGGGTACGACGTGGCGTTGATGGCCGACTCCACCTCGCGGTGGGCCGAGGCGATGCGTGAGATCTCCGCCCGTCTGGAGGAGATGCCGGGCGAGGAGGGGTATCCGGCGTATCTGGCGGCCCGACTGTCGGAGTTCTACGAGCGGGCCGGCTACTTCCGCAACA
>ERZ1034569.380-NODE-380-length-16473-cov-8.782251_pt1 | contig 16473 bp, 9 predicted proteins | sample MGYA00520706_ERZ1034569 | MGnify/ENA primary metagenome ERZ1034569 (study PRJEB33760, sample SAMEA4777722) | hypersaline lake metagenome | biome: hypersaline environment; feature: brines | place: Spain | collected 2014-08 | depth 0 m ...
CCCCAACAACTTCCCCGACCACTCGCCCGACCAAATCCGCACCCAGGTCTTGGGCAACAGCGACAGCGTAGACGCCTACCGGGCTCGGGCACGGATTACGGTTCGGACCCCCGGCCAAGACCGCACCGTCAATGCTGTGGTGCACCATCGCCGCGCCGACTCGCTGTTTATGCGATTCAGCCTTTTCGGCGTGGAAGGCGGCCGCCTGCTGCTCACCCGCGACAGCGTGTTCTTCTACGACACCCGGCGGGCCGTCCTCCGCGTGGGGCCGGCTCAAGACGTCCAATCCATCTTCCCCGCGCCGGTGTCGTCCCCAGACTTCTTCCGAAACATGCTCGGGCTCATTGCCCCGGCGCCGGGGCCCAACGGGTCCGTGGCGGCCGACAGCACGCTGTACTACGTTTCCGACCCGACCAGCCGCACCCGCTACACGGTGGACCCGACGCGCTGGCGAGTCGTACGGTACGAACGAAGATCTACGGACGGACGCGTGGTGCAGAAGCGGCTCTTTTCAAATTTCCGCCGCGTGCAAGGCCTCCTGCTCCCGTCTCGCGTGATCTTCGAGCGCCCCTCCGCCAATCTTCGCGCCATGGTGCGCTACCAGGACATGACGCTGAACCCGACGGATCTGTCGTTTGCGTTGGACGTCCCGTCCCAGGTGCCGCGCCGCCCGTTCGCGCAGGGGCGATAGAGGCGATCAATCGCCCCGCCCTGCCGTCCTCGTCTTTCTTTCACGAGCGTTCTTTCCCGGCATGTGGCGCCCGAGGTGCTTCGCGTTCGTTCCAGCCGCGCTCCGCGCTCCACTCATCGCCGCCCTGGCCATCGCCGCCCTGGCGGTGGGTCTGCTGGGGGCCCTTTCCGTCCGCCCCGCGCATGGCCAAGACGTGCAGGCCCGCCGGGACGCCACTCAGGGCCGCCTGCAGCAGCTCAAGCAACAGATTTCGCGGGAACGGGAGCGCCTGCGCGACACCCGGCAGGCCCAGGAGGCCAGCCAGAAAAAATTGAAGTCCCTCCAGCGCGAGATTGCCCTCCGCGAAGAACTGGTGTCGACCTACGAGACGCGACTAGAGCAGCTGAGCCGGGAGCGCACGCGTCTGCGCGACACCCTGTCCGTGCTCCAGGACCGGCTGGCCACGCTGCGACAGGAGTACCGGCACCACCTCGTGCACGCCTACAAGTACGGGCGCCTGCACGACCTGGCCCTGCTTCTCGCGTCTCGCTCCATCAACCAGATGCTGGTTCGCGCCCGGTATCTCCGTCACTTTGCCACCGATCGCCGCGAGAAGCGCACCGCCATCCAGGGCGCAGCCGCCGAGGTTCGCTCCTCGCGGGAGACGCTCGCCGAGCGACGGGCCGAGACCGAGCGTCTCCTCGCCGAGGCCCGCACCGAACGCGAGAACCTGCGGGCTCTGGAGCGCGACCGCCGACAGGTGGTCGACAAACTTCGCGCTCGCCGCTCTGAACTCCAGCAACAAATTGACCGCAAGCAGCGCCAGGCCCAACAGCTGGAAAAGCGGATCCAGACGCTCGTGCGGCGCTCGAAGCGGGCTGAGAGCAACGCCGATGCGTCCCGTCGGGCATCCCCCGAAGGGTCCGCCTCCCTGGCCGCTTCCTTCCAAAACAACCGCGGCGCGCTCCCCTGGCCGGTGGACGGCGCCGTGACGGTCGAGTTTGGCAACCAGGTAGACCCGGTCCACGGCACGTCCACGTACCATCCCGGCATCTTGATTGCCACCTCTCCCCGCAGCCCCGTGCGCGCCGTGTTCGACGGGGTTGTGAGCAGCATCGACTTTGTGCCCGGCTACGGCACGTACGTCGTCCTCCGCCACGGGGAATACCTCTCCGTGTACAGCAACCTCTCGAACCTCTCCATCGCAACGAATCAGCGCATTCAGGCCGGCGAGGTGATTGGGCAGGCCGGCACGGAAAACGAGCCTCGGGGGGCCAGCCTGTTTTTCGGGGTGGTGAACCGGTCCAGCAGCGAGTTCGTGGATCCGGCTCGGTGGCTCTCCGGACGCTAACGGACCATCTGTTCGGATTCACAGAAACCTTTTGCCCCCGGAAAGGCAACCATTTGGGGATGCCCGGCAACGGGGTGTATCTTACAACCTAATAGTTTTCGCCTTCGCATCTACTCTTGACCTTTCCCTTCTGCCTCTATGGCTACGCACTACGACTGCGTGATCGTCGGGAGCGGCCCCGGCGGTTACGAAACGGCCATCCGCGCCTCCCAGCTCGGCATGGACACCGCCATCGTCGAAAAGGACAAACTGGGCGGGGTGTGCCTCAACGTTGGCTGCATTCCCACGAAGGCGCTCTTGAAAAGCGCCGAGGTCATGTCGGAGGCCAACCACCTAGATCAGTTTGGGCTGGAGCTCGACGGCTCGGTGTCCGCCAACTTCCCAAGTGTCATCGAGCGCAGCCGGGGCGCGGCGAACCAGATGAACCAGGGCGTCCAGTTCTTGATGAAGAAAAACGACATCGATGTGCTGCGCGGCCACGGCCGCCTCACCGCTGCAGACACCGTGGAGATTGAGCCGTCGGTCAATATGGACGGGGACGAGGTGGGCGAGGCGCGCACCGTGACGGCCGAGCACGTCATCTTGGCCACTGGCGCGCGCCCCAACGAGCTGCCCTTCCTTCCCATCGACGGCGAGCACGTGGTCAGCTACTACAACGCCATGCTCCAGCGCGAGCAGCCGGACTCGCTGGTGATCGTGGGCGCCGGCGCCATCGGCGTCGAGTTTGGCTACTTCTACCACCACATGGGCACCGATGTCACGATCATCGAGGTGGAAGACCGCATCGTGCCGAACGAAGACAAGGACGTCTCTCGCGAGCTGGCCAAGTCGTACAAGAAGGCCGGCATCACCCTCATGACCGGCGCAAACGTGCAGGGCGTGGACACGGACGCCGAGCCGCTGCGGGTAGAGGTAGAGACCGACGGCGGCACCGAGCACATCGAGTGCGACCAGGTGCTCTCCGCGGTGGGCGTCGTGGGCAACGTGGAGGACATCGGCCTGGAAACGGTGGGCGTGGAAACGGACGGCAACGACATTGTGGTGGACGACTACTACCGCACCAACGTCGACGGCGTCTACGCGATCGGCGACGTGACGGGGGCTCCCTGGCTCGCACACAAGGCCAGCCACGAAGGCATCCTCTGCGTGGAAAAGATTGCGGGGCACGACGTGCGTCCCATCGACCAACGCGACATCCCCGCCTGCACCTATTGCCAACCGCAAATTGCCTCGGTCGGGCACACCGAAGAAGAGGCCAAGGCGGAGGGCTACGACGTGAAGGTGGGCAAATTCCCGTTCAAGGCCAACGGAAAGGCGGCCGCGCTGGGCCACCAGGAGGGCTTCGTGAAGACGATCTACGACGACAAGTACGGCGAATTCCTGGGCTGTCACATGATCGGGCACAACGCCACCGAGCTCATCGCGGAGGTCGTCGCCTCGCGCAAGCTGGAAACGACGGGCTTCGAGATCATGGAGTCGATGCACCCGCACCCCACCCTCTCGGAGGCGGTGATGGAGGCCACGCGCGACGCGTATGGCCAGCCGATCAACATATAGCGGGCGCCTCGCTCCCCGTTCGGGGGAGCGCATGTTTCGGGGTCACAGGGACGGCCGGTGGGTCGTCCCTCTTTTTTTGCACCCCCAACCGCCTTCGGGCACCCGGGCCCATGTGCGTCTGGCTCCCAGAGGCCCCGGGCGCCCGGAATCAACGACGCATCCGTGAAGCCACGAAGATTGAGGCAGACCCTGGGGCGACATTTTCGCCCCCGCTCGTTCTCCGTCGGCGCCGTCACTCCGCGCGCAGGACCCACCCCGCCGGATCGACCTCGACCGTGGCCCCGTCCGGCACCGCCACCGTGCCGGTCCCGCCCGGCATCGACACCCGCCTCGTGTGCCCGTCCACCCGCACCGGCACGGGCACCGCAAACGAGAGGCCTCCCGTGTTCGTCCAGCGCAGCCGCAACTGCCCCTCTGCCCGCTCCGTCTCAAGGACCGGCAGCGCGCCCCGATACAGGTATACCTCGAAGAAGGCCTCCAGCGAACGGCCCGAGACCTCCTCCGCCAGACGAACGAAGTCGGTCGTCGTCACGTGGCGAAACGGTGCAGACCGCCCCGTCTCGGCCCCGTCCGGATACGCAAATCGCCGCAGGAGGGTGCGCAGCGCCGCCTCCCCCACCACGTACCGCAGCGTGTGCAGGACCATCGCCCCGCGGTAGTACACGTCGCGGTGGTATATTGCCTCGGCCGAGGTGGGCGTACGGCGCGCGATGGGCCGCCCCCCAGTCATTTCCTCACGAAAATAGTCGATGCGCTCGTGGTAGGCGCGGTCCCCCTGCTGGCGCTCCGTGTACAGCGCCTCCAGATACGTGGCCGTTCCCTCGTGCAGCCAGAAGTCTTTCCAGTCTTGCACGGTGACAAGGTTGCCGTACCACTCGTGCGCCAGTTCGTGGAAATGGAGCGCGTCGTACGGCGCCTCATAGCCCACCCCTCCGGTCGTAAAGTCGTGCCCGTACGCGATGAGCGACTGGTGCTCCATGCCCAGAAACGGAGTCTGTGCGAGGCCGTACTTGTCGGCTCGCGGCGGATAGGGCCCGAGCGTCTGTTCCAGAAAGCGCAGCTGGCGCAGAAAGTCCGGGAGGGCCTCCGCGGCGCGGGCCGAATCCGACGGGAGCACGTAGGCCGACACCGGCACCGACGCGCCGCTCGTGCTGGCGTAAGTGGTGTCGAGGTGAACGTACGGCGCCGCGTTGAGGGTCACGTTGTACGTGTTGATCGGCGTAGACACGTGCCACCGGTAGGTCTTCGTCGAGTCCGACGCCCGCTCGACCGACTGGAGGCGCCCGTTGGAGGCAGCAACGAGCGAGTCGGGCACCGTGAACGCGAGGTCCATCGAGTCCGGCTCGTCGGAGGGATGGTCTTTCACGGGCCACCACAGATCGGCCCCCTCCGTCTGGCACGAGGTCGCGATCCAGGGCGCGCCGCTCGGGGTCGTTTCCCAAGAAAGGCCCCCGTCCCACGGAGCACCGGGCGCCACCCGCGGGGCGCCCTCGTAGGCGAGCGATACGCGCACTGTGTCCCCCCGCACGCGGGGGTTGTCCAGCTCAATCCAGACCTGATTGTCGTTGTTGCGCCTCTCTACCGGTCGTGCGTTGGCGGGGATTCCTGCGGGCCAGGCCTTCGTGACGGCGAGTCGGCGGTCGAGGTTGAGCACCAGGTGCTCCAGTCGGTTCTCAACGACGGCGTGGACGGTCACCTCCCCGTCAATCCGCCGCTGCGCCGGGTCCACGGCGACGGCCAGGTCGTAGTGCGTCACGTCGTAGGCCGCCTGCTCCGGCAGGAGCGGCCCGCCCGAATCTTGTGCCGGGGCGGCGGTGCAGCCGGAAAGCAGTGCGGCCAGGACAAGCAGCAGCGAAAGGCGGGCGGAGCGGAACGGAGGCATTACCTATGGCGGGCACATTTAAGGCGGGCACATTTAAGGCGGGCACGGGCGAGAAACGATGGCAGGACTATCCGCTTTCCCCAAAGAAAATCTTGGCGTAGGCCCAGACGCTGCCCAGCGCAAGTCCGTAGGCACTGCCGACGAGCCCACTCAAGACGACGTCGACGAAAAACACGCCCGATCCGGAAAGGGTCATCGGATCGGCGATGTAGACCAGCGCCACGATCAGCGCACAGAGCGGCACAGTGATCTTGTTCTTTTCCCGGATCAGGTTGTACTCTTCGGAGAGCCCCCCCACTCGATCCACAATGTCCTTGCTCACGCGCACTTTCTTGGCGTTTCGCCATCGCTCCTTGTACGATCGCCGTCGCTCTCGGGGGCGCTGTCCCCCGTCCTCGTCCGTGCCCGACGCGTCGTCCGCCCGCGCCGACCGTCGCCGGGGCCGGCGACGATCCTCTTCGTCGCTCAGAATCTCGAACGCCTCCCGCACCCGCACGAACTCCTCCTGGGCCTCTTCTTTCTCACCGTCGGCGGCCCGATCCGGATGGCACTCCAGGGCGCGCTCTCGAAACGCCGCTTTGATCTCCTCCTGCGACGCCTCGGGGCTCACCCCTAGAATGTCGTGGTACGTGCTCATGGCGCGCGGAGAACGTGCACGAGGAGGGAGTGACCGCCCCTTCTGCATTCTTGAACCTCCGGCGGCGCCGTCTGTTGCGGCCTGCGTTACTCCTGTAGCTTGTCCTTCATCTCGGACAGCTTCATCAGCGCCTCCACGGGCGTGATGCGATTGGGATCGATGTCGCCCAGCATGTTCTTGATCTCCGCCGCCACCGGATCGGGCTGCGCAAAGAGATGCATCTGGTTGGCCTGGCTGTCCTCGAGGTCCGGCACCCCCTCGGCGTCGCCCTTCTTGGCGCGCAGGCCGTCGCCCGACTGCGGGGATGCGTCCGGGTCGTCTGCGTCTGCCATTTCACCGTCGCCCCCAACCTCCAGGTGCTGGCTCTCCAGGTTGTGCAGCACCTCGCGGGCGCGGGCAATCACGGCGTCGGGCAGGCCCGCCATGCGCGCGACCTCGATCCCGTAGGAGTGGTCGGCCCCGCCGGGAATGAGCTTGCGCAGGAAGACGATCTCGCCCTCGTGCTCGCTCACCTGAATGCGGTAGTTGTGCACCCGCTCCAGGCGGTCGGCCATGGCGTTGAGCTCGTGGTAGTGCGTGGCGAAGAGGGTGCGCGCCGCCACCTCAGGCCGTTCGTGCAGGTACTCCACGATGGCCCAGGCGATCGACAGGCCATCGAACGTGGAGGTGCCGCGGCCCACCTCGTCGAGCAGGATGAGGGAGCGCGCCGTGGCGTTGTTGAGGATGTTGGCCGCCTCGTTCATCTCCACGAGAAACGTGCTCTCCCCCGCCGCGAGGTTGTCGGACGCCCCGACGCGAGTGAAGATGCGGTCGACCACCCCGATGTGTGCCGCGTCGGCGGGCACGAAACTTCCCACCTGCGCGAGCAGCACGATGAGCCCAACCTGCCGCAGCGCCACGCTCTTTCCCGCCATGTTGGGCCCGGTGATAATGAGAATCTGCTCGTCGTCCGGATCCAGCTGCATGTCGTTCGGGATGAACGGGTCGCCGGGCTCCAGGGTCTGTTCCACCACCGGATGGCGGCCCTCCTCGATGTCAATCTCCAGACTGTCGTCTACGCTCGGGCGGACGTAGTCGTGGCGCTCGGCCACCTCGGCAAGCCCGGCGAAGCAGTCGAGATACGCCAGCAGCTCGGCGTTTTCCTGGAGAATGCCCGTCTGCTGCGCAATCGCGTCGCGAAGCTCGTTGAACAACTCCTGCTCCAGCGTCTCGATTTTGTCTTCCGCCGTCAGGATCGTCTCCTCCTTCTCCTTTAGCTCCGGCGTGACGTAGCGCTCCGAGTCTACGAGCGTCTGTTTGCGGATGTAGTCCTCGGGCACCTTGTCGGCGTGCGTGTCGGTAATCTCGATGTAGTACCCAAAGACCTTGTTGAAGCCGACCTTGAGCGATGGGATGTCGGTACGCTCGCTCTCCTCCTTCTCCAGATTGGCCACCCAGTCTTTCCCCTTCTTCGCGATGGTGCGCAGCTCGTCGAGCTCCTCGGAGTAGCCGTCGCGGATGAGGCCGCCCTCGCTGATCTTGGCGGGCGGGTCGTCGACGAGCGCGCTCTGAATCTGGTCGACGATGTCGGGACAGGCGCTCAGCCGGTCCTCGATGTTGTCGAGGGCGCCGGAGCCTGCGCCGCCCAGCAGGTTCAGCACCGCGGGGATGCGGCGGAGCGTGTGCTTGACGTCGATGAGGTCTCCAGGGGAGGCGCGGCCCGTGGCCACCTTTCCGGCCAGTCGCTCCAGGTCGCCCATCTGCCCCAGCTCGTCGCGGAGATCGCTACGCAGGTCCCGGTCGTCCACAAAGGCCTCCACCGCGTCGAGCCGGTGCCGGATGCGATCCACCTCGCGCAGCGGGCGTACGAGCCAGGCGCGCAGGCGCCGCCCGCCCATCGGCGTCTCCGTGTCGTCGAGGATGTCGACGAGCGTCCCGTCGTGGCCGTCGTCCTGGATGGACTGCACGAGCTCGAGGTTGCGCTTCGTCTCCGGGTCAAGCGCAATGTGCTCGTCCTTCGAGTAGCGCTTGATCTTGCGGACGTGGGGCACCGTGCCCTTCTGCGTCTCGCCCAGGTAGTAGAGCGCCGCCCCGGCGGCCACCACGCCCAGGTCCATGTCGTCCACCCCAAAGCCCTTCAGCGAGTGCGTCTCGAAGTGCTCCAGCAGCGCCTGGTAGGCAAAGTCGTACTTGAACACCCAGTCTTCCTGCTCGGTGACCGTAAATGGAATTTCACGGAGGTGCGCCTGCAGGCGGTCCGTGCGCCGCTTGTCGACGATGACCTCGGAGGGGGCAACCGTTTGGATGAGGTCTTGCACCTGTCCGCTTCCGGCCTCGGTCACGCTAAACTCGCCGGTCGTGGCGTCGATGAAGGAAAACCCGACTCGGTCCTTGTCCCGCCCCGTGCCGAAGTGGATGGCGGCCAGGAAGTTGGACTGCTTGGGATTGAGGAGCTGGTCGTGGAACGACACGCCGGGCGTGACGACCTCCACCACGTCGCGGTCCACCACTTTGCCGCTCGAACTGTTTGCATCTTCGGTTTGCTCGCAGATGGCCACGCGAAGGCCCGCGCGGATGAGCTTGGGCAGGTGGCTGTCGAGGGCGTGGTGCGGAAAGCCCGCCATCGGCACGTCGTCGGCATCGCCGTTGTTGCGCTCCGTGAGCGTGATGCCGAGCAGGCGGCTTACGGTCTTGGCGTCCTCGTCGAACGACTCGTAGAAGTCCCCCATGCGAAACAGCAAGAGCGCCTTGGGGTGGCGGTCTTTGATCTTGTAATACTGTCGCATGAGCGGGGTGCGCCCGCGCTGCGTGGTGGACTGCGCCATGGAGTGAGGGTGGGAAGCCGGTTTGGCGAAGGAAAGCAGGCGAGGAAGCGATCGGGGAGCGCTCTCGGAACAGCCCGTCCCCGAAACAGCTCGTTCCCAAAGCGGCCCGTCAAACGGCCCGTCTCGGGGCGGGCCAGTGTTGGGCGGACCAGCGTAGGGGCGACACAATGTAGCCGTTCACGCCCCGAAACACAACGCCCCGGGCGTCCGGCAGTGCGCGTTCTGAAACGAGCTAGAACCGGGCCTGCCGGCGATGCTGTAGCGCCCACAGCCGTTCTTTCAGGGCGTGCTTCCGGGCCTGCACGACCGCCTCCACGTCTGCCTCCCCGGCCTCCGCGACAGCCCGGTGGGCGTCGGACGCCCGGAGGCGCTCGATCTCGGTGCCGAGCCGCGACACGGCCCGGTGGAGGGCCGATGCGTCTTGTCCCCCGCCCTCATCGGACGGGGACCGCGGGAAGCCCCACTCGTCAAGATCTGCGGCGATGGCGCGAACGGCTTCCGCATCGTCGGCGTCGTAGGCCGACTCCAGGGCCCGGAACGTGGCGGCGGCCTCCTCTCGGTACGCGTCGGGAACCGCGTCGGGGTGGCAGCGCTTGGTCGCACGGCGGTAGGTGGCCTTCAGGTCGGTCTTGGTGGAGGCCGAGGCCGGAGGCGCGGCGGCGCGTCGCTCTCGAAATGCCTCGTAGGCCTCCTGCGCGTCGTGATAGGCGTTGCGTAGGCGGGCACTTCGCATCCGTGCCTGGGCTGCCGCCTTCAGGCGCTCCATCTGCAGGCGCAGCACCTCTTCCTGCAGCGGCGCCACCTCGGCCTCCAGGCGCGACTGCACCGCCCGCACCTGCTGCTCCAGCTCGGCTTTGTCCTGAAGACGCCGCGCGAGAATGCGGCGCAGCTCTTCAATCTCGGGCGTTGGCATGGCACGTGGGCAATCGGAGATCCCCTGGCTTTTCTCTTTTCCGCTTAAATGCTACACTACGACTGTGGGATCCAGCCTCTTCTCCGGCCCCGGGCCCTGCGTTCTCTTCGCCAATGCACCCTGATCGACCCGTCCCGGCATGTACGATATAATTCTGATTCCTGTGGATCTGTCTAGCACCAACGAGCATGTCCTCGACACTGCCCGGCAGCTTGGGACCCCCGATCGTACGCAGATTCAGCTCCTTCACGTCATTGAGACGCTCCAGGACGAAGAGCCGGGCGAGATGGACGACTTTTACGCCGAGCTGCGACAGGACGCCGAGGACAAGATGCAATCCTGGGCTGCGGCGGTGGCCGAACACGGCTTTGCGGTGCAGTCTACCATCGAATACGGCGAGCGCGGGCCCACCGTTACGGAGGTGGCGGCCGAGGCAGAGGCGGATCTCATCGTCATGCGGTCGCACACCATGGACCGGGACGGTCCCAACTCGAATGTAGGAACGGTCAGCCACCAGGTGGCCGTGTTTGCCCCCTGCTCCGTGTACCTGGTGCGGCCGCAGTAGGCCGTTCTCGTTTCTGGGCACAGCGGCGGACGCCTCAGGGCGCCCTCGGAACGTTCTCCTCGGCCCGCCGCTATCTCTTTCTTCGTCCACCGTTTTTCAGGAGACGCTCTTTCCTCACCTGCGCCCCCCTATGGTCTACGGCATCACCGGAAACCCGACCAAAGACTCTCTCTGGTCGCCCCTCTCGGAACTGGTCCATCGCCTACACGACGACCGCCTAGACTACTGGATCCACGAGCCCCTGGCCACAGGCTTGATGGAACGAGACCTGGTTGCTCCGGCGCTGTGCCGCGAGCACGCCGTCGAGAACATTGTGGAGGCCGGAGACCTAGTGCTCTCGTTCGGGGGCGACGGCACGCTGCTCCGGAGCGCCCACCTCACGGGCCCCAACGACACGCCCCTGCTGGGCGTCAACATTGGCCGCCTGGGCTTCCTGGCCGACATTGAGATCGAGCAAATTCACGAGGCCATCGACGCTCTGGAAGCGGGCAACTACCGGGTGGAAGAGCGGCTCGTGCTAGAGGCCCACCTGGACTCGCACGCCGCCTTCGACCACGAATGGGCGCTCAACGAATTTGTGGTGGACCGCAGCGGCGCCGCCGGGCTCATCCAGATCGAGGTGACCGTCAATGGGACGCACCTGAACACCTACTGGGCAGACGGCCTCATCATGGGCACGCCGACCGGCTCCACCGCCTACTCCCTTTCCACCGGCGGGCCCATCCTCGCTCCCGGTGTGGAGGCGGTCGTGCTCACCCCCATCGCGCCCCACACGCTCACCGTACGGCCCATGGTCCTGCCGGCCGACGCCACTATTACCTGCCAGGTCCTCCAGAACGACCAGCCGTACGTGTTTGCGGCCGATGGGCGCAGTACCATGTTCGACGAGCACGGGCTTGAGTTCTCGGTGGAACGCGCCCCGCACACCGTAAACCTCATCAAGCTCCCCGGCCAACACTTTTTCCACACCCTGCGCTCGAAACTGATGTGGGGCGCGCGCCGTTCGCGAGATCCCAGTACGGATGCATCATCCAGCACAGACGAGCCCCCCCGGTGAATGGGCCATGAAACCCCACGGGGGGTCGTTGACAGGCGGGGGCCCGACCGATACGTTTCATGCGCAATCGTGGAATCGCATTGCCGCTGGCGGCCAGGTAGCTCAGGTGGTAGAGCAACGGCCTGAAAAGCCGTGTGTCGACGGTTCGAATCCGTCCCTGGCCACATTCCCCACCGCTCTCTCCAGAGAGGCGGTGGGATTTTTATTTTGCTCGTCTTCGCGAGTCCTCCACAACGCCTTCACTGTGGGCTTTTATCGTGGGGACGGGACAACACGCACCCGCGGCCCCGGCACCACCACGCGACGCCCGCGGTCCTGTGGAAATGCGAACCGGCCCTCGTACACGCCCGGCGTCTTTGGAAGTCGAAGCGTCCCGTCGAACGAACGCCGCCGCGTCTCCAGGGCTTTCCCCAGCGGCGCATCCACGGACGCAAAGGCGTACGCAACGGGGGGGCCGGACGCCTCCACGGGCTTCATGGCTACAGAAAGCGAGTCCCCTGTCCCGTGCGTCCAAGGCAGCGGCTCTTGGGCGTAGGCCCACACAGTTGCAAAAACCTGCGTGGCCTTGGCTCGTGCATGGCCCTGCGTGACGCAGGTGCCAAGGTGGGTAAACTGGGGCCGCAAAACGTTCTCTCGGTGCCCAGAGCTGTTCATCCACCCGTCGAGGGCCCGCTGTGCCCACGTCTTGGCCCGCGATGCCTCGGCTCTACGCGGCGGAGCAGCGGCGCCGTAGACATTTTCCCCCACCGAGCCCACGAGGCGTCGATGTTCGCGTGCCAACCGATCGCTGGGAAGGCGCCCCTCCGCGTCCTCGTGGCCGAGATATTGGTGGGCAAGCATGTCTTGATTGTGATGGCAGGCAATGCGGCGGAGGACCGGGTCGGTCTGCAGGGCGGCCCGGCGCCGAGTCGTGCGCGCCCGGTTGGTCAGCGCGGCAACGAATCGTCCAATCTGAGGCCGCCGGTCTCCTGTCTCGGCGTGTTCGTCGGCCTGGGGCGGCCGGAGCGTCGGGGCTGCAGGGGCTGCGTCGGCGGGAGACGGCTCGGGGGGCGTTCTGATTTGGGCTGTCATGTCGCCGCTACACCCGGCAACAAGCAACAGTGCGAGGCCGATCTGAACTGCGCGAGCGCCCGGCGTGGGCGCGACAAAAACTGGCATGTGAACCGGGGACGGAAGAACTGGTGGGGAAGCGTCGTGCCTCACGTGCGCCGTGACTCCTGTGCGCCGCGGCCGGCTGTTTGTGCACCGCAGCTGGGGCCCGCAACGCGCTACAGGGGAGAACAAGAGTCGTGCCGCGCATCCTGTGCACGACTGCGCGGGGCGACGGAGACAAACACCACGGACGACAACGGTATTTTTGCACGTACACCTCGCCGCGTGCACACAGCGGGCAGCGTGCGTGCGCGGCTCTGAGCACGGCCTATGGTGGGGTTGGAATCAGCCGCACGAGTGGCCCTGTCCTTGGGACTGGGTAATTCTGGCACTGGGTCATCTTGGGGGCTGGGTCGGAGGCGACCTGGCCAGGCTACAGAGGGCGCTCTCCAAGAGGGCGCTCTCCAGGAGGGCGGCCCGGCCGGGCTGTCTCACCGGGCCTCAGTGTTCCGCGGACTGCCCTACGACGGATACGAGGGTGCCTGCATCAGCAAACCACAACCCAGCGCGGGACACAGGGGCGCCTTGTACGGACCGCCAATCTTCGGCGTAGGCTTTCATCTGGTGCCGGTAGGGATGTTTGTGGGGGAGTTGGGGCCCCGACGCTTCGGACACGCGGTCGCTCTTGTAGTCGACCAGGACCCAGCCGTCATCGAGCCGATATGCGAGGTCGATAACGCCTCGTCGGACAGTGGGAGCCGGTCCTTCGTCGTCGACGCAGACCAGTGGGTATTCGGGGAGGACCGGAGCCGCGGACTGCACCTCTGTCCACACCGTGCTGTCCAGAAACCGCTGGATCATGCGCCGCAGCCTTCGCACTGCCTCCTCGGTGGGGGCGGCTCCCTGCTGCGCCAGCGCCGCCTGGAGGGTCGCCTCGCCCGGGTGCGGGGCGTCCTGATGCCGGGCCTGCACCACCTGCTCCAGCAGCGCATGGAGCGCCGTGCCGAACGCTTCTCCGTATCCGTCGTGCCCGGGCTCGGGGGAGCGCGCCGGGGCGGACGGCTCGGGCGCGGCCCCCGTCACCGTTTCTGTGCGGTACGACGGGCGGGCAGCGGCGTCCACCTGTGCGCGGCGGCGGTCGCGGTGCGCCTCCAGGGCCGGGGCGGGAGCCGTGGCGTCGGGCCCAGGCTGCCCTTCTCCCTCGGCCGCAGGAACCTGCAGGGCCGGCGCGTCCGCCGCGTCGAGGTGCGGATAGAGCGGCGCCCAGGGGCCGTCGTTGGGCTTTGCGGGATACGTCGACACCACGAGTTGCTTTTCCGCACGGGTGGCCGCCACGTACAGCAGCCGTCGCTCCTCGGCCGCCGCGTGCCGCTCCTCCCGCGCCCGAAACCCCTCCTCCTGGCCCGCCGTCGGGGCGTTCCACCCCAGCGGCGGATGCGTGACCGTGGCCCGGTAGCCGCTGCCCTGCACGATGGGCGCCACCAGTTCGCCCGCGTCGCGGCGGAGATGGTGCTGCGTGGGCGGCCCGCTGCCCCGCGCATACGGATCGGCGAGGAACACGACGGGCGCCTCCAGGCCCTTCGCCTGGTGCACGTTCATCACGCGCACGGCGTCCTCGCCTCCCGTATCCAGCGTCATGCCGTCCACGTCCTCCTCCCCCTCCACCACGCGCTGCAGCTCTTCTAGGACCTCGGCCCAGCCCAGCCCCTGCGCCGCAAGCGACTGGACGAGCGTGATCGTGCGGAGCACCCGCCCGGCCCGGAGCGATCCCTCGGTGGGAGCGGGCGGATGGGCGGCGCCGGCGAGCAGGCCGAAGGTGTCGACAATCTGCTCGACGGCCACGCCGGGGCGCTCTTCGCGAAGGCGCGTGCGGGCCGTCCGCAGCCGCTCGAAGGCCCCCACAAAGCGACGCCGCGTCTCGGGCGGGAGGGCAGACGTGACGTCGGGCGCGAGCGGCGCGTGCATCTGATCGAATGCGCCCCCAGCCCGCCGAAACCGGTACAGGTCGTCATCGCTGGCGCCCACGAGCGGCCCCTTCAGGTACGCCACGCCCGCTACCGGATCGTCCGGGCGGAGCGCGCAGGTCAGTAGATCGACGAGCGCCTTCAACTCCTCGGCCTCGCCCAGGTCTTCGCTCCCGGTCACGGTGTAGGGAATGCCGCGCTCGGCCAGGGCCTCGGCGTAGATCGACAGGCGCGTCTTGGTGCGCGTCAGGAGGAGAAAGTCGGAGTAGCGGGCCCCCTCGGCGGCCGCATCCTCGCGTTCCTGGCGGGCGGGCAGGGCGCCGGACTGCGCCGCATCGATGTAGCGCGCAATCTGTTCTGCGTCCGCCGCGGCAATGTCGCGTCCCCAGTTGCCGTGCACCTTGTCGATGTCGAGTCGCCGCACGCCCCCCGTGTCTCCCGCCGTCGTGCGCTGCGGATCGAACGGCGTGTAGGGCGCCTGCAGGTCCTCCAGCCCCGGGTCGTTGAAAAGGTCGCTGAACGCCGCGTCGCACCAGTCGCAGATCACGTCCCACGACCGGAAGTTTTTGGTGAGGGTAACGGCCTCGCCGCCGCTTGCGTCGATGAGGCGCCCTACGGACGCAAAGACCTCCATGTCCGCCCGCCGAAAGCGGTAGATCGACTGCTTATCGTCGCCCACGATGAAGAGGCTGCCGGGCTCGGGCTCGCACGCGGTCCACGGCGTCTCGGTAGGATCTTGGCTGGTGAGGTAGAACAGCAGCTCGGCCTGCAGGGGGTCCGTGTCCTGGAATTCGTCGACCAGCAGGCGGGGGTGTCGCTCCTGGAGGGCCGTGCGGAGGCGCGGGTGGTCGCGCAGCAGGTCGCGAGTGCAGGCCAGCAGGTCGTGAAACGTGAGGCGTCCCTCCTCGCGGCGGAGCGTGGCAAAGTGCTCCACGGCCGGGCGGACGAACGCCACCACCTCGCGGTGCACGTAGGCGCGCCACTGCCGGAGGGCCGGGCGCACGGTGTCCCGAAAAAGAGCCGGAAGGTGCTCGTCGCGCAGGTCGCGCGCCCAGTCGTACGCATCGGTTTGCGGCCCGCGCCAGCACTTCAGGGTAACGCTGCCCGATTCCTCGTCCGACACCTCGGCGAAAACCTCCAGAAACGCGGCCTTCTGGGCGGGCGCGTCGAGGGACAGATGGGTGCGCATCTTTTCCGCCGTGTCGAAGGCCTGCATCGCATCGTCTCGGCCCTCGGGCGCCGCGTCGGGGCGGCGGGCCTGCCACGCGTCCAGGCGGTCCTGGGCCGTCGCCACCGCCGCGGAGAGATCAGGGACGGTGTCGGGGGCGTTGACGTAGGGGTCGAGCTCGGGATGCGCGCACAGCCGCTCGAAGTACTGCTCCAGGTCGTTGGGCTCAACGTCAAGCCGTGCAAGCGCCTCGATGCGCTCAGGGTGCCGCTCGCGGACCCGTGCCAGGTACTGCCGCCAGGCCCGCTCGCGCAGTTCCCGCGCCTCCCGGTCGTCGAGCCCCGCGACAAAGTCGGGCGGCAGGTTTGCCGCAATGGGCCGCTCGCGCAACAGGCGGGCGCAGAAGGCGTGCACCGTCCCGATGAAGGCCTGCTGCGCATCGTCGAGCGCCTGGGTGACGCGACGCCACTGCGGGCCATCGGTGGGCAGGGCCGTCTGCGCGCGTCGGAGTTCTTCGTAGAACCGCGTGCTCATCTCCCCGGCGGCCTTCCGCGTAAACGTGATCGCCGTCAGGTCGTCCGGCGGCACTCCCGTGCGGACGAGCGCCACCATGCGGGCCACGAGCGCGGTGGTCTTGCCCGATCCGGCGGCGGCGCGGACGAAGAAGTTGGTGTCGGGCGCGAAGCGGGAGAGATCGGGCACGCCCTCCTCGGCCCACGGCCCGATGCGGGCGCGGACGGCGCTGTCATCGTAGGAGGACGAGCGGTTGGTAGGGGCAGCGGGCATGGGCAAACGCGGAACGGGCGAGAAGGC
>ERZ1034569.381-NODE-381-length-16464-cov-11.510330_pt1 | contig 16464 bp, 14 predicted proteins | sample MGYA00520706_ERZ1034569 | MGnify/ENA primary metagenome ERZ1034569 (study PRJEB33760, sample SAMEA4777722) | hypersaline lake metagenome | biome: hypersaline environment; feature: brines | place: Spain | collected 2014-08 | depth 0 m ...
CGTCTTTTACCTCTGTGACGTTGATAAACCACTGGTCGGTGACAATCTGGACGATACCGGTGTCACAGCGCCAGCAGTGCCCGTAGCTGTGGTCGGTCTCGCCGGCCTCCAGCATCACCCCACGCTCCTCGAGATCGGCGATTATATTCTCGTCTGCATCCTTCACGAACTGGCCGGCGTACGGGCCGGCGGCGTCGGTGAACACGCCGTCCGAACCGACCGGACAGAACGTCTCCAGTCCGAGTTCGACACCGCGCTCGAAGTCCTCCTCGCCGTGGCCGGGGGCGGAGTGGACCAGTCCGGTCCGGTCGGCCTCGACGTAGTCGGCGGTGTACACCTGACAGGCAGCCTCGTAGTCGGGTGCCCCGGGCACGACGTCGCCCAGCGGGTGCTCGTAGCGCCAGCCGACCAGTTCCTCGCCTGTCCGCTCGTCGAGAATCTCGTACTCATCGTACCCGCCGACCTCGACGACCTCCTCGACACACTCGGCCGCGACCCACAGCAGTTCCGCCCCGTCACCGTCGGGGACACGAACCGCCTGGTAGCTAAACTCGGCGTCGGCCGCGACGAACGTGTTCGCCGGGACTGTCCACGGGGTCGTCGTCCAGACGACCAGCGACTCCGGGGTGTCCTCGCCGCCGTCGGCGTGTGTCTCGCGCAGCGGGAACTTCACGTATATCGAAGGGTCGGTGACATCCTCGAACTCGACCTCGTTTTTCGCGATGGCGGTCTCACACCGGGGGCACTGGGTGATAGAGCGCTCGCCCTGCTCGACTAGTCCCCGCTCGTGGGCCCGGGAGAACCCCCACCAGGCGGCCTCCATGTACTCCGGGTCCACCGTCCTGTAGGGGTTGTCCCAGTCCATCCAGACGCCCATCTCTCTGAAATCCTCGGTCAACTGGGCGAGACTGTCCTCCGCGAACGCCCGGCAGTCCTCGACAAACGCGTCCACGCCGTACTCCTCGATATCCTTTTTGTTCTCGAACTCGCGCTCCTCCTCGACTTTCGTCTCGATGGGCAGACCGTGCATATCGTATCCCGGCCGGTCGTAGACATCGTTGCCCTGCATTCGCCTGTACCGGATGTAGCAGTCTTTCAGGCTCTTGTTCCAGGCGTGGCCCATGTGTGCCGACCCCGAGGTGTAGGGCGGCCCGTCCAGAAAGTAGTAGGGCTCCTCGTCGGCCCGGTGTTCGACGGTGCGCTCGTAGGCATCCACCGCGTCCCAGTACTCGAAGACCCGGTCTTCCACCGCGTCCGGGTCGTACTGGTCGCTGACGGCCTCGAACCGCTCGCGACCTGTGGTCTCCTCGCTCATACATACCATATCCGCCGCCGGGACTAAAGTACACTCGGTTACCAGGACGGGATCCCGGACTCCAGTCTGTCTGTCGGGACGGTGTGCGGACTGGTCCGGACACAGAGTCACTCGGTTGTGTACACCCCGAACACAGAGGAGGGGGGTCTATCACCGGTCCACAACAACAGATAGGTATGGACGACAGGCCCACGCGCCGTGGAGCACTCGCGGCGACGGGCGCGGCGGTGGCGGCACTCGCGGGGTGTGTCTCCGGTGATGGCTCCGACGGCAGCAACGGGAACGGAGGAGCCAGCAACGGCACCAACAGCGCAGGGGGCGGGGGCACAGACAGACCCGCCTGGCAGACCACCAGCTTCGAGGATGCACGGACCGGCGAGACACTCACAGTCGCGGAGTTCGACGAACCGGTCGTGTTGCACACGTTCGCCACCTGGTGTTCGGTCTGTCACAGTCAGCAACAGAGCCTCGACACACTCAAGAAGCGCCGCGGCGACGATGTGACGCTGGTGGACCTGACGATCGACGAGAACGACGACCCAGACGAGGTTGCCGCCCACGCCGAGAGCAACGGGTTCGACTGGCGGTTCGGCGTCGCGCCGGCAGAGATGACCAGCAGTCTCGTCGACGACATCGGCGACAGGGTCGTGTTCGCCCCGCAGTCACCGGTGGTGGTGGTCTGTCCCGACGGCACCACCGAGGCGCTCGGCAAGGGGGTCTCCGCGGATACCGTCGCCAGCACAATCGACAACAACTGTACATGACAGTCGACGCGCTGGTCAGACACTTTGGACTGGGTGTCGGGACGCCGCTGAGCGCCGTCTGTGTCATTCCGCTGTACCCCGCCTTTATCGCCTTTCTCGCCAGCGCCGACGGCGAGGGGCGGCGACACTCGCCCGTCGTGCTCGGCCTGCTCGTGGTCGCGGGTGTCGTCGCGTTCATGGCTGCTGTCGGTGTCGTCTACTCGTTCGTGCTCGGCGAGGCCATAAACAACGCCGTCGAGACGTTCTCCCCCGTAGCGTTCTGGATACTCGCCGTCGTCGGACTCGTCATGCTGACCCGGCCGACGCTGTTCTCGGGGCTCCCGGCGATAGAACCCCCCCAATCGGAGTACCCCGCGCTGAGCGCGTTCAGCTACGGTTTCTTTTTCGGTGCCATCATCATCCCCTGCAACCCCGGTCTGATTGCCACCTTCTTCAGCACCACACCGATCCTGTACGACACCCAGGCCGGGAGTATGCTCGGCTTCCTCTCGTTCGGTCTGGGTCTCGGGACCCCGTTGCTCGGCTTCGCGCTCGTCTCTCAGTCGACCGGCCGCAGGCTGACACGCCTGCTCACCCGGCACAGCGAACACGTCTACCGCGTGACCGGTGTCATCGTGCTCGGTGTCGCCGTCTACTACATCTGGTTCGTGCTCCCGACGGTTCCGCCCGTCCTCACCGACCTGCTCCCCCGGTGACCAGCGGTGATCACGACCCACCAGTCCGGGCACCCGCTCGCTGCCGTTGACGGCACCGGTGTCGACCTGCTCCATTTTGTCACCACGGCGACCACACCCGCCGTACTCGTCGACCTGGACCCGGTCACGCTCTCGCGGGACAGTCGCCGTGTCCCGCTCACTCGGCGAGGTACTCCTCCTGGACGGCGACAACGTCGGCCGAGTCCTCGCAGTCGGCGTACCGACGGAGCGGTTCGGCGTTCAGCTCCAGAAACGTCTCCCCCCACCGGAGTTTCGAGAGCACGCGTTCGGCCTGGTCGCGCTCACCGAGAATAACCAGCGCCGCGGCAAACGCCTCGACGGTGGTCAGCTCAAACGGGTTGCCGAAGTTGACCGGGTTCGCCGCGACCAGAAAGGGGAGCGCACGGTGGGTCCCGCGGATGTCGAACGCCTCGCGCTCGGCGGTCCGCCAGGAGCAGTCGAGCGCTACCACTCGGTCGCTCTCGCCCCGGTCGGCCGGTGAGAGCGCCCGCTCGGCGTGTGGGTTCAGGACGACACCCGACGGTGTCGCCGGCGTGCTGTGATGCAACGACACGAGGTCGAAGCTGGCGAGCTGTCGCGCCGTGCACTTCTCCGGGTCGTCGTCACCCTCGTAACGGACGTGCAACTGCACACCCGCTGTAGGGCTGGCCCGCGTATATGGGCTCTGTCACGGCTCTCGTCGATAGACCATGCCGTCCGGTGTTCGGTTCGGTCTCCGGGCTCACGGGAACGGAGACGACCCCAAAAACCGGACAACGTCTACCCCCGCTGTCGCCGGCGCACAGCGAGCACCCCGGCGGTGAGCGCGACGACGACAACCAGTACTCCGAACCCGGCCCCGTCGTCGTCGGCACCCCCGTCGTCGGTACTCCCCTCATCCGTACCATCGTCCGTGCTGCCGTCGTCGGTGCTGCCGTCCTCCGCAGTCCCGTCGTCACCTATCCCGTCGTCGGTGCTGCCGTCACCTGTCCCGTCGTCACTCTCGCCGCCGTCGTCGGGACCGTCGGTCTGTGAGTCGAAGGCGCCGTGGACGTCGGTCAGTTCGTCGGTGGTCGGGGCCGTCACGACGAGGATGCTGTCGCCGTTCTGCTGGATGCCCATCGCCATGTCGAACTCATCGCTGTTCTCGAAGGTGTAGACATCACCGCTGCCTCCGGCGAGACTCCCGCCGCGGTACTCGGCGAGGTCCTCGAAGGCGTCGACGAACGTCGTGGCACCGTTGGCGGAGGCCCACTCGATTCGCCAGACACCGGCGGTCTCCTCGCCGTTCGTGTAGGCGTAGAAGCGGTCCCCTCGCCAGCCGTCGGTCACGGGGTGGTCGTAGCTTATCTCACCCGCGTCCGGGTCGACGAGGAACTCGCTACTGTCGATGATCTCGGTCTGACCGTTTGTCTCGTAGAACGGGGCCATCAGGATGGCCGTCAGCGCGTGCTGTCCGAACACCTCGTCGTCACGGCTCTCCAGGTCGACCCGGTCCCACTCGGCCGTGCTCAGGTCCTCGACCGTGGGCAGGGCTGGCTCGAACTCGCCGTAGCGGTCGGGTTCGAGCGCCTCGACGGTCGAGTCCGGCGGGTTCTCGAGGAGGCTGTTCACCCCAGCCCAGCCCTCGCTCTCGAAGGTATCCTCGACCAGCGGCGTGTTGTAGGCGGCGAGCTGTTCGAGCGTCAGCGGCCAGCTCGGCATATCGAACGACGGGTCGGGTTGCTGTCTGATGCAGCTGTCGACCCACGCACCGGTCTCACCGGTCTCGCAGTTCTCGACGTACTGCTCCTCGACCAGCGTCGCGTCACCCTCGACGACGGCGAGCGAGGAGGTGAAGCGGTCTGTGGTGGGCTGTTCGAACACCGGTCCGAGGTCGACGTTCTGGTTCTGGAGGGCGTGGACCAGCTCGTGGGCGAGTATCGTCTCGTCGATCGCGATGCTGTCCGGGTCGTCGGTGATGAACCCGATGAACTCCGCCTCGGTGTCGTAGAACGCGGCCGGGAACGAGGTCCGGACATCGAGCTGCAGCTCGACGGCGTCGGTCGCCTGACCGGCGATGAGCGCCGTCGCCAGGCGTGCGTTCTCGGCCCTTCCGTCGGCCTCGGTGAGTTCGGCCTCAAACTGTGATTCGATATCCGAGCGGTGCTCCGCGCGGGTCCGCATCTCGGTCGGCGGCAGTTTGTCGTACGTGAGACACCGGAGCGCCTCGACACGGGCCGCTGTCCGGGTGACGAGTGTGTCGAGTTCGGACTCGGTCAGCGTCGGCCCGGTGACGTCTACCGACTCGTTGTACCAGTACCCCTCCACCCAGCCGATGACGTCCTCGGTGTCGCCGGCAGGGTCGGAGAGGTCCGCGGGCGGGTCGGCCGCACACTGGTTCACGTGGTCGCTCGCGAGCACCGGTGTGGCACCGACCGACGGACCCGTTGTTGCGCCGGCAGCCGCGACGCCCACGCCACCGAGCAGGCAGCAACCCATCAAGAGGGCAAGCACGCGTGACGTTCGCATACCTTTCTGTTCCGGTCGGCGACATAAATCTGGACCGGTCGAGTCTCCGGGTTCTGCTCGACCAGACAGGTTCGGACCGGTCCAGAAGCACGAACTACCCGTCGGGCACGGAGACCGGGCGAGCGTATCATATTTGTCGCGTGGGCCCCAGATAGCGGTATGAGCAGGCGCGTTCTCGTTCCGTACGACAGTTCGGAGCAGGCCCAGTACGCACTCTCACACGCGCTGCGTGTGTTCGCGTCCGCGGAGATAGCGCTAGTGCACGTGGTGAAACCGGTCGACGGGGGCCACGGCGCCGGCTACGAACAACAGGTCGAGACGGCCGAGCGGATGCTCGAGGGCGCCTGCGAGTGGTACGACGACGCCGAGCGCGAGCGCATCGAGACGGTCGTCCGGTACGGCCGGCCGGTCCGTCAGTTGCTCGAGTACGCCACGAACGAGCGGATCGACCGGATAGTGCTCGGGAGTCGCGGGCGGGACGGAACGGCACGACTCCTGCTGGGCAGTGTCGCCGAGACGGTGGTGCGGCGTTCGTCGGTACCGGTCACCGTGGTTCGCAACCCGACCGACGAGTTTGACCCCGGGCGCGTGCTGGTCCCGTTCGACGCCTCGACGGGTGCGCGCACGGCACTCGAACACGCCTTCGAGCGGTTCCCGGCCGCAGACGTGACGGCACTGTACGTCGCCTCACCGCCGGTTGGTGGCATCGAGGGCGCCGACCGGTTGCTGAGTGCGCTCGGTGACTGGGAGGACGACCGCGAGGAACAGGTCGGGTCGGTGCTCGGTGTGGCAGAGGAACTGGCCGCCGAACACAACCGCAGTATCACGACCACGAGCACCGATGGTGACCCTGCCGAGGCGGTGGTGAGCTACGCCACCGACGGGGGTATCGACCAGATGGTGCTCGGCTCGACAGGCCGGGACGGTATCGCGCGCCTGATGCTCGGGAGCGTCGCCGAGACAGTGGTGCGGCGCTCGCCGGTCACGGTCACAATCGCAAAGTAACGATGTCACGAGTCCTCGTTCCCTACGACAGGTCCGAGCAGGCCCGGTACGCCCTCGAACACGCGACAGGAACCTTCGACCCGGAGACGCTCGTGCTGTTGCACGTCGTCGAGCCGACAGCCGACTACAGCGGTGTCGGCGGCTACGACCACGCCGGCGAGTTCGAGCGCGCCGAGGAGCTACTCGAGGAGGTCTGCGAGAGCTGTGACGACCCCGAGCGCGTCGAGACCGCCGTCCGGTACGGCCGGCCAATACACGGCATCCTCACACACATCGACGAGGCGAACGTCGACCACGTTGTTATCGGGAGCCACGGGCGCGACGGGGCCGCGAGACTGTTGCTCGGCAGTGTCGCCGAGACGGTCGGCCGGCGCTCGCCGGTGCCGGTCACCGTGGTGCGCGAGCCACAGCCCTCGCGGACACCGGAGTCGGTGCTGGTCCCGTTCGACGCCTCGACACAGGCGTGCCGGGCGCTGGACCACGCGCTCGACCGGTTCCCGGCGGCAGGTGTGACGGCGCTGTACGTCGAGCATCCGCCGACAGCACACGTCACGGACGTCGACCCCGGCGAGGGGCTCGAGGACTGGTCGGACGAGCGTGCCGACCACGCCCGGACGGTGCTCGCGGGCGCCGAGGAGCTCGCCACCGAGCGCGACCGGACCGTCCACACGCGGGCCGTCACCGGCACGCCCGCCGACGCAATCGTCGAGTATGCCGAACAGGAAGCTGTCGACCACGTGGTGGTCGGCTCGACGGGCCGTGAGGGGGCCGCGAGACTGTTGCTCGGCAGTGTTGCCGAGACGGTGATTCGTCGCTCGCCCGTGTCGGTCACCGTCGCGAAGTAACCGACCGGGAGCCGGGTCCGGTGCTCGCTGCACAGGGCTTATAGCCGTCCTCGGAGAAGAGAGCCCAATGAGGGGTGGTTGGCGGTACCGGGTCACGAGCATCCTCGGGACGGCCGTCCTCACGATGGTTGCAATCGTGGCCGGGAACGCGCGACCGGTGCAGGAGACGTTCGCGGCTGTGCCGTACTTCGGGCGGCCCGCTCCGGCGGTGCTCTCGGGCGAGGAGCTGTTGCTTGCGGTGGTGACGGCGCTCGTGGTCGTGCTCGCGAGCGCGTGGCCGCTTTTCAAGCCCGAACCGCGGCGCACACTCGACGCCGGCCTGGAGACACAGCGCCGGGTCGTTATCGCGATGGTGGGGCTGGCGGCGCTCGGTTACTTCAACTACACCTACCGGCTGCCGCGGTCAACGCTGATGCTCGCAACGGCAGGACTGCTCGTCGCGCTGCCGGCGTTCATCGTGGCCATTCGCCGGCGGCCGCGGTCCGGCGAGCGGGCGCTGCTGGTCGGTGACGACGCCGAAGCCATGCAGACGGTGCTCGGGGCGGTGACACAGCCGGTCGTGGGCTATGCGGGGCCGTCGAGCCTGAGTGGTGCGTCGTTTGCCGCCGACGGGGAGCCGGTCGAGCGGGTCGGTGGGCTCTCGCGCATCCGCGATGTAATCGTTGACACCGACGTTGAGGTGGTGTTGTTAGCGTTTAGCTCGTCCGACCGGGCGGAGTTTTTTGGGACGCTAGAGGCGTGTCACCAGCACGGTATCGAGACGACGGTCCACCGCGACCACGCAAGCCACGTGCTCACGTCGCCAATCGATGGCGGCGAACTGCTCGCGGTCGATCTCGAACCGTGGGACTGGCAGGACCGCGTGGTCAAACGTGCATTCGACATCGCCTTTGCCGGGACCGTTCTCGTGATTCTCACCCCGGTAGTGGCCGCAATCGCAGTCGCGGTTCGGGTCGATAGCCCCGGTTCAGTGCTGTACAGCCAGCAGCGGACAGCCGCGTTTGGAGAGACGTTCCGGGTGTACAAGTTCCGGAGCATGATCGCGGATGCGGAAGCAGAAACCGGTGCGACGGTCAGCCCGGAGGACGCTGGCGGTACGGACCCGCGTGTGACACGCATCGGCCGGACGCTCCGGAGGACACATCTCGACGAGATTCCGCAGCTGTGGTCTATTCTTGTCGGTGACATGAGCGTGGTCGGTCCGCGCCCCGAGCGACCGCAACTGGACGACGAGATGGAACAGCAGTACGATGTCGGACAGTGGCGGCGGCGCTGGTTCGTCAAGCCCGGCCTGACTGGACTCGCGCAGATCCGTGGCGCGACTGGAACCGACCCCAAAGCGAAGTTGCGCTACGATATCGAGTACATCCGGCGACAGTCGTTCTGGTTCGACCTCCGCATCGTCATCCGTCAACTGTGGCGGGTGGGGCTCGACTGTGTCGCGCTTCTCCGTGAGCGTCGGAACACGGCGGAACATGCGAACCGAAACACGACAGAGCACACAGACACCGACGACTCCGAGCAGTCTGCCATCGGCAACGCGGCCGACGACAGACAGCCACGTGAGGCCGAGCAGTGAGCGGTATGACGGGGATGCGGATTCTCAGGGTCACACAGACGCTGTATCCTGCCGTGACCGGTGGCGGCGCGTATCACGTCCACGCGATGAGCCGGGACCAGGCCGCGATGGGCCACGACGTGACCGTGCTGACGGTCCGGACAGACCCCGACCAGCCACACCTGGAGCGCCGGTCCGGGTACACCGTCGTCCGGTTCGACGCCGCCGGCCGGCCGCTCGGTAACGCAGTCAGCCCCGGTCTGGCCGGCTATCTCCGGGCCGAACGCGACCGGTTCGATCTCGTCCACGCCCACTCACACCTGTACCTCTCGACGAACCTCGCCGCGCTGTACCGCGTGCTCGGAGGGGTGCCCGGCGTCACCCGGCGGCCACTCGCCATCACCAACCACGGCCTGTACTCACAGACGGCACCGCAGTGGGTGTTCGAGCTCTACCTGCGGACGCTCGGCAGCGCCACGTTCGACTGGGCCGACCTGGTGTTCTGTTACACCGACGCCGACGAGCGCCGACTCCGCGAGGTGGGTGTCACGAGTCCGGTCGCGGTCGTCCCGAACGGTGTCGACACGGCGCGGTTCAGCCCCGACGGCCCCGAGAGCGACCTGCTCGCAGGCGACCCGGCGGTGCTTTTTGTCGGCCGACTCGTCGAGGGGAAACGCGCCCGGGATGCCGTTGCCGCCGTCGACCGACTCCGCGAGCACCGGCCCGGGGCGGGACTCTCTCTCTGCGGTGCGGGTCCACGACGGGCGGCGCTTGAGGCGGATGCCGGTGACTGGGTGCAGTTCCTCGGCGAGCAACCGTACAGTGAGATGCCGAGGCTCTACCGGGCGGCCGACGCGCTCGTCCTGCCGAGTCGCGCCGAGGGCACCCCCCGGACGGTGCTTGAGGCGCTCGCCTGTGGCACACCTGTTGCCTGCTCGTCGCTCCCCCACCTCCGGGACGCGTTCGGCGACGCCGTCCGGTACTTCGATGTCGGCGATATCGGCTCGATGGCGCGGTGTCTCACCGGCCTGCCGAGGGAGGGCGGTCGGGTGCCGGCGGTTGTCACCGACTGGTCCGAGACCGTCGACCGGACAACGGAACGACTCGCCGGACTCCTCGAGGGGTGACGGGCCCTCCCGGGTCCGACAGGGAGCCGGCAGTCATCGCCGACTCGTCTCTGAACGGTGGAGACCAGACGGTGATGGCCGCGAAGAACTGAGAGATGTGCGGTCGGACAGCGGCAGTGTTCGTCAGGGCTCGGGTGAGGTGGCGAACATCTCGTCGTACTCGCCGCGCTCGATGCGCTGTTTGAACTCGCGGGGGTTCTCCCCCTCGATGGTGACACCGAGCGAGGTGCAGGTGCCGACAATCTCCTTTGCCGCGTTGCGGATGTCGTAGGAGAGCAGGTCCGGATGTTTTTGTTCCGCGATCTGGACGACCTGGTCGACCGAGAGGTCGGCGACGAACTCCTCGTGGGGTTCGCCGCTGCCGGTGTCGAACCCGGCCTCGTCCTTTATTAGCTCGGCCGTCGGCGGCACACCGATCTCGATGCCGAAGGAGCCGTCGTCCTCGTAGTCGACGGTCACGGGCACCTCCGTGCCGTCGAACGCCGCCGTCTGGTCGTTTATCTCCTGTACAACCGCCTGTACGTCCACCGGTGTCGGCCCGAGTTCGGGTCCGAGCGGCGGTCCCGGGTCGGCCTCGCCGCCGGGAACGAGTACCTCGATGCTGTCAGCCATACCTGTTGATGGGCGGGAGACGGTATTAACGGTTCCCTTTCGACTCGCACCGGACGGGAAGAGGTATATCGCGGCGAGCGAAACGTGGGTATGACCGATGCGACGACACGCGCCGCGATGGCAGAGCGGGCTGCCCGCGCCGGCGGGGAGTTCGCCCGGACGCGGTTCGGAGACCCCGACGAGGTAGAGACAAAGAGCGGGCCGCGTGATTTCGTCACGGCAGCCGACAGGGAGGCCCAGCGGCGGGTCATCGAAACCGTCCGCCGGCGGTTCCCCGACGACACGTTCGTCTGCGAGGAGGGGAGTCGCCCGTCGGGGGTCGAGATACCAATCGAGAAGTCGGTCCCGGCAACGGGGACGGCGTGGGTCGTCGACCCGATAGACGGCACGACGAACTACATCGAGGGGGTGGAGCTCTGGGCCACGAGTGTCGCCGCGGTCCGGGACGACGAGACGGTCGGCGTCGCAACGTACTTGCCGGTGGCCGGGGACAGCTACACCGCCGGCCCGGAGGGGAGTTCGCTGAACGGCGACCCGATAGCGGTGAGCAACCGGACAGAGCAATCGCTGTTCGAGATCGCGGTTCTCGGCCGGTTGCACGCCGCGGCCGCGCCGGAGGAACTGTTCCGGACCGTCTCCCGGCTGTTCGGTGACACACGACGTGTCGGGAGCGTGCAGACTGCGCTCGCACTCGTCGCCGCGGGGGACCTCGATGGCGCTGTCACCCCGGTCACACCACACCCCTGGGACACCGTCGCCGGGGTCCACCTGGTGCGCCGTGCCGGCGGGACCGCGACCGATATCCACGGTGACCGCTGGCAGTCCGACGCGACGGGGCTCGTCGTCTCGAACGGCACGGCCCACGACTGGTTCCTCGAGGCTGCGCGCGCCGGCCGCGAGAGCTGAACTCCCCTGCAGTTCCGACCGACCTCGACCCGGGGGTGTGTCGTCAGGCTCCTCGAAGATGTCCAGGAGACGGGCCAGACGTGACAGACCCGGAAAACGCATTTGTCCACGGCGGCATACGGTCGGGTAATGATAGAGGAGACAGCCGAGGAGATTGCGGCGATGCAGACCCACAGCTCCTCGGTCGTCGCGGTGAAGGCAGCACAGTCGCTCCGGGAGTTGCTCGACCGGGCGTACCCGACTGTCGAGGAGTATTTGCAGGCACTCGAGCGCAACAGCGACGCGCTCCGGCAGGCGAACCGCTCTCACGCCTCGCTGCACACCACACAGCGGGCGATTGTGACCCGGGTCCGGGAGACCGACCCCGACAGCGTCGAGGCGGCGAAGACTGCAACAGCGGAGGCGGTCACCGCGGCTGTCGAGCGTGTCGAGCGGGACAAGCGCCGGGCGGCCGGTCGGGCACAGGAGTTCCTGCCCCGGGAGGCGACACTGCTCGTCCACGACTACTCGACAACGGTGCTGGCGGCGCTCGCCCGGGCGACACGGGAGGGTGCCTCGTTCACGGTCTACATCCGCGAGGCGCGGCCGCGACATCTCGGACGGAAGATGGCCCGCCGGCTCGCGGAGTTCGAGGCCCTCGACACCAGGCTGCTCGTCGACGCGGCGACCGGACACTACCTGTCTGACTGCGACCGTGTGCTGGTCGGAATGGACTGTATCGTCGGGGACCGCCTGTACAACCGCGTGGGGACCTACCCGCTGGCGGCGACCGCGGCCGACGCGGGCGTTCCGATGACGACTGTCGGCTCGACGGCGAAGATACTCGACGGCGGGTTCGAGTTCGAGAACGAGCACCGCCCGGTGAGCGAGGTGATGCGCGAACCCGCAGAGGGGTTCACCGTCGAGAACCCGGCCTACGACGCGACGCCGCTCCGACTGCTCGACGCTGTCGTCACCGGTGAGGCTGTGCACGACCCGGCGACGCTGACCGACTGACCAGTCCGGCGGGGAGGGTGGATTTTTTCAACACCCACCGCGTGAGTGGAGACGTGAGCACGCTGGTCGTCTGCCTGACACGCGGGGACCTCGGGGTGACACCGCCGGTGGTGGGTCGGTCCGCGGTCGAGCGGCTGGTGACCACCACCGGTGTCGACGACCCCGAGAACAGCCGTGTCAACTGTGTTCTGGAGGGGGTGCGCGTGGCCCGTGAGCTTGAGGAGTCGGCGACTGTCGCGGTGGTGGCCCGCTCAGAACAGGTCGGCGAGCGCGACATCGCCCGACAGCTCGACGAGTTGCTCGCCGACCGCGACCCGGACTCGGCGGTTGTCGTGGTCGACAGCACCGACGACGAGCGTCACCTCCCGGTCGTCGAGAGCCGTCTCCCCGTTGTCGCGGTCGACCGTGTGGTGGTCAGACAGGCCCGCGACATCGAGTCGACCTACTACCTGCTCAAACAGTTTCTCGCCGACGAACAGCTCCGACAGACGGTGCTGGTGCCGGTCGGGTTGGCGCTGATCGCCGTTCCCGCACTGCTCGCGGTGCTCGAAAGTCTCACGGTCACACTCGGGGCCATCGCCGCGGTGTTCGGCCTGCTCGTGCTGTCGAAGGGAGTTCGTGTCGGCGCGCTCCTCGCGGCGCTGTCGGGTGAGTTGAGTGATGCGCTGTACGGTGGGCGTGTCTCTGTGGTCACCTACGTGGTCGCGAGCGGGCTGACACTCGTCGGCGGGTTTCTCGGCGTGCTGGGTGCGTCCTCGCTGGAGGCGGAGGGGGCCGCCGAACTGCTCGTGCTCGTCCGGTTCGTCCACGAGGCGACCCCGTGGTTCGCGGGTGCGACACTGGTCGCCAGCGCCGGCCGCCTGGTCGACGGCCTGCTCCGCGAGGAGGCGTCCGGGTCGTACCTGAACCTGCCGTTCGTGGCCGTCGCCGTTGGGCTCGCTGTCCGCGGGTTCACCGCCTACTTCCTGCGGATATCCGGGGCAACCGGCCCGTTGCGGGTGCCCACGGTGTCTGTCGGCCGCTGGACGCTCGAGGGGTTTTCCATCACACCCGGGACCCACCTCGCGGCGTTCATCCTCGCCGGTATCGCGGTCAGTCTCGTCGGCGTTCGCGTGGCCGCCTACGCGAGCAACACCACCGGGAGTTCATCCGACCAGCGCATCTAGTCTGTCCGGCACTCGACGCGCCAGGACAGACCGGTCCGGTCGACGAGGCGTCTGTAGAGTGCCCGGAACCCCTCCGGGTCGGTCGCCGGCAGGGCGTGCAGTCTGACGGTGTCGTCACGAACCGATACCCGGAACACGTCGCCGGTCTCTCGATCTTTCACCAGATACAGCGGCATCGGCAGACTCAGGAAGTCACCGTACCGGTACGGACCCCCGGCGAGCACCGTCTTGACGAGTGCCCCGAGCGACTCCCCGGGGTCGCCCGCGGGCGACAGCACGAACGTCGTCGACCCCTCGTACTCGACGCCACCGCTGAACGGGTATGTGCGCTCCGGCCTGACCGGGATGTCGAACGACGGCACACCGCTCATTACTGTGTTGTACGTCGTCATTCATGTTAAGTAACCGGCCGAGAGAAGCCGGACAGTAAGGGGCACGCGCGTCGCGGTGAGCGCCGGAGTCTCCGCGCCGGACCACAGCCGGAGTCTCCGCGCCGGACCACAGCCGGAGTCTCCGCGCCGGACCACAGACGGCACTGGCTGCCCGAACCCAGGGGTCGGCCAGCCTGCCCGCAGACGGACACGCTTATCTCCGGTCCGACCAACCCGGAGGTATGTGCGGCAGGTATAGTCTGTTCACGCCTCCCGAGGAGCTCGAAAACCGGTTCGACGTCACAGTCGGGACGTACGAACCACGGTACAACGCCGCGCCCGGACAGTCACTGCCCGTGATCACCGACAGGAACGAGACGATCGTCACCAGGATGGAGTGGGGGCTGGTGCCGTCGTGGGCGGACGAGCGTGACGGCCAGATAAACGCCCGCGGCGAGACAGTCCACGAGAAGCCGACGTTCCGCGAGGCGTTTGCGGGGAGCGAGGGCGACCTCGCGGCCGGTCGGTGTCTCGTCCCGGCGGACGGGTTCTACGAGTGGGTCGACGAGGGGGGGACCAGTCAGCCGTACCGGGTCCGGTTAACCGGCGACCGACCGTTCGCGATGGCCGGACTGTGGAGTCAGTGGCGGCCTGAGACGACCCAGACCGGACTGTCGGCGTTCGGGGGCGGTGACGGCCCGGCGGCCGAACCCGACATCGTCGAGACGTTCACCGTCGTCACGACCGAACCGAACAGCGTGGTTGGGGACCTGCACCACCGGATGGCTGTTATCCTCCCGCCCGAGAACGAGCAACGCTGGCTCTCCGCCGACCCCGGGGAGGCCCGGGACCTACTCGACCCGTACCCCGGCGCCGAGATGGAGGCCTACCCCGTCTCCCCGGCGGTTGGTGACCCCGCGAACGACTCGCCGGCACTCGTTGAACCGCTCGACGGGGGAGCCTGAGTGCTGTCTCGGGTCACCGACTACCGCTCTCCGGGTGTCCGGTCACCGAGTCGTGGACAGCCCAGTCTGTCGACGACCTCGTTCCCGCCGAGCGCACAGAGCAGGGGCAGTTCGGCGCTCGCGTACGCCTTCAGACACCGGGAGAGCGCCGGAAGCGCCACCGACTCGCTCGCATCATCGAGATGCAGTTCGACGAGGTGCGCGTAGTCCCGGTCGGTCATCCGGGGGTCCGACACGTCCGACAGCCCTGTGTCGTCGGTATCCTGGTCTGTCCGCCACGCCGTCGGGTCGATACCGATGTCGTAGCTGTCGAGTCGGACCGGACTGTGCTCGAGCCCCAACTGCTGTGCAACCGCCCTGAGGGTGTCGACCCTCATCCTGTCTGTGACCCGGTCCAGATCCGCGTGGAAACAGCCCTCGAGCGCCCGCACGGTTCCCTTACTATCTGCTGTTGCCCGGAGCCGCGTGTCGAGCAGCTCGAGCGGGGACCGGTCGGCCCCGCCTGTTATGAGTGTCGCCCCGTCGGCCGCGGTGAGGTCCTCGAGGACGTGCTCGAGCAGGAGTCGCTCGTCCTCCGGGTCCGGTTCCTCGCGGTGGTACACCGCCGTATCGGTGCCGTCACAGTACTCGAAACAGACGGCACCGATCTCGAAGCTCTCCGGGTCGGCGGCGGAGATACCCGCCACGGTGTCTGTCGGCCGGGGCTGTACCGTCACGGCAATCCGCTCCGTGCTCGCCCCGGCCTGGAGCAGCCACGGCTCCTCGAGGTCAGTCAGGGGCGGGTGTGCCCGTTGTTCCGGCGTGTCGATGCGCTCGACATCCGACCCCGAGAGAGCGGCGAGTTCGGTTCCCGTGCCCGACCGTCTGACGCTGTCGAACCGGTACCATCCGCCGGTCTCCCAGGTCGTGTTGGGCACCGGCGACCCGTTAACCGACAACCGGAGCGCCGTCCCCTCGATGTCGGTGCAGTGTAGCGTGCCTCCGGACTGTCCCGGACTGTCTGTGACCCGGTCGACCCGGAGCGGGACCGTGACACCTGCCGCTGTGACCTCCCTCGCGCATCCTGCCTCTGTTCCCGACATACCGCGTGTACGGTCCACACAGACAAGTGTCTGGTCCGGTCGCGCGAACCGCGACGGTGGTGGGTGGGGGAAACAGCTATCTTCGACCGGTACCGACCCCGGTGATATGACAGAGGAGGATACCGACGGGAGCACGTCCCCGCCGGTGGAGGCGCTCGCCGAGCACACAACACCGCTCGGGACGAGCGACCCGGCGAGCGCTACGCCGCGGGCGAGCGGGTCGCGGCGGCGGTCCGGGACCACCTCGACGAGCACCGGGAGACGTACGTCGAGCGGGCGGGCGAGCGGGCCTGGGGGCTGGCCCGCCGGCGAGCCGCGGTCATCGACGCGGCGACAACCTACCGGAAGGCACGCGTCGACCAGACCGGGGGCGACCCCGAGCAGACAGAGCACCTGCTGTGTCTCCGGGACCGCGCGATGGCCGAGAACGTCGCGTGGCTCCTCGAGTTCGAGGAGACAGACCGCATCGCGGTCTGGGACCACGACGCACACTTGACCTCCTCTCCGCCCTAAAGGGCGAAGATTCCTCCGTAGGTAATCCCGGTT
>ERZ1034569.383-NODE-383-length-16445-cov-8.298170_pt1 | contig 16445 bp, 19 predicted proteins | sample MGYA00520706_ERZ1034569 | MGnify/ENA primary metagenome ERZ1034569 (study PRJEB33760, sample SAMEA4777722) | hypersaline lake metagenome | biome: hypersaline environment; feature: brines | place: Spain | collected 2014-08 | depth 0 m ...
CCGGCCTGCAGGTGACCGACCCGACGGCCCACCGGACGGGCTACCGCCGGGTAGCCTGGCCTGCACCGCGCCGGGCACCGCGTGTCAGCTCGCGGGCCCTCTGTTCGAGTCGCCCGGCCACTGTCTCGGTCGCCTCGTCGCCCTCGTGACCCTCGGCGACGATGTCGACGAGGGCGGAGCCGACGATAACGCCGTCGGCTCCCGCGGAGACGATCCGCTCTGCGTGGTCACCGGTCTTGATACCGAACCCGACAGCCCTCGGCACCTCCCAGTCGTCGATGCGGGCGAGTGACCGCTCGGTGTGGTCCGACACCTCGTTGCGGGCGCCGGTTGTTCCGAGGCGGGCCTGGACGTAGACGTAGCCGGAGACGAGTTCGCGCATCCGCTCGAGGCGCTCACCCTCGGTCGTCGGCGCGACGATGAACACGAGGTCGAGCCCGAACGTGTCACAGGCCGCCCGTAGCGGACCGGCCTCCTCGGCGGGCAGGTCCGGGATAACGAACCCGTCGATACCGGCCGCCGCGGCCCGCTCGACAAACGGGCGTGGCCCGTCTTCCTCGCCGTACTGGTAGACGAGGTTGTAGTATGTCATACAGACGAGCGGCACAGTCACGTCTAGCTCCGCGACGAACTCGAAGTACCGGTCGGGGGTCATCCCCCCGTCGAGCGCACGGGCGATAGCCGACTGTATGGTCGACCCCTCGGCGATGGGCTCGGAAAACGGCAGCCCCAGTTCGACGACGTCGGCCCCACCGTCGACGACCGCCTCGACGTACCGCAGTGACTGCTCGTAGCTCGGATCACCAACCGCGAGATACGGAACAAAAGCCGGCTCGTCGAACGCCGCGGCGAGACTCATCGGCCACCACCTGCGCCGCCGACCTCGCGGAACAGCTCCATCGTCGGGCCGACGTCGATGTCGCGCTTCCGGGTCGCCTCGATAACGGTTTCGAGGTCCTTGTCGCCCCGGCCGGAGACGTTCACGACGACCATCTCGCCGAGTTCGTCGTGATGCTGTTCGAGATAGCCAAAGGCGTGGGCGGTCTCCAGTGCGGGAATAACCCCCTCCTCGCGGGCGAGACGGTGAAACGCCGCCAGCGCCGCGTCGTCGTCGACGTTGACCGCGTCGACACGGTCCCGGTCGACCATCGCCGCCAACTCCGGGCCGACACCGGCGTAGTCCAGCCCCGCCGACACCGAGTGTGACTCCAGTATCTGCCCGTCCCCGTCCTGGAGGACCTTCGTGCGTGCCCCGTGGAGCACCCCCTCGTCACCGGTCGAGAGGGTGGCCGAGTTGGGCGCGACACCGGCTGCCTCGTCGACCGACAGCGACGAGCCACCGGCCTCCACGGCGTACAGGTCGACAGGGTCGTCCCGGAACTGCTGGAACGTTCCCATCGTGTTGGAGCCGCCGCCGGCACAGGCCAGCACGGCATCCGGGAGTCGACCGGCCTCCGCCTGAATCTGCTCGCGGGCCTCCTCCGAGATGACCGACTGGAACTCCCGGACCATCGACGGAAACGGGTGCGGGCCGACGATACTCCCGATGACGTAGTGGGTGTTCTCGACGGTGCCGGCCCAGTCCCGCATCGTCTCGCTGATCGCCTCCTTCAGTGTCCCTCGGCCGGTCGTCACCGGTGTGACCGTCGCCCCGTTCGTCCGCATCCGGAACACGTTGGGCCGTTGGCGTGCGATATCGGTCTCACCCATGTATATCTCGCAGGGCATATCCAGGTGTGAGGCGGCCATCGCCGTCGCGGTGCCGTGTTGCCCTGCCCCCGTCTCGGCGATGATGCGTTTCTTTCCCATGTACTTCGCCAGCAACACCTGTCCGAGTGCGTTGTTGAGCTTGTGTGCGCCGCCGTGCAGGAGGTCCTCGCGCTTGAGATACACCTCGGTGTCGTACCGCGCCGAGAGCTGGTCTGCCCGCGCGAGCGGTGTCGGCCGCCCGCCAAAGTCCACCAGCCGCTGTCGGAACTCGTCGCGGAAACCGTCCTCGTTTGCGAGCACGTAGCGCTCGTATGCGTCGGCGAGCTCCTCGATGGCCGGCATCAGTGCCTCCGGCACGTACTGGCCGCCGTACCCGTCGAACTGTCCGTCGGTGCTCATCGGCCTCCCTCCGTCTCGACCAGCCGACGGGTGTTCTCGCGGCTGTTCCCGTTCATTATCGCCGACCCCACGAGCAGGCCGTCGGCGCCCGCCTGCCGCATCCGGCTGACCTCCGCCGGTGTCTCGATACCGCTCTCGGCGAGGAGTGTCACGTCGTCCGGCACGGCCGGTGCGACGGACTCGAACGTGCCGAGGTCGACCGCCAGCCGTGTCAGGTCGCGGTTGTTCACCCCGACGATGTCGGCCCCGGCGGCCAGTGCGGCCTCGAGCTCTGTCCGGCTGTGTACCTCGACGAGCGGTTGCATCCCCCGGTCGCGGGCGGCCGTCACCAGCCCCGGCAGGTCGTCAACGAACCGGGCGATCAACAACACCACGTCGGCCGCAACTGTGTCGAGCTGTGACTCCGACAGCAGGAAATCCTTGCGCAGGACCGGTACGTCGACAGCCTCACGGACCCGGCGCAGTGTCGCTGCCGACCCGCCAAACTGCTCGGGTTCGGTGAGCACCGACACCGCCGCCGCCCCACCCGCGACCATCTCCTCCGCGAGCGCGACAGGGTCGCCCGCCCGCTCGTCTGTTGTCGTCGGTGAGTCCAACTTCACCTCGGCCACGACCGGAACGCGTCCGTCGTGCTCTGCACGCTCGAAGGCCGCCGGCAGCGACCGTGGTTCGACCCCGACTCGCTCGCCCCCGCCGCGCTCGCCGGCGTGTTCCAGCACAGACCTGACCGCGGGCGCGACGCCCTCCATATCGTTCATTAGTACACACTAATGAACAGAGATATACATAAGACTTGCGTCACCGGCCCCACAGCGGGGGCACAGACCGGCCGAAAGACAGATTATCCGGCGACACAGAACCACGTCGATGTCTGACCCCGTGCGTGGCGACGTCTCCGAGGTCGAGGACGGTCCCGAGTACGCCCTCGACTTTCGCGAACACCCGGGGCGCTACCGCCACACGAGCGACGAGCGCGGCGCGTTCAAGATCGAACCGTACAAGAGCGAACTGCTCCCCGACTGGACGGTCGCCTCGCTGCCCGCGGCCGAGACGGCCGCGGTGACACTCCACGAACAGTACCGTGGGTACCGGACCGACGACGACTTCGTCGGAATGGACATGACGCGAAAGTACCTCCAGATGGGCTGGACCCGGGCGATGCGCTACGCAAAGTACCCCGGCGGACAGAAGTACGAGCGCGACGAGGACGGAACCCGGGTCGAGCGCGAGCCACAGGAGTGGTACGACGACGAGAAACGCGATATCGCCCTCGTCTACAGGGAGCATCTCGACACCGTGCGGGCGGACCCGGCCTACGAGGCAGCGAAGCGCCGACACCGCGAGCAGTACGCCGAGGACCCGTGACACTAGCGGCCGGTACAGCCTCCGATTAGGCCGGTCCACCGGACCGATGGGTACAACCTCCAGCAGACCAATACGACACATGGCCGACGATTACCCCGTCGCCGACCTCCCGATGCCAGACCCCTCGTACGGTCCGGCGGAGGTTGTCGACATCCAGGTCGATGCACTGGCGACGAACGACGACCCCTTCGAGAACGCCGGTATCGGCACGGCGTACAACTTCGCCTCGCCGGGGAACCGGCGCGCCACCGGCCCGTTCGACCGGTTCGTCCGGATGGTAACGGGACCACAGTACGCACCGATGGTCGACCACGTCGAGGCGACACCCGGCCCGGTCGAGCGCGACGGCAGGACCGCCGAGCGACGGGTCACGCTCACGGGTCCGGACGGCCGAACAGTCACGTACGTCTTCGGGCTCTCAGAACAGTCGAGTGGCCGCTTCGAGGGTTGCTGGCTCACCGACCGCGTCCTCGTCGAGTGAGGCGGTCGGCCCATCCACGACCGCCCGGAACTGTCAGGCGGCCCTCGTCCGGCGGAGGACTTACCCCGTTACCGGTGTGAACACAGATATGCACTGGCAACGTCGCCGCGACCTGGAGGGCGGCAAGGAACTGGGCGTCTGGCTGCTTCTCGACGACGGGACTGTCGACACGGAGCTGTACGTCGAGTCACACGAGTACCGTGGCGGGGCGTTCGACGTGTACACCGCCACACCCGACGGGGAGTGGACCCACGTGGGTACGTTCGAGACCCCATCTGCGGCGTTCGACGCGGCACAGGAGCACATCCAGGAGAGCCCACACCCACACGAGGGGTTTTGACATCCTCCCCGCGGTGAACGGCGAGGCTTTCTCCCCGAACTCCCGTAACCGCCCTGTTACCTGGACGAGTGGGGCTCGGCGAGTGTCCCGTTTACCTTCCTCGAACGGTAGCTCCCGGTCGACCGGCTGTTGCCGGGCGCCTGCCCCGGTCGGCGGGTACTCAGACCGCGACCAGCACCATCCGCCGACTCGCGACCTCGACAGCCCGTGCCCGGAGGACACCACGAGTGGGGCGCCACTCGCCGGTCTCGGTATCGAGGGTCGTGGCGGCGTCTGCCAGTCGCCGTTCGAGCCCTGCCGGGAGCGGCCGCTCACCGGCGAGCACCCCATCGAGCACGGTGCGCTCGGCCGCGGTCAGGTCGAGCGTGTCGACCGGTATGACCGGGCCGAACACCAGCCTCGCGCGGTCTGTCCCACCGTTGTTTCGCATCGCGATTCGCTCGGGCCCGACCCGCACCGCGTCGGCGTCGTGTTCGAGTGTCACCGCGGCGTCGTACTCGGCGGCGGCGACACGGTCGAGTGCACCCGCGGCACGCCCGGCATCTGGTGGGGGTTCACCGGGCAGTGCCACCGCTACCCCCGCGAGACCGAGGCTGACGAGCGTGACCCCGACCCAGACGTGCCAGGCATCTGCCGGCACCTCGAAATCCATAGGCCAGGTGCCCGTGTGTTCGTACTTGAACACACGGCCCACGGAACCCCTAAGCTCTTGAATCGGACTGTCGTACTGTAACCGTGGCTGACCAGCTCAGCAACCGGTACCTACCGTCGCGTCACACCGCACACTACGTCTCGCTCGGTGCTGCCGGACTCCTGGTTCTGGGTTCGGCCGCCCGATCTCTGCTCGTCGGTGGTGTGAGTGTGGGTGTAGCGCTGTCGTTGCTCGGTGGGTCGCTCGTGGTCGGCGGCAGCGGCTACGCGCTGGGCCGACCGGACCAGACTGCTGTCGGTGGGTTCGTCTGGCTCTCTGTGGTGGGTGTGTTGCTACTGCTGTTCGGCGTGACCGTCACGCTTCTGTAACGAGATACCGGCGGTTACAGTTACGCTCCCGACGACCGGCGGAACAGGGGTCACCGGGTGCCTTCCAGTCAGCCCTGGAACGGGTGATACTCCATCCCCTTGTGTTTGAGCTCCTGGCGGCGCTCCTCGAGAAACGAGTAGACGGCACCGTGTGGTGCGCCGTCGAGGAGCATCTCGGTCGCGCTGCGAACGGCATCGACCTGCTTGGGGCCGCCGATAGCCGCGAGTGTCGACCCGTAGATCGTGACCGAGGCGCCGGTGAGCTCCTGCATGAGCTCCCGTGTCCGGCCGTTCTCGCCGATGAGGCGTCCCTTTTTCCGGCGTAGGTCGTTCTTGTTGCGGGCGGCCGCGTTGATGTCGACCAGTTCGAAGCTCATCATGTCGTCGTCGAGCAGACGGAGCGCCTCCTCGGGGGAGAAACCCCGACCGATTGCTCGCACGATGTCGGTTCCCATGAGCCCCTTTACCGGGTCACCAACCGTCTCGATACGGACGTTTCCCGACTCGGAGTCGATGTCTAGTCGCACCTCTGCGCGACTCTCGATCTCGCGCATCGTCTCACCTCCCTGCCCGATCAGAACGCCGATACGGTCGTCGGGCACCTGCACGTGCTGCATACAAACCTTGAGTGACAGACCCGTTTGAAGCCTTCGGCCTACGGGTTGTCGATACGGTACCGGGTCGTCGACTCGCCGTCGAAGCGCGGGCCGCCACCGGTTCGCTCGAACCCGGCCGCCGCCGCCGCGTCGCGGATCTCCGACTCGGTCTCCGGCACGAGCAGTTCGACGGCCATCTCCTCGGTCTGTGCGAACCGGAGTGGCTCTGCCAGCAGCTCCTGAAACACACCCTCTTCGCCCTCCAACTGTGTGATGTAGACCGTCTGTTCGCGAGCATCGTAGCTGACGAACCCCTGGATATCCCCGTCCCCCTCGACGACGCGAACAGTCCGGTCGTGGACGAGGTTGCGCATCACATCCCGCGGCGTGTCTGTCAGGGACGCGAGTCGCCCCGCATCCGCCTCGATAGCATCCCGCAGTTCCATAGCCGTATCTTGCTCCCCAGAACAATTATACTGTCGGCTCCCTGGACGTCGGTCGCCCCGACGCACTCCCGTCTCGCGGTACCCCCCGAGCCGGGTCACAGCCCCCGACGACACGACGCCGTTCCCCGGTTTCAGGCCGTTGCGGGGTCGGCTTCGAGCTCCGTCTTTAGATTCCTCAGGGTCTCTTGTAGCTGACGGCGGTTGAACCGCCCCACCAGAGGTTTCGTCACTGCCGCCACGACCCGGCCGGGAAGATCGTACGTCGCGCTGTAGGTGACCTCTGTCCCCTCCTCGACCGGCTCCAGCGTGATGTCTATCTCGCCGGTTATCCCGCCGGACATCTCGAAACACATCCGCCTGCCCGCCTCGTGGACCGTCTCGGTGAGCTGTCCCTCGCGACTGATACCGGCCATCCGGTAGACGTATCGGACCCGTTTTCCCCCGTTGTCGAGTGTCTCGACCGGCTTCGACTCGGCGAGACTGGGTGTGACCACCGCGTGGTGTTCGGGCTGATCGAGGTACGCGAACACTGCCGCCGGCGGCCGCCCGACGGTGATCGACTCGCTGACAGCAACCATAGCCGGCGTTTGCTCTCTCGACTCAAAGCCGTTTTCCTCTCCTCTCGGCCGGCGAGTCGGGGACAACTATGTAGCCCGAGCCCGTATCATCGTTATGCAACAGCCGATTGTCGGCACGCCGCCGACGTATGACCTCGCCGAGCGCGACGTGCCCTGGGTGCTCGGAACACAGCTCACAACCGAGTCGGGACCAGTCGCCCGCGCCCCTCCAGGAAGCCGGGTGTTACTCATCGAGGCACACGGGTTCGCCCGGCGCAAACCGTACCACCACCACAAGTTGACACTGCTGTTCGCCGGGATGCGACGGTTCCGTGACCGACTCCGCGAGGCGGGCTACGACGTTATCTACATACAGGCCGAGACGTTCGGCGAGGCGTTCGAGACGTTCTTCGAGGCCAACCCCGACGCCCGACTGGTGTCGATGCGGTCGCCGAGCTACGGCTCGGGCGAGCGGTTCCAGGAGCTCGTCTCGGCCGCTGGGGGAGAGCTCCGGCTGGTCGACACCGAGCTGTTTGTCAGCACCCGGCAGGCGTTCGACGAGTGGGCAAACGAGAAAGACGGCGGGGAGTTCCGCCACGAGACGTTCTACCGGTGGATGCGCCGGGAGACCGGTGTGTTGATGAAAAACGGCGACCCGGTCGGTGGCGAGTGGAACTACGACGACCAGAACCAGGAGTTTCCCCCCGAGGACTGGGAGTCGCCGCCGCTCCCCGACCACGACCACGGCACGGTGACAGCAGAGACAGCCGACTGGGTCGAGCGGGAGTTCGACACCTGGGGTAGTACCGACGTGGCCGACTTTCCGTGGCCGGTGACCCGGCGACAGGCCGTTCGACAGCTCCGCCAGTTCGTCGACGAGCGGCTCCCCGAGTTTGGTCCCTACCAGGACGCGATGCGCACAGACGACTGGGCGATGTCTCACGCCCTGCTCGGGTCGAGCATCAACGTCGGCCTGCTCCACCCGGTGGAGGTTATCGAGGCGATGGAGGCGGCCTCCCGCACCGACGATGCTGTCGCACTCAACTCCGCCGAGGGTGCCATCCGGCAGGTGCTCGGCTGGCGGGAGTTCATGCGCCACGTCTACCGCCACGCGATGCCCGAACTCGGGAGCGCGAACCAGCTCGGCGCCGAACAGGACCTGCCGGAGCTGTACTGGACCGGTGAGACCGACATGAACTGTCTCTCCGAGACTGTCGGTGATGTCCACGAGCGGGGCTACTCACACCACATCCAGCGGCTGATGATACTCGCGAACTTCGCCACCCTCTGGGGTGTCGAACCCGAACAGCTCAACGACTGGTTCCACGCCACCTACGTCGATGCCTACCACTGGGTGACCACACCGAACGTCATCGAGATGGGCCAGTACGGCCACGGGGTGTTTGCCACCAAACCGTACGTCTCCTCGGCGAACTACATCGACAAGATGTCCGACTACTGTGGGGACTGCAAGTACTACAAGACAAAAGATACCGGCAACCGTGCCTGCCCGTTCAACGCGCTGTACTGGGACTTTCTCGACCGTAACGAGGAGCAACTCCGCTCGAACCACCGGATGGGGCTGATGTACAGCCACGTCGACAACAAACAGGAGTCCGGCGACATGGAAGCGATTCGCGAACGGGTCACGGAGTTGCGCGAGATGGCCGAGAACGGACAGCTGTAGCACGAAACTGTCTCGCGTCCCAGGGGTTGTCTCGTGACCTGGAGGGAGTGTCACGACGCTATCCTGGCCGGAAACTGGACGAACGATTCAGAAGGCTGGAGCCACAAAGTCCTGCTCGGAGATGACACTCGACAGACGCGGTCTCGTCCTGTCCGGTATTGCCGGGACTGTCGGCGCTGGCACCGCGGCGCTGTTGCTCGACCTGCGGTACGGCGAGTCGTCGGTGGTCCTCGGGTTCGCGCTCGGCGTTGCGGTAGTCGGGCTGGCGCTTGCTATCGGCCTGCTGGGCTGGACGGCCCTCTCCGGGGTCGACGGGGGTTCGCTGTACCCCGCCGCCACGGGAGTCCTGTCGGCCTCGATGCTCACCGTCGGTGTCGCGAGCAACTACTCGGGTGGGGAACCACGGACGGTACAGATTGTACTCGCCGCTGCTGGCGTGTTGATGCTCGTCGGCTTTGCGTTGCTTTTCATCTCCGAGCTCACCGCAGCGGAGTCGTGACGAACAGTCGGTGATGCCCGTCTCGGTCAGGTGGCGTGTCGCGCCGACCCGCCGGCGCTCAGACCTCTTCGACCCGTCGGGAGCAACGCAGACAGAGGGTGTCGGGCCCGCTCCAGTTGACGTCGGTCGAGCCACAGGCCGGACAGCGGTAGGCGTCGGTGTCGTAGGCGGTCGACCCACGGGGCGCGGCCAGGTAGCCGTCGTCGACGGTCCGTTCGACGAGGCCGGGCATCCGCCGGCGCTTGTACTCGGCGCGGTGGGCGAGAAACTCCCCCGGCCGGTCCGGGTCTGTTCCGTGCAGGTCCGACCAGGTGATCGCTATCTCGCCGTTGTCCTGACCGCGTGCGAGCTGTTTGATCGGCTTGGCAGCCGCTTGGAAGAGGGGTGTCGTTCCCCGGCTCTGGGGGTCTTCGATGACGTCCGCGGCGTCCTCGTAGGCCGTACTCGCGGTGCTGTAGGCGTCGGCCGCGCCGTCGAGACCGGCGACCGCCCGGAAGTCGGCGACGAACTCCCGGAAACAGGCCGCCTGCACCGGCCCGGCCTGTGCCGCCAGGTCACCGGCGACAGCGACACCCGCGACCCCGCGTCTGCTCGCCCGGGCGTCGGCCCCTGCGACGCGGTAGGCCGCCGTCGCCGTGACCAGATACCCGAGCCCGACACCGACCCAGCCCCGCTCGCCGGGGTCGAACGTGTCGACCGCCTCCTCCTCCCGCGGGTCTGCGAGCACCCGCCAACCCGCTCGCGTGTACTCGTCGCCCGCGCGGCTGTACTCCCTGTCCGCGACTGCGGTGATCGCGGCGTCCCGGTGGCCGCCGTCTGCTGTTCCCATACCTCCTCAACGGGACGGGTACTCACAAGTCTACTGCTCCCGGCCGAGAACCACGACCCCACGGTAGGCCCCCGGTGTCGCACCACGCTCTCGACGAGCAGACGACATCTGCCGTCCGGTGTCAGCCCGTGGTGGTTCGCTCGGTGTCGACGACAGTCAGGTCCTCGTCGACCACGAGGGTCAACTGGTCACCGTCGACGGCGAACGAGACACTCGCCCGAAACGGGTCGGTTCCTTGCACCTGCCCACAGTCGCGTCCGAGCTGTCTGATATCGAGGAGTGACTGCTCTTGCAGGTTGATACCGTGGTCGTAGTAGAACGCGACCGTCTCGGGGTGGTCGAGCAGTGTGTAGTTCAACAAACCCTGTGGCTCTATCCCACACTGCTTGCACTCGTAGCGCACAACGGGAAGAGTCTCCGGACGCCCGACCGTCTTCTCGTGTTCGGACCCCCCTTCCTCCCAATCCTCCGAGTCGACGGCCCGGCAGACAGTCTGCTCGACCGGTCCGTCACACAACGAACAGAACCCACTGTCGATACTCTCGAGGGTCACCCGCATGTACTCGGCGGCAACCCTCGGGATGTCTGCGCGGTCACAGCCGACGAACGCACTCGGCGGCACGGAGAACCGTGCCTTCACCGGACAGGTGTCACACTCTACGCGGGCCTGTTCGTCCTCGTAGTAGAACATCCGTGTCCCGCCACAGAACCCACACGGCTGGTCTATCTCTATCGGCTCCATCTCTCCGGTCGTGGTGTAGGAGCCCGCCTCGATGGCGCCGTTTATCTGCCGTCCCGCTGTCGTGAGCACGTACCCCTGGTCGGTTTTCTCGACGAACTGGCTGGTGAGTTTGTCGAGGTGGTAGTTGAACTGCCCGGAGTCTCTGAGACCGACGGCGTCGCGTAGCTCCGAGAAACGCATCGGCTCGTTGCTGTCCCAGAGTGTGCACAGAATCTCCACCCGGTTGTCGTCCGAGAGCAGTCCGAACACAGTCTCGGGCTGTGTCTGTTCGACGAACCTCGGCTGTTCCATACTCCCTCTGTCGCTCGGGTAGACTAAAACATGTCGGCCCGTCTCACCGTCTGCTACCGGAAGTTGCGGTTGGTTTCACCGACTTCCGGTTGCGTTCGGCTGTGCTCGGTCAGGGGACTGTCGAACGGACCCCAGTACAAAAAACTATCTCTGACAGTGCCAGACTCCGTGCCCCCTGTTCGATGATACCAGGCGATCCCGTGCCAGGGGATGACCGGAAAGACTGATGTATCCGCCTCGATTATGGGGCGCCATGCAGTTTTGCGACGAGTGTGGCTCGATGATGAAAAAGCACAACGGACAGATGGTCTGCACGAACTGTGGGTACACCGCCGACCAGACTGCCGACGCCGAGACGTTCGTGACCACCGAGAAACAGTCCGGCGACGAACTCATCGAGTCTTCCCCCGACGCCAACTTCGAGGGGAAACCGACCGCAGACGACGTCACCTGCGAGGAGTGCGGGCACGGCGAGGCGTGGTACACGATCAAACAGACCGGCTCCGCCGACGAGCCGCCAACCCGGTTTTTCAAGTGCAAGGACTGTGGACACCGCTGGCGGGAGTACAGTTGAGCGTCGGCGTGGCAAGTTTCGGCCCGCGACCGGTTCCGGGCCCACGGGGCGTGTGACCCCGTTCGTGGTCTGTCGGGCCGTCCGGTCGAACCGCGGGACACATTAGGCTCCGGCGGCTTTATCTGTGTATGAACTACGACGACATGCTCGACCGGGGTATCGAGCAGGCACCCGAGATACAACCCGACTCGGACCGACTCGACGTGCCCGACCCGGTGGTCAGACAGGAGGGCAACGTCACGGTGTTCGAGAACTTCCGGAGTGTCTGTCAGGAGCTCTCCCGTGACCCGGACCACCTCCTGAAGTTCCTGCAGGACGAACTGGGAACGAGTGCACACATCGACGAGAGTGACCGGGCACGCCTGACCGGTGACTTCGGCACGCGGCGCATCCGCGACGCGATCGACGCCTACACCGACCAGTACGTGCTCTGTGGTGAGTGCGGTCTGCCCGACACGAACGTCCGGCGCGAACAGGGGGCGGAGATACTCCAGTGTACGGCCTGTGGCGCCCGCTCGCCGACCTGACCGGTGTTCGCTCTCCCGGTTCTCCCGAAGCGGAGCAGTCTTTTCGACGCGTCACCTCCAGTTAGCTGATGGCGCTCGGCGTCGACGATGCCCTCCTCGAGACGGGGAGTCTGCTCGCACTGGTCGCGGCGCTTGCAGTTTCTGCTGCGGTGCTCGTGTGGCTCGACGACGGCAGCCGACTCGACCCGCTCCGCGAGCGGTTCGTCCTCGGTGTCCCCTGGGGCACGGTGACGGTCGTCGCCGGTCTCGTGGCCGTGTACTACCTGCTCCAGGGCGGGGGACGCGCCGGTGGCCCGGTCGTCCAGGGGTTTCGCTCGTGGTCGGTGTGGTACCCACAGGGGGTCTTGCTCTCCTCGTTTGCCCACGCCAGCGAGTCACACCTCACCGGTAACGTGTTCGGCACCCTCGCGTTCGCGCCGCTCGTCGAGTACATCTGGCGACACCACCCCGAGGGGGCCACGCGTATCCAGCATCCTCTCGCCCGTATCGGCGTGTTCGTGCTCGGTGTCGTCGTCGTGGGGCTCGCAGGGGCGCTGTTCGTGCCCGGTGCGGTCATCGGGTTCTCCGGTGTCGTGTTCGCCCTCGCCGGGTTCGCGCTCGTGGTCCGCCCGCTGACGACGGTGCTCGCTCTCGTCGGTATCCGGGCGGTCCGTCTGCTGTACCGTGCGGCCACCGACCCCGTGGTGCTCGCAGAGGCTCGTCCCCGGTTCGTCTCGCCGTCCTGGGCCGATATCGCGCTTCAGGGACACCTGTTCGGTGCCCTGGTCGGTATCCTGCTCGCCGTCTCGCTTCTCCGACTACGCGACCGCCGACCGCCACTCCGCCGCGTCTTTTTTGCGGCTCTCGTGTTCGCCGTCGTGCAGTCACTGTACGCCATCTACTGGTTTCTCGGTGCCGACGAGTTCGTGCTCTTCCAGGCCGCCGGGGCGGCAGGGGTGCTCCTGTTTGCGACCCTGGTCGGGGTCGCAACACGCCCGGCCGACCGCCGACCTCGCGTCGGACCGCCGCTCGCGACTGTCGCCGTTGCCCTGCTCGCCGCTGTTGTCGCCCTGCTCGCCGTCACCGGACTCGCATACAGTGTCGTCTCCGTCTCGCCCGGTGAGGCGGTCACAGACGGTGTCGAGGTGCGGGACTACACTGTCGCCTACGTCGACGATACCGAGAACCAGTACGTCGCCGCTCTCGACATACCCGGGGTCGGCAGTCCGCTGTCGGCGACAACGAGCGGTGTGGTCGTCACGAGTGACCGGCGCGACGTCTGGGGGCTCGCGACCTCCGCGGGCCGTCTCGCCTTCGACGGTGGAACGACCGTCACTGTCGGCGGTGTCTCCTGGCGGGAGACGGTCTCGGTCGACCGCACCCAGTGGTCGTTTCTCGACGGGAACACCACGTTCCGCGTCGAGGCGTTCCACGACGGCGAAACGCACCTGCTCCACACCGACACGCCCGCCGTGAGCGACGCCCGGGTCGACGGGACGAACGTGAGCATCAGCCCCACCGCTGAAGGGTACGACCTCGTTGTCGGCGACGACAGCGCCACCCTGTTTCGAGGGCCTGTTCCCGCGACGAACCAGACGGTCACTGTCGGGACACTCAGTTTCGAACGTGTCGAGGATAGCCTGCTCGTTCGTTACGGCGATACGGAACTCCGCCTCGCCGAGTTCTCCCGCAGTCAGCGGGACCGTCAGTAAAACGGGTCCGCACAGTCGTACACGACCCCGTGCTGAGGGCAGACGTACTTGCAGTGCCGGGTCGAGAGCCCGGCACCGCAGGCCGGACAGCGTGGCTCACCCCGCCGCGTCCCGGCCGCCTCGGTTTCGGTGTGCCCGTCGGTCATGCCGTTAGCACTCGGACCAGCCGCAGTTCTCACAGGTCTTGCAGCCCTCCGAGTAGTACAGCGAGAGTGCGCCACACTCCGGACACTCGGGGTTCTCGCCGGCATCGACAACCGACTGGTGGTCGGCCTCGATCGTCGCCGCACCCCTGTCCTCGGGAACCGCCCCGGCACCGTCGGTCTCGGGCTCCGGTGCCCCACGACGCCCGCTCGCGGTCTCCTCCAGCGTGGCCTGGTCGGGGTAGGCGGCGTCTATCTCGTCGTCTACGTAGCGCCGGAGTGCCGTTCCAAAGGCGTCGGGGATAGAGTTGATCTGCTCGCCCTTGTCCCAGGCGACCTTCGGCGAGCGGACCCCCTGGAGCTTGTCGATCACCTCCTCCGGGTCGACACCGGACCGCAGCGCGATCGAGATTGTCTTTGCCAGTGCGTCGGTAAAGGAGTTGGTGAACCCACCTGAGTGCCCCGTGTTCGCGAACAGCTCGAACGGCTCGCTCGTCTGCGGGTCCTCGTTGATGGTCACGTACAGCTTTCCGTAACCGGTCTCGATGCGCTGTGTCACGCCGTGGAGCTGGTCGGGGCGGGCCTTCTTCTCGGCGTAGCGCCGGGTCTCCGCCGCCAGCATCTCCTCGATATCGGTGGCGAACTGACTCCGAATCTCGTCGTCCTCGAGAAAGCCCTCGATACCGCCGAACTGTTGCTCGATCTGCTCGACGATGAACTCGACGACCGCCTCCTCGTCCATGTCGGTGAACTCCGTGTTCTGGGCCCGTGTCGTCAACACCTGTTTCGAGCGGGTGCCGTCACGGTAGTAGGTCACACCCTTGCCGCCGTGGTCGTAGATGTACTCGAACACCTCCTTTGCATCCTCGACGGTGGAGTCGTGGGGTGCGTTCGTTGTTTTGGAGATACTCGAGTCCACGCCCTGCTGGCAGGCACACTGGACGCTCGCGTGCTGTTTGGCAGAGAGGTCGTCAGTGGTGACGAACAGTTCACCGATGGCGTCAGGCACGGTCGAGAGCCCCGTGACACCATCGAACTCGTTTGCGGCCATCTGTTCTGTTGCCTCCTCCTTGACGGCTGCAACGTCGATGTCGTTGTGGGTGAGTGTGCGGAGGAAGTAGTCGTCGAACTCGACGAGCATCTCCTCGCCTTGCACGTCGTCGGAGACGTTCTTGTAGTACGCCACGCTGTAGATGGGTTCACAGCCACCGGTCGTGTTCCCAACCATCGAGGTGGTGCCAGTCGGGGCGATGGTGGTGGTGTTGTGGTTTCGGATGGGGTAGCCATCCTCCCAGTCGTCGGCACTCTCACCGGTGTGGTGTTCGAACCAGTCACGGTACCGGACTGGGTCGGCGTACTTTGACTCGTCCCACGCCTCGAAGACGCCACGATCACGTGCGAGTTCGTGACTGGCCTCCTTTGACCGGTGGTTGATATGCATCATCACCTGTTTGGCGATTTCGTCACCGACGTCACTCCCGTACTCGACGCCGAGTTGCACGTACAGTTGGGCGAGCCCCATGATGCCCAGGCCAATCTTGCGCATCTCCCGGACGGTCTGTTCGATCTCCTCGACGGGGAAATCGGACATCGTGACGACGTTCTCGAGGAACTGCGTGCCGATTTCGATGCGGGTGTTGAGTTCCTCCCAGTCGAGTGCATCGCCGAGGTAGGAGTCGACAGCATCGGCAGTCGTGTCGTACTGGGCAGCGAACTCTGCCTCCCAGTGACGCCAATCGGGGGCGTCCTCGTCGACGATCGTAGAGAGGTTGATATGGCCGAGGTTACAGGCCTCGTACTCTTCGAGCGGTTGCTCGCCGCAGTTGTGAACCACAACGCCGTTAGCGACGAACGATTCGGTCTCTGGTTCGGTCAGGTCGTACACCGCTTCGTGGCCGTCGTGTTCGACCGACTCGACAGTCACCTCGAAGCGCTCGGCGTATGGTCTACGGCCGTAGTTCGAGAGCCGCTCGTCGAGTGCTTCGTTCTTGGACTCGAGGAGGAAACCGATTTCCTCCGCAAACCGAACGAGATTGTCTTTACTCACGACAAGCTCGTGGAACCCTTCAGTTTCGTACTCTTTCGTCTCACCCTGGCCATCGGGGAGTTCGGCCGTTCCAGGTTCCTTTCGGTTCTCGTAGACTTTGCTTGCGACACCGAAGTTGAGCAAAAGTCGCTGTACCTCTTTCAGCAAGTCGGCGTCGATGCTCGCCAGACGGACTGAGACGCCGTTCTCGACGGTCCCCTGGACGCTTCCGTCGGCGCTGAACAGGGCTCGCAGGAAGGCCCGGGCCATCTCTTCGCTGCCGCGCATGACGGCCTTGGGCACCTGCAGCTTCTGTTCGGTCAGTCCAGCCTCCTCGGCGTACTCGTACAGCCGTGTCGACCGAACCCGCTGTTCGACGGCCTGCGCGCCGCGATAGTCGTTGCTGCGAGTGACCTCGCTCACACCCACGTCGTAATCGGCGTTGCCGACCGGGTTGCAGACAACCTCGGTCTCGACCGCCGTCGCGTCGCCATCGTAGATGTCCACGTCGTCGGGAGCAGC
>ERZ1034569.384-NODE-384-length-16425-cov-13.837813_pt1 | contig 16425 bp, 34 predicted proteins | sample MGYA00520706_ERZ1034569 | MGnify/ENA primary metagenome ERZ1034569 (study PRJEB33760, sample SAMEA4777722) | hypersaline lake metagenome | biome: hypersaline environment; feature: brines | place: Spain | collected 2014-08 | depth 0 m ...
AGGCTGTTTGCCCGGCTGCGGTTGACGAGTTCAGGATTCATTGTCTGGCCTCCCTGAGAAGGTTTTCTCGGGCGTTGTCTCTCCATCTTTTGAGGGTCTTGGCCTCTGCCATCCAGTCTTTCATGCCGAGTCACCTGCTCCCGGACGTTCTGTATTTTCTTGGATTTGTTGGTCAATCAGTCCGAGTGCTCTCTGCATCCCCGGTAGGTCTTCAAAATACACCTCAAATAGCCCCACTATTCCAGACATCAGGACGTAGCGGGGTTGGCTTGACCAGATCTGGGCATGTTCCTGCACTACTTCATGCAGATCTCTGTATAGCTCGTATTCGTTTTCTCCACATTCTTCTTTGTTGTAGAAGCTCTCCGGCGACTTCATGCCGAGTCACCTTGGAGTTCCTGGATGAAGTCCTCTTTCTTTTCCTCCGGCAGATCTTCTTTTTCACATAGCTCTCCGTACTGCACAGCCCTCGCGACAAGTTCTTCGACTGACTCGCTCATGCTTCCTGACCTCCTTCCTGGAGAATCTCCGTCTTGATTTTGTGTCTGATGAATGCAGCTTTGCTGAGTCCAGCTTGTTCCGCTGCTCGTTCAACGTCTTCTTTGGTCTCGGGGTTTACCCGGACCGCAATCATCTGGTCTCTTACCATATGTTTACTATATGTATCACATTTTATAAACGTTTACTATATGTTCGTTATTTGTAGAAGATTTGTTATGGCTGAATGAACCTATCTTAAAAGTGAGCACAACAAAAACCTCAATAGTGGCATCGACAAACATTAGATGCGGTAAGAATCTGAAAGGAAAAATGGATGATTTTCTTGAGGAGACTGATAGATACGACACTCAGACAGATTTTGTGAATACCGCTATAAGGAATCAACTTGAAAGAGAAAAATTCAAGGATGAAAGGATCGATGAAGAACAAGAAAATGTTATCAGGCGTATAGTTAAAGAAGAGCTAGAGCAGTATTCTTAGATTATGAGTAAGGTTCGAATTGATTCATCAGTACATGATAGACTCAGAGAGTACCTTGAGGACTCTGAAAGCTGGTCAAAACAGAGTAGCTTTGTATCACAGGCAGTACGCGAGAAGCTTGAAAGACAAACATCGGAAGATGAGGCTATCGATGAAGAACAGGAGAACGCGATTAGAAAAATAGTGAAGGAAGAGCTAGAGCAGTATTCGTAGGTTTTTGGCGATTTCTTTCCTGGTTTCTTCTGATGCATTTCGGATAGCTGCTGCTAGTAGTTCTTGCTCTACTTCTTCCCAAGGGTTTTCGGAGACTGTCATTGGTATGTAACTGTTTTTGTCAGGAAGGGTATTGCTAGCAGGGCTAGGATAAGCACAATGTCTATGGCTCTTTTCTTGAGTTTGTGTCTAGAGTATGTACTTCCCATGTGGTTACCTTGGTTTTCTGTGTCTTATAACAGGTGTTCGGTGCTTGTTGTTGTATCCACCGGATCTGTCATTTGTTGGTCAGCCTTAGTTCGTTTGTAGAGATTTCGTCTATTTCTATTTCGTCTCCTTGCTTCCAGGATTTGGTTTCGATCATTGACTTTGGAAGAGTGATTGAGTATCTTCCAGATTGGCCGTGTTTTTGTAGTTTCACAGTTTTGCCCATAATGATGCCTCGTGTTATGCCTAATTTATTGCTAAAAAGTTAAATATTTGGTTAATGTAGAAAAGCTGTGGCTTGGCTAAAGGGTTTTTGGGTCACAGTCCGGGTGGGGCTTCACCCATATTACCTAAGAAGGCTCGGCTAAGTACAGAGACCACCTTAAGCGGTATAAGGTTTTCTCCGGATTTGTTTCTCAGGGGGTACCTGCATCGATGACCGGGGAAACACAGCTGGAAAGTGCAAAGAACAATATCTGGGATAGTGAAAAACTTTCGGACAAAGAAAAACAAGTCCTGGCAGAGGACTTTCTGCATGAGCTCCGGCAGGGAGAACCGATCTCGAGCAGTTATACTCTTGCAAAGCACTTGAGGAAGATTCGGAACATTGCTGAAAACATTGACTGGAGCCTGGTTTCCGGCGACCTGTCTGCCAGGAGGAGCAAGGACATCAGGAGGCAGATTCAAAACAGCGAGTTCAAACGGGATCTTTCCAAGAGCAACGAGTACAGCGAGAAAAACAAGAAGGATCACTGGACCGCTTACAAATACTTCTTGAAACATGTTCGTGGAATCAATAATCCCAACGCAAGTAAACTGTTGCCCCCAGCCAGTTTCTCAAGCAACGAAGAAAAAGTCGACAAACAGGCTCTGACTGATCCACATGACTTGCCGAACCGAGAGCAGTTCCGCAAGTTTCTGAAAACCATGCAGCAACAAAGCAGCGGTAAGGTTGCTGACCGCAATGTTGCATTTTTCTCCATGATCTGGGATACCGGAGTCCGTGCAGGAGAAGCTCTTGCAACGAAGATCAGGCATGTCGAGATCACTGACGGAAACATGTATATTGATATTCAGGGTAACAAGAAAAGCAAGGATAGGCCGAACAGGATCTATCAGTGTGAGAAAGTCCTGAAAACGTACTATAAGAACCATCCGGCCCTGGATAATCCCGATGCGTACCTGTTTCCGAAGACACATTTCGATGAGTACGAGCAACACGTGACCCGCAACCAGATGGCGAAAGCTGCAAGGCAGGCGAAGAGGGCTGCTGATCTAGACTTCAAGCTGTACGGAGAACCTATCCATATCTTCCGGAAGGCTATGAGCACGTTTCTTTCGGTCAACGGCATCATGGAGTGGGAGACTATTGCTTCAAGGCAGGGCAAGAAGGGAAACAGCACGAAGCCGGACTATGTTTTGCAGGCAGAGGATGACCGTGAGATTATTGAGGCGAAAGGCTTTGGTCTTGATCCTGATCAGGAGGAGGCTGAGAAGAAAGGGCATATGGCGGGAAAACCGTTGATGCCTCAGAAATGCAGCATGTGCGGCAGGCGGAACAGCTGCCTTCAGGATGAGTGTGTGGAATGTGAGGGCGAACTCGAATTCTCGACAATACCTGGAGAGAAAGATGAGCGACAGAAAAAGATCGATAGAGGAGTGGAGATCCTGGAGGATCGATTAGAGAAGTACGGTGAGCTCTGAGGCCTATGGGAATCCGTCGCTGGGATCTGGGTCGAAGCCCCAGCGGATCAAACTCATTTCATCCTTGTGAATCTTCGGCTCGTCATCAATCAACGATTCGCCTTCTGACTGTTCGAACTGTGGGAATGTCCTTGCAAGGAAGTTAGAGGCTTCTTCGGCTTCCTTCCTATGCTTTTTCGTCCATTCGTCCCGTGGGGTCTTGGCCAGTGTGAGTGCGTCTTCGAGTGGTCCTCCTTCCAGTGGAGGGTTTTCTTCCTGGTTGCCCTCCGCCTTGTCCAAGTATTCTTTATTCCTTTTAGAACGTTTGACCTTTTCAAGACCTGACTGGTTGATGTTTACGAGATCCTCCCAGGCATCGTGTGCCTCCTCCGGAGACATCTCCTCAATATCCTTCTCAGGAAAATCAGGCTTCATAGTATCACGTTTTCACAGAGAAACTACCAAAACCTAATGGCAGCTTTTTCATCGTATAAATCTACAGCTTTTGAACTCCAGTATTTGAGCCATTTTAACCTAGATTTATGGCCTTCGATCCTGTTTTCTATAGCATCATCAACGTCATCAATTCCATAAAGATTGCTCTCTAATCTTTCATCTTTTTCTTTGTCTTCGATAACTTGTTCTCTTACTTTTTCTCTATCAAAGTCAGATTCATCTAAGTTTTTAATCCTTTCAATTACGGGTTTTAGATAGGCATAATCCTTATCGTTAGTACCTGGATGTTCTCTAAACATTTCATAAAGTTCGTTGTCAAGTACACGCCAAAACCTCCAGAGACCGCTCGAACCACTTCTTTTGCTGGTCTTTGGATAAATAGTTTTGTCAGGGTTACAAATATTTTCATCGGCCTGTGGACACTTTTTAATCCTCAAAGTTCTCTCCACATTAAGACAGGCTGGTTCGCCGTAATCCTCTATAAGCTCTTCATCTAGATTTTCATACTTGTTTTCTAGTTTGCCAATTGTAACGTCTAGTGTCATTTTTCTCCCAAAAAGAAACTATTCTATCGGTTGTACGAATGCTGCGGTTCTCTTGTTCATTCGGTACTCCGTGTCGCATTCTTTACACTTTGCGAAAGGTTTTGAAGAATGACTCTTTAGAACAGAGTTTTCACAGTTCGGACATATATATCCAAGCTTATCTGAGTCTCTTTCTGCTTGTTCGTACTCCTCCGGTACTTGAAATACAACTTTCTGATTCTCGAACTTCATATCCATCAGCTGCTCTCCTCTGTTTCTCTTTCGTAGCAGTCATAGCAAACTGCATCTTTCTTTTTGGTAATGTGTTTTCTGTTTGTGTCCGCTATGAGTGTTGCTATTGTGTTGCCGCATTCAGTGCAAAGTACTTTCATCAGGCGTTCTCCTCCGGTTGTGCGTTCTGTTTAGATAAATCCAGTTCTTCAATAGATTTTGTATCGCCATTGCGGACGTCTTCATAGGCTTGCTTAAAGTCTTTCAGAAGCTGATCTAGGTCTTTATCTTGAATATGTTCGACCATGAGTCTTTTGATAAAAGCATCACGAACATGTTGATCGTTTACAGGGAGGATCATCAGCTGGCCGTCACTATCTCGGTATGCTATCTGTCCTTTGTCGAGTTCATCTAGTCGTTTCATAGTCCGAAGTGTTCTCTTCTGAGATCCTTGATCTTGTCTTCCAGCTGTGCTTGCTTGTCTTCTCCGAAGGCATCAGTCTGGCTGTCCAGTGTATCTGCATCCATCAAGGGTCCTTTATGCAGTGTGTCGTTTGAGCTGTCGAGGTCTCCGTTTGGGTCAACAACCGGAAACGCTAGGTCCTGGAATGTGTCCACCTTGTCTTCTTTGCCTCCACGGCCCGGGTCCGAGACCAGGAAGTTGTCCTGAACCTGTTTCCGCTTCCGTTTCTTATCAGGAAACTCCTCAACCCCGAAGTCCGAGAGCTCTATTCCGTCTCCGCCGTAGGCCTCGTCCTTGCTTGTATCCGAAAACTTGATGTCGTTGATGAATCCCATTTTTTGAATCACACAAAGCTTTTTCCAACTGTCCTGGCTATCATGCCAGACTTATTATGGATTTTCACGAGAACACCTTTCCTTTCTGCAAGATCCTTCGCCTTCTGAACTGCCTTCTCCTTCATCACATGCCTTGAACTTGCCTGCTGGGCATCTTCAAGCCGGACAATCCATCCGGAGCCGGAAGGTACGACATGATAGTTCCTGGACATATGGATGAAGACGGTTTGACTATTTGAAAAAACCCCTCATGTTATCTTTACCACGCGTGCCCGCCCGCGTGCAACACGCGTACAGTTTTTATACAGTATGTTGTCTTACTGACTACTGACCTGAGTGATCTGAGAGATCGAAAACCGAGATGTCCTCCAGCTTGTCGTTGTTCTTCCAGTCCGTATAGGCCTGCTTGGACAGATCCAGCTTGAGGCAGGCATCTTTCTGTGTCATCCCGAGCTCCTCAACAAAGGTCTTGGCAATCTTCTTTCTTTGCTCCCGGAACTTTCTCTCAAAGTTCGTTCCCTGTCTCTTCTTATCGCCTCCACCAAGATACTTCTCTGCCAGGTTATCAACGTTCTCTCTTTTCATCCGGTTGTACTTCTCCCACATGTTCATTCCGGAAGGATCTTTCCAGCCTGCCCGGAATGTAGGGTCCGGATACTCTGCCTTAACACGGTTTCCTCGTCTGTCGACTTCTATCGCCTCCATATCTTTCTTTGAGAAAAAGTGTGCCCATCCCTGCTTGACGGTTCTTGTGAGTGCGTGGGCTCTGTCATCCCTGATCGGTTTCTCAACCTCCTTGAACTCCGGCATGCAGACAAAGATGAAAAGATTCTTGGCACGGACTTCACGGAACCATTCGATCATCATCTTGTTTTTCTTCTGTCCATGATTCCTTGAGAGAAGAGCCTCTATTCCTTCATCGAAGACTATCGCCTGGAAGGGATCGAGATCATCTGCTGTCCGGATGAAGTTTTCATGATCCATGCAGATCTGTTTTTCGGGGTCGAAGTCTGGGTCTATGTAGTTTGCCATGAGCATGGCAAGACTTGATTTGCCGTTTCCTTCGTCTCCTGTGACGATGTTGACGAAGTCTTTGTTTCTGTCCTTGACTTTTTCCCTGGCGGAGTCAAGAGCCTTCTGAATCCGGTCCTGAAGCATGTCAGCCTGTGTCATTCGGATACCTCCTAAAAAAAGCTTTCAGAAATCTGCGATGAAGAACATAGATCCTATTTTGGGCAGATATGGTACTGAATTGACCAGGAAGACCACTAAAGAACTTGATAATAACGTAAAGCCCAAATGCAGCAGTAAGGGCATATATTGCCTGAAGTACCTCGTACATTCTTCTAGTTTTCATTCGAACACCTCTTTTTCTAGTCTCCAGATCTCGGCTCTCTGCCAAAAATTCCATCCAGCCAGAATCAGAATCGTTGATAAACCGGTAACTAAAGGTGTCTGGGCTTTTGACAGATAGTATACTCCGAGTGCAGTCAGGAGTACAGACATTGCCTGAGGTATTCTCCTAGTTTTCATTCGTACCAGTCCTCGGGGTTGTCCTCCTTGATTTCAGATGTCGGCAAGTCAAGATTGACCTCAAGCCTGTACCGGGAGATCAGTTCATCCGCCTCCTCCAGCTTCTCAAAAATCTCTTCGTTGACGTGGTACGGAGTCTCCGCGGTCATCTGGTTCATCTTGGTCTTGGCCTCTTCAAGAAGCTCTTTGATCCTTTCTCTTTCGTCCTCAAGCGAGCCATTTTCTATGTACTTGATGGAGTTAAAGATGCTTTTGAGATCCTTCCGGTACGTATCCAGGTTCTCAAAGTTTTTCTCCCCCAGGCATTCCCGATAGCTGAGAGCCGCCTGCTCCGTGAACTTTCCGATGATCCTGATCTTTGCGGATCCAATATTGAAATCAGACTCTCGGTCAGTCACGGATCTCCACCCCCGAGACAAGCAAAATGATGAAGATGACTATAGCAAGCACCATCAGGCTTTTTGCTGCCTCCGAGGTCGCTAGCTCCACCAGAGGATCGATGCCGATCAATGCCGTATCACCTGGATGTTCGAGTCCAGATCTTCTTCTAGCTCGGAGAGTCTTTTCTGGGTCATGTATCCACCTTCCTCTGTCTTAATGTATGCAGGCGTTATGGACCGGATTTCACAGATCTTGAGGTAGATGCTATACAGGTCGTCTCGCCGTATTTTGAAGTCCCCACTGTTTATGTTGTTGCTTTCCAAAGTATGCACGTCCTCCGGCCCTAGTTCCAGTGCATTGCATATAGCGGTGAATACGTTGCTTCGGGCGGGTTTTTGTTTCATTGTTTCTCCGGACGGAGCTGATTCTCTCATTGAGTCTTGAAGGCTTGGAGGCATTGTATCACAGGTTGTCTTTGACTAGTTGTACTCTCTGTTTGAAATCTGACCAGATTGACGGACGCACATAATGATCTTTCAACGGCTGCCAGTTATCCCCTGCTATGGTATCTTCGTTTTTCCATCCCAGCACCAGACCGTCTTCGTAAAACTTCACCCTCTCGACCTCTTCTGAGAGGTCATCTGTTGCTCCAAACTCATTCATAACTGCGGTGTATGCTTTTCGTGAGAGTTCAATCGTGTCGGGTTGTTGTTTTCGGCGTGGAGGCATTGTATCACAGTTTTAGGTAGGGCTTGTAGGCAAGAAACATAGCCAAGTGAACAATCAGGCCTACAAACACCAGGAAAAGTGTTCCTCGGTGTTTAACCCAGAGTCTCTTGATTTTAGACTTTGTTTCTTGGCTTGAGTTCATCTACACCACGTTGAGGACTAGATGGGCTGTCAGTGCGATTTGGATCAGGAAGGAGATGACAGCAAGATCTGCACGAACCTGTTCTTCGTTTTCGATACTGAGCTTGCCGGCAAATCCTATGAGGAGGATGGTCTGGAAGGATAGAGCAGCAACGGATAACATCCCCGCTGTCATCTCGTTGTACATACACCGGTATTAAGTCTCAAGACTTATTACTGTATGTAATTATATACAGTCAAAAGAGGTCTGTTTTTTTATGTCGTCACAGCAAAATCAGGATATGACAGATTGGACATCAGTTTCCTTCGAAAAAGAGTTCATACAAGATCTTGACGAGTACATCGCCGAGGAGTCAGTATTCCAGAACAGAAAAGAGTTTCTCAAACATGCTGCACAGAACGAGATGAACCGGGACTAAAGTCCTTCAAGGTTCCCAGATATTCCTTCCTTCTCCGTCCTTTGACTGATCTCATCAGCCAGTCCTCTCTGAAGAGTTTCATCAAGATTGTCCAGGGCTTCGTTCAGTATCTCTCCCGCCTTCTTGGAGGCATCAACCCGGTTTCTGTACGCTCCGAGCTGTGCCAGTCTCTCAACAGCTTTGACAAGCTCCTCATGCTCATAGGTCATATCAGGCATTCTCTAGTTCACCTTCATTGTTTCAAGGACTTTCCGCAGCAGGAAGATCCCGAAGTATGCAAACACCAGGTACAGGACGAAGCTGAACCCGTCATTGAACCCTGTCAGGAGACCTGTCAGGCTTGCCTCGGTCTCGGGAACCGAAACCGCATAGGCAGAGTACCCTGTGAAAGCAACAAAAACATATGAAAGCAGATAGTTCAGGATCTGAAGATGAACATGCTCCTGGCTGGTATTAGTCGCCAGATACATGAATCCGAACGTCATGACGGCAAATGACAGGACAAGTGTCGCACTCATACTTTTTGCCCCGGTTTGACTTTATGAAAAAAGAAAGGGAAGGAAATGTTTTCTACGCTCTTCCTCGTCTACCCATGCTGCCTCCGAATCCGGATACAAGTCCGATGACTACCGCAGCAGCAACTACAAGACCTATGACAGGCAGGAATCCAAGCAGCTCGTTCATGCCTTGAATCGCCTGATCTGCACCGGCTCTTGTTTCTGTATCGGCATCCTCGAAACTGTAGCTGAGTGACTCAAGATCCTGGTCTACAGTTGATGAGACCTCAACCTTTCCGGCTTCTGCATCCACGATAGATGCGGATAGCTCGCTGTCCTGTTGTTCTGACTCGAAAACCTGTACAGATGTCAGTTCTTCGAAGTCTCCATCAGATGCTTCTGCAACCGTTACATTGAAGGTTGACGATGTTGCATTGAAGGTCTCGTTAGCTACCTCGCCCGATACAGTCATTGTATCCTGGACAGAACCCATAATGTTCAGGCCAACCGTTCCGGCTACACCGATGACAACGAAAGCGATTACTACTCCTTGAAGTTTACCTAGTGAGACTTGTCCTGGAACCTTTGTTTTCATTTTTGTTTTTCACCTCCTTGTAAACGTTTTTTGTCCGGTTTTTCCCTGCATACGACCTGCAAAAAAAGTATGGAAAGAGGCAGCCAGGGAGTTACCCTGGCAGAAGAAGTTGCCTCTGAGACTACATCTATGCTCTTCCTCTACCCATGCCACTGCCGAATCCGGAAACAAGTCCGATGACAACTGCAGCAGCAACTACAAGACCTATGACAGGCAGGAATCCAAGCAGCTCGTTCATGCCTTCAATAGCCTGGCTTGCTCCCTGAGAAGCAGCAGAATCGTTGATGTTCTCCTGGACGGATCCCATGATGTTCAGGCCGACTGTTCCTGCTACACCGATGACAACGAAAGCGATGACAAAGCTCTGAAGCCTGCCTAGAGAAACCTGTCCAGCAACAGGGTACTCAAGCTCTTTGCCCTCAAGCATGTCTGCAAACTTTTCCATATCCTGTTTCTTCCTTGAAAGATCGGATCTGAGTCCTGCTGCCTTGTTCTTTGCGTACTCAATCATAATTGTTCACCTCCTTTTGTTTTTGTTTCTTCAGGTTTTGCCGTCATAGGGCTCGAGCCTTCTTGACTATTTCTTAAACGGTTGCTATGATTTCTCCGGGTTTTCATAGGGATTTATCATATAGTCAATTTCCGGACAGTACAGAGATGAAACAGACAAGCCAGCAGGTCAGCGACAAAGGAAACAAAGGATCTATAGAGGAGCTTCTGGAGACCGAAGACTATATTCTTTCGATCAAGAAAAACTTTGGTTTGACCCGTGAACGCAGACTTGTCTGTGAAACATGCGGAAATGAAAACAGCCAGGGAAAATGCGAGAACTGTGGTGGGGAAGACATTGCTGCCAGAAACGTCTGGGTGGAGAAAAAGAACGGGATCATGAACAAAAGAGGAGTTGACAACTATGTCTCAACCCTCCGGACGTTTGTCGACAGAAACCAGATTACGTCAAACTTTTCGAAGGGAGAGATTGTTTCTGTGATGCGTGATTTCCATGAGAAGTTTGCTGAAGAAATCTTCTGGGAGTGGGAGAACTACGGTATACAGAACAAGGCTCAGGCTCACAAAGTTGTGACTGCTGGCACGAATGTTGTCTGGGCTCTGTACAAGAGAGCGGAGGGAGGAGACACTCTTGACAGCATCTCGGGCATGGGGAAGGACGTGCAGAAAAGTGTTCAAAAACAGGAGGAGGACAAAGGATCCAGTGGACTTGGCATCCCTGGACTAAACTGATGCTATGATAGACAAGATCAAGGCCTCAATGCCTTTCGGCACCGAACATACAACCCGTTTCATAATACATAGAAACCGTGGAAACCATTATCCGCCGGACTTTGTCTGGGGGTCACGCTACAAACCCGATGATGGACCGGATTACTACAAGCTGGAGACCGGAGAACGCCTTCCGGCACTACCCTACGACTACGTGACCAACGACCAGGACGGGAATCCAACCGTCAAACTGATAGAGGCGGATGACAGCCAGTACATCGCCTTCAAAACATTGATAGATCCTGAGGTCAAGGATGCTGATAGTCTCCAGGAACTGGACATCAATGTAGATACCGAGTACGAGGACGAGGCAGCGGATCTTCTGAAAGATGATGAGACAGAGTTTGATCCTGTCAGTTTCTGCGTCCTCGATGACAGGGATGAAAGGAAAACATTTCTGAGCGATGAACTGAAAACCAAGGATGACAAGTACGAAGGGAATGGACTGGCAGCATGGCTGGCAGACAACCCAAACATCGTCATGGTGATCGGTGTTGCTATCGCACTTGCAATCCTCTACACTCAGATGGGAGGAGCGATCATGGAGTTCATCAACTGGGCAAATTCCGGGGAGCTAGGCAGGCAGATAGCCTCCCAGATAGGATCTTCGCCTCCAGGGTGAATCTGTATGAGTTTGAGATCCAAGATCAAAGGATTCTTCCTTCTTTTCTTTTCTGTCTTGATCAAGCCTTTGATCGTTCCTGTGATGAACCGGTTCGCGAAGTGGTATATGGAAAGAGAGCAAAAACGCATGATGAAACAGATGCAGCAGATGGATCAGGAATGAAATCACTTCCAACCTTCGGGCACAAACTCAGTTTTGCCTTCACTTTTCTTCTTGCATCTTTCGTAGCGTGGTTCAACTATCCCGCTGGTCTTTACCTTTTCGTCTTCCCGGCATTCATCATGGCATTGGGCATGGGTAAACACCAGAGAAAAAGTGATCAAAAGATGCGGGCATAACAGAGGGCGACACTGTGGAACTCTCTCAGACTATACCGCTTCTGGTATGGCTTCTATGGAGTTGGACGGACTTCACACAGCACCAGATAGATCTCAAGTATCTTCCTATCGCCATCCTGTTCTCAATCCCGCATATCTCCCCGCTTTCACTGCTGGCAGCATCACCGTTCTATATAGCAGTAACAATAGCCTCGAAGACCTCTCCAATATTCAGCCGTGGGGACACAGCCATGATCCTGACAGCTGTTTTTACAGCATCCATGTTCGAGCCAGTCGAGATCTTTTTCCACGGATCAATCATTTTCGGACTGTACATCTCCGCCTGGAACAAAGGAATAATTGACTCAAGACATCAATGGCTCGCCCCTGTCATCGCAGCAGCACACCTGCTGTCACTTCTCATCTAATACCAGACTGGTAATCGTACGCAGCTGTCGCAACCAGGACCAGGCTCATGAAGACAACGAAACTAGGCTCAATCAACTCCATCACAGCGAAAAACCCTGATGTCAGCCAGGCGGTGAACGTTGAAGCCTTCAAAGTATCCGGATTCGGGAACTGGCTCAAGGCAAAGAAACTGATCAGCCAGACCAGAAAAATCCCGGTGTACGGCAACGCTCCGCCTGTCATCTCTGTCGCTGTTCTTGCAAGACCAGGGAAACTGTCGCCAGCCCCCGAAACATTATACTCGAAAACCTCAGATTTATTCGTCATTGTTTTTTCACCTATGCATTCTTACCTATAGCCAGGGAGAAGACCGCAAACCCTATCGAGGCAACTATCAAGATTTTCAGGAACGTCACTACCGAGGAGGGGATGAACGGATATGTCGAGGCGATCCCATCCAAGGCAGAGCTCAAGATCTCCATCGGAGCTGTCAAAACATCCACAAACTGCGGAACCAGCAACAAACCGGCAGAGGCCTGATCAAACAAACCGCTGTCCGGAGTCTGAAGAACAGCTATCTTGCTTTGAAGACTGTTGTTCGATCCCTGAACCGAGTTCTGCAGCTGGTCGTACTCCCGATCTATGTTGACGGCTGTCTGATCCTGCACTCCCTGTTTCTCGAAAAGAGAACTGTTGAACGTGGTCGCAGCTGTGAAAAGGAAGAAAAACGCTACCGAGGCAAAGAAAATATTGCTAAGTTTCACTTGTGATCACCATAAAGAGTGCTACTGCTACTATTGAGCCTACTGCTGCCGTTGAAACTCCTACAAACCCAAAGCCATACGCCACAAGGAATCCTGCGGTGGAGAAAATGATCGAGACCTTTGGCGTGATCAATCCAAGCATGGAAAACGCCAGGAAGACAACGAACGCCGGGAATAATGCCTTAGTCCCTGTCAGGTTTGTCGTGAAGTCCAGAACACCTGTTTTCAAGGTATAGGTTTCTCCACTTGTTGATGCTTCCAGAGCGAACTCGAAGCTCTCTCCCTCTGTCTCGTTCAGAGGACAGATCAGGGTCATCTGGTTGCTGGTTCCTTCCGCACTGCAGATCTGCGTCTCTCCTATAGGATCCTGCCTGAACATGTTCAAGGAGGCATTCTCCATCAGGTCGCCGTTGTGCCCGACCTCGCATTCGAACCCGGAGACGTTGCCGTTTTCAAAGGTTTTACCGCATCGGAACTCGAATCCTTCCTTCTCCGTAAAAAAGCTGTCAATCCCTGTCGCACCGATCTGGAAGGTTTTCTGGCACGGAACGCTTGAACAGAAAAACGGTTCACGGTCACTGGATTTCAGTGTCTTGTTGCCTTGAGACAGAACATGCCGGTAGTATATGTCGTTTGTCTCGATGAAAGAGGTATCGGTCCCGTCATCCCCTGTCTTGAGCTGTGCAACAGTGACGAAACTGTTTGTCTCGGAGAAATATTTCTGGACGGAAAGCTCAACATCTTCAACCGCCGAACGGGCACTGTCAATGACCTTGTAGCTGACAGGAGTTGCAAAACGCTCAGACAACAGGTACAGGTCGAGACTGCTTGTATCGTTGTCCAAGGTGTCCCCGGTTACGGTATAGATTCTTCCAGGATACGAGACATCCTTTGAGTTGACCTTCTCCGGGCTTTCATAGAAAACATCTCCGGAAACTTGGTACTGTGCAAAGTCCGGATAGATGCAGTTCTGTGTGGCGGAAGCTGTCTTGTTGAACTGGAAGCTTCTGCTGTGTCCGTTGGCGGATACTGAAAACTCCCAGCCGATCTGGCTTTTCAGGCTTGTCCTGTTTTTCTCATCGAAAACCGAGATGTCCAAAGCCTTTGCCGTATCCAGACCTGTCGAACAGTCTGTCAAAACCTTCCGGTATCCTGTCAGGGAGACCGGCGATGCCTGCCTTGTCTCGGTCTCGCCCTTGAAACTGATTTCAACGCTTCCGGAGACAGGCAGAGAGGTCTTGTTCGTGTTCTGGACAAGAGGGAAGACGAAACTGGATTGTTTTCCGGTCTTGGTTTCGCCCTCGAAACTTGAACGGAAGGAAAGATCCGCCTTCTCATCCCCGATCTCGTTCACAACATCGGTAGTGACGGAGAACTCCTGTCTCTCAATCATGTCGGTCTTTGAAGGATTCAGGCTGGGGCTGTGATAGTTGAAGAAAACGTTTTGAGACTTTACGGAGCTGTTTGCCTGCCTGAGTTCTGTCCCGCCGGAGAACTTTGAGGCATTGTATGTGGCCTGGATCCTCCAGTCCTTGACGGAGCTGTTACCGGAGACCAGAGGAACCAGGTTCCTGAAGCTTTGAGTCTGTGCTGCCTTCGGATCAAAACTGTATGACTCAGAGTCATCTCCGTAAAATAGCTTGACGGAGGATCCTTCCTGATTCACTATCGCTCCCTGGGAGAAGGAAAGGCTGTAGGAAACATTTTCCGTCTCGAAAACATTAGATGCAGAGGAAACGCTGTCTATCCGGAAATCTTCAACTGTGAAGGAAGTGCTGCCTGAGTCATTCTGGTTGTCATCTTGCTCCGTACACTTTACCGAGGCAGAATGGCTCCCGAGATCCGCCCTTTCGTTGACCGTGTAATTATCGCCCTCTGTCACAGTTCTTTGGTCGATCTGGCTGCTGTCCAAGTCTAGTACGCATGAGAGTTGTTCATTTACGTTGTTGTCGCCATCGTCTTTCGTATCAACAGAGAAGCTCTGGTCGTAGTCAAATACCGTGCCAGAAGGCTGTGATATGTTGACAACTGGTTTAGTATCTGTCAGTGTCCTTGTCAGCGTTTCTGTAGTGGTTGCCCCTTTGTTGTCGGTTGCTGTAAAAGTGGCATTGATGTCGCCCTCTGTCAACGTGTCTGGTGGGCTGAATGTTCCAGAACTTGTAGACTTTGAAGCTGTGAAAACCTGTGTTCCGTCATCCTTCAAACTCAAGTTAACGGAACTGATGTTGCCGTCTGGATCACTGGCAGAGTAAGAAAAGTCAGCGGTCTCGCCGATTAAAAGAGGATCAGGACTTACAGAAGTAGACTTAAATTCAGGTTTAAAATTGGCTTTACCTAATCTTAATCCAAAAAAGTTGTAAGCTACTCCTGAAGTTGTGGAGCATCCTGTTCCGTCAGAATTACAGCCAAATAATCCTGCCTCTATATCAAATCTTGATCCTGTTCTCGGATAACCAGGGCTAAAATCTCTTGCCCTGTCCCCTGTTATCACTATATCATATTTAGTGTTTGGATCAAGTGATAAACGATTAAAACTTACATTCTCGCTGTTTATTGTCTTCTCAAATATTTTCGTGCCTGTTGAAACATCTGAAACTTTTACAGTGTTCCCTGAATTCTCTTGAAAAGGCATTAAATCTGCTTCAATCAAAGCAGACTCTTGAGAACTTGTTTCAATCCTTACACCAAGCGTATTACTTCCTGTTTTGGTGGATTCCTGAGTAGGACTCTGTATAAAAAGAGTTTCATCAGCCGAAGCTCCGCCCACCATCACCAAACTGAGAAGCCCCAACACCAGGACACGGCCCGCAGACCTATCTAGCACCTGTAGCACCTCCAGCACCAATATTCGAGTACATCGCTCCGATCACTCCGATCCCGGAGATCAGAATCATCAAAGGCAGGTTTGAAAGCAAAAGATTCCACAAAGGCAGACTGTTCGCAGCCGACTGCAAAGCAGAACCAGTCACCATCGCCAGGTAGACGTTCGAGAAGATCCCGGCCAGAAGAACATTGATGATCAAGACTGCGAAACTCACGGGCAGAAACACCTTGTTCGTCCGGATTCTTGCTGCAAAAGCAGTCATTATCACGAAAAGAGAGACCTGCAGGAACGGAGCCAGGTAGTCCATGTAGCCTAGAGCAGCGGTAGCACTCTGCCATGCACTGCTGGAGGAGAAAAACTGGAACTGCCCTATCTCCCCGGCAACAGCTGTCACGATGATGACAAGAGTCCCGACAGAAATCATGGAAGTCAGGGTTGCCGGCAGGTCATCCGTAGACATGTAGAAGCCAGCATTTGACTATTTGAAAAACCCACAGCCTTTTTTCAAAAAGTCAAACACGGATAGATTCATGCCAGATGACGACAACATAACTATAGGCCCGGTCAGGGACGCGGACACGGGAGAGATCGAGACTCCTGCATCGGAGACAGGAAGCGGGGACGGACAAGGACTAGGAGAAGAAAACGTTGATGGCGACGATGTCTCAAGTTTCGATCCTGAAAATGATACAGACGAGGATCCAGACCCGGAGCCAGAGCCGGAGGATACAGGCGGAGACAGCGATGGTACGCCTACAGCTATTGTTGCCGGAGACCCGGGAAGTACGGAGGGCGTTCAAACTGTCGGAGAGGGTTCT
>ERZ1034569.385-NODE-385-length-16419-cov-14.354253_pt1 | contig 16419 bp, 15 predicted proteins | sample MGYA00520706_ERZ1034569 | MGnify/ENA primary metagenome ERZ1034569 (study PRJEB33760, sample SAMEA4777722) | hypersaline lake metagenome | biome: hypersaline environment; feature: brines | place: Spain | collected 2014-08 | depth 0 m ...
TCGGGGTGTATGCCACGGGGAACGGCGGGGGGGGGACACGTGACACTCCGCGAGTACGCCGCGGCGCTGGCACTGGGGTTGCTGGTCGGCGCGGTCGTGGGGGGACTGGTCGTCGCGGTCGACGTCCAACCGGTCGAGAGCATCGACGACGCGCTCGGTGACGACGAACTCGCGGGAATCGAGGACGGCCCGCGGTACGGTGAGTCGCCGTTGGCGACACCGACCGACACCAGCGAGACACAGACCGCAACGGATCGACAGACCGCCACCGAACCCGGCGGGGCGGAGACCGTGACAGCGGCCGTAGACACCCGGACCACGACCAACACGGACGATAGACAGACTGCGACCGGGACCGCGACACAGGCCGCCTTTGCCCACCAGATCGACGAGGTGACGGAGTGTGGCGCGACCTGCCGGACGGTGACGGCGACGGTGACGAACCAACGGTCCACCGACACGGACGTGACCAGCGAGACGCAGATTTACGCCGGCAACACCACTGCCGACGACGCCCGCGTGTTCGCCCAGACGCGCGAACTGGGGACCGTCGCGGCCGGCGGGAGTGTGACCACGAGCACCGATGTGGACCTGTCAACCACGGAGGCGCTCAGAGTCGACAACGCCGGCGGCTGGGTGACCGTGGTCACGGTGATCACCGACGGCGACGAGACCGTGCGGACGGTGGAACGCCGACAGGTGTTGTGACCGCCGTCGCGTGGTTTCGTAACGTTCTTGCGTTGGCGCGGTGTTCTCCCAGATGCGCCGCCTTAGCTCAGACTGGGAGAGCACTCGACTGAAGATCGAGCTGTCCCCCGTTCAAATCGGGGAGGCGGCATACTCTGAGACCGTGAGCGACGGCGAACGGTCAAAGAGACGACGCCCGACCGATTTGAATAGGGAGTGGAGCGAGCGGCGAGACGGCAAACACCGAACCAATTGCTGTCGACGCGACACTCAGTCGCCCCGTCGGAATCGTCCAGACACGTACGATGACACCCGTTCGACAGCGGCTGGCCCGACTCGCCTGGCAGCCTCGGGTTCGAGGACGAACGACGCGAACACATCCGCGAACAACTCCTCTTCCTGTCGTCTGTAGCTCTCTGCCTCCGTGTCGTCCGGAACAGTTCCCCGCATTCGTTCGGAGATGGCGACTGCGTCGTCCCGTTCGTCGGTCGTCTCGAACACGGAGTCAGTCCCGGACGCGAACCCCGCCTTCTGGTTTCGTCTGCTGATCCCGACGTGGAACGCGTGGCCGAGTTCGTGTGCCAACACGGGTGCCGTCCGACAAGCCGGGAAGCTGTCTTCGAGTGTGTCGAGTTCGACTGTCCGTGTGGCTGGAAGAAACTGTCCGAGCTTCCCCTGCTCGTCGAACGACGCGTCTCTGGCGACTCGCTCGACGAACAGACTCTCCTCGGCCGCTTGTTGGGCGGTCTCGGCTCTGTTCAACAGCTCCTCGTGTGGCACCGTGTCGACCTCCGGGAAATCTCGTGTCTCAATCTTCGACTTCCAACCCTCCAGCCCCAGTTCGACCGGCTCGTTGCCGGACTCGTCTTCTGCCTGTTCTGCTCGTGGACGAGCGTTGTGAATCTCTGCCGCCGCTGCTCGTTTGTCGTCCTCGGCACGGACAGTAAACGGGCTCGTCTTGCTTCCGAGTCGTCTACAGCCGTTCACCCGTTCGACTCTCGAAGATCGATAGTACGGAACGTACATACCCAGAGTGCAGACAGGTCAGTGTTCTACCGGGCTCTCGCCGTTCCGCTTCTTGTCTTGCTTCCCGGCTTTCTCCCTGTATGCTGTCGTGAACGCCAGCGCGGCGTCGGCTTTCCCTGCTGCACTCTGTCGTTGCGTGTCGACCGTGTTCTCAGTGACGTTCAGCACGGTCGCCGTCTGACTCCGAGTGAACCCGTTCACCGACTTGAGCGCGAACACATGCGCCTGTTTGTCCGGCATCGCACCAGTCTCTGCGAACTCATACGCGTCCAGCAAGGCCTCACCGATGCTGGACAACTCCGTCTCGATGTCCATCTTGATGAACGCGACGATCTGCTCTGACATCATTCGTTCGTCGAGTTCGGTCGAGTACTGGGGTGTGAACGCACTGTCGGTCTCGTTGTAGTTCCCGACGTACACCCCGCCCCGCCAGTGGACGTAGTACGCGCCCATCCCGGACATCTCCGAGTCGTCGTCGGAGACCCGACCGACGAACACCGCGTTCTGCTCTGGGAGGTACAACGGGTGATCCAACTCTCGCTGATTCCGAAGCGGCTCTGTGGCTGTCATTCTCCGTGCGGTTACTACTACACGGTAGTAACCTATGAACGTACCGGCGAGGCACACCTCACAGACAACGTACTCAGATACCAGTCTCGAACCGTCGCTTGGCTGTGGAGGTAGCTGTTGGGTGGCTCGGGCGCGGGTTGGCTGTGCAGGTGCAGGCGTCCACCCGACTCAGACGAACTTCCGCACCGTCATCTCCAGCGTGTCCAGATCCAGAATCGGCGCGTGGGCCACGTCGGGGTCGATGTTGACGGACTCCTGGAATGCAGTCTGGTGTTGCCAACAGCCCGTGTTGACCGCGAGCACGTTGTGGTACTGTCCCCAGCCGAGCTTGTGGACGTGGCCGGTGTGGAACACGTCCGGCACCTCGTCGATCACCAGATAGTCGTGGTCCTCGGGCGCGAGCCGCATCTTCCCGCCGTACTGCGGGGCGACGTGGCGTTTCTTGAGCAGTTGATACATCGCCTCCTGCGGGTCGTCGTAGCTGGCTTTGTCGTCGGGGAGTTCCGCGATCAGCTCGTCTAAGGAGACGCCGTGGTACATCAACACCGACACACCCTCTATCGTGACGACCGAGGGGTTGCCGGTGATCCGCGCGTCGTGGGCCGACATGATCTCCCGGAGTCGTTCGTTGAACGCCGGCTGCGGCTCGGCGAGCCGGACGGCGTCGTGGTTCCCCGGAATCATCACGATCTCGATGTCACCGGGAACGGACTTGAGCCGCTCCGAGAACGCGCGGTACTGGTCGTATATGTCGACAATGTCCAACTCCTCGTCCTGGTCGGGGTAGACGCCGACCCCTTCGACCATGTCGCCCGCGATCAGGAGATACTCGATCTTCTCGGCGGCGGGAGTGTGGAGCCAACTGGCGAACCGCTCCCACGCCTCGGCCGCGAACTCCTGACTCCCGACGTGGACATCGGAGATCAGCGCGGCCTGCACCTCGCGGTCGGCCGTCGACGGCCGGTAGGTGCGGGGCACGTCCGGGAAGTGGATGTCGTCGGCGAAGATCAGACCGGCGTCGTCCGACAACGACCCCTCGACGGCGACACACTCGTCTAAGAGAAGTTCGTCGACCGTCGCCGCCAACTCCCGATCCTTCATCACCAGCGCCGGGAACGTGCCGGTGGTGTCCTCCAGTTCGACCAACCAGTGGCCGGAGGCGGTCGACCGGATGTCGTTGACGAGTCCGACCATCGCGACCTGGCTCCCGGGCGTCATCTCGCCGATCGTGTCCGCCGGCCGGTGGTTGACCCGGCCGCGGAGCTGTTCCGAGAGCCGTTCGTAGCGGTCCCGGAACACCGTGACGAACTCCTCGTAGGCACCCGTTCCGGTGCTGTCGCCCGTCACGTCGTTGTCGATCTCCGGCGGTGACGGCTCGCGGTCGCCGACCGTCTCCGCCTCGGCGGCGTCGAACCCGTTTCCCGACCCTGTGTCGTCGGCTGTTGACTCGTTGTCGTCGTTGTCGGCAACCGTCTCCGTGTCGTCGTCCGCCCGCCCCATGTCGTCGTCTGCCGTCTCCGTGTCGTCGTCCGCCCGCCCCATGTCGTCGGCCAACTCCCCGTCATCCGTGTCGTCGCTGTCGGCACCGTCCGGCGGCACAGCCGCGGGGTCGTCGACCGGATCGTCCGCCTGAACGGCTCTGACGTGGTCGGCGGTCAGCTTCACCGCCGCGGCCGGGAGTGTGTCGACGGCCGCCTCCAGCGTCGCGGCCGGCGTGTCGGCCTCCGCGATCAGCGTGACGGCGCCGCGGTCGGCGACGTAGCCGCGGTCGGCCAACTCGCGTGCGACCCGCACCGGCGTCTCCAGTGGCACGCACGAGCCGACGGCGCTCGGGGGCAAAAGGGTAGCGTCACGGGGAGCCAGTGACGAAACCACTTAGCCCCGCGGCGGCGTCGGTGGTCGCATGGAGACGTTCGAGGGGACGGTGCTCGCCGGGGCGTCGTTCGAGCCGATCCGGGGGCGGGTCGTCGTCGAGGACGGGGCGATCACCGCCGTCGAGGAGACGGCGACCGAGTCGACCGACCTGATCCTGCCGGCGTTCGTGAACGCCCACACCCACATCGGTGACTCCGTCGCCAAGGACGCCGCGGTCGGGCTGTCGTTGGAAGAGGCGGTCGTCCCCCCGGACAGTCTGAAACACCGCCGACTGCAGGCGGCTCCGCGCGCCAAACAGGTCGCGGCGATCCGACGCACCTGCCGACAGATGACGGCGACCGGCACCGCGTTGTTCGGCGACTTCCGGGAGTTCGGCCGCGAGGGTGCGGAGATTCTGAACGAGGCGGCCGGCGACGAGTCCGTCGAGGCGTTCGTGTTCGGGAGCGACGACCCCGCGGTGTTGGACGTGGCCGACGGGTTCGGCGCCAGCGGCGCGACCGACGAGTCGTTCGGCGAGCGACGGGCGGCCGTCCGCGAACGCGGCAAGCCGTTCGCAATCCACGCCGGCGAACCGGATACCTCCGACATCCACCCCGCGTTGGATCTCGACCCGGACCTGCTCGTCCACATGGTCCACGCCGAACGCGAACATCTCGACCGTGTCGCCGACCAGGCGGTGCCGGTCGTCGCCTGTCCCCGCGCGAACCGGGTGTTGGGTGTGGGCTCGCCGCCGTTGCGCGAGCTGCTCGACACGACACAAGTGGCGCTCGGCACTGACAACGTGATGCTCAACGACCCGTCGATGTTCCGCGAGATGGCCGCGACCGCCCGCCGGTTCGACGTCTCAGACCGGGAGGTGTTGCGGATGGCCACCCGCAACGGTGCCGCCGTGTTGGGTTCCGAGGCGGGTGTCGTGGCGGCCGGCCGCCCGGCGAAACTGCTCGTGTTGGACGGCGACTCGGACAATCTCGCCGGGACGGAGCGTCCGGTGTCGGCGGTCGTGCGGCGGGCGAGCGGGTTGGACGTGAAACGGGTCGTCGACTGAGTTACTCTTCGGTGAACCGTGCGAGCGGCGGGCTCTGTGCCGTCTCGTCGCGAGCCGCGAGGCGGCCTCGGAGCGTCTCACGCTCCGTTTCGTTCAAATAACAGAACGACACCGGGACGGAGAAATCCTCGAACTGTTCGGTCGGATCGACGCACATCTCGAACTCGTGTGTTTCGTCGACACGGATCGCGTGACCGGTGTCTACCCCCTCGAAGTAGTCGAAGAACCGCTCTTTGTCGATACCGCCGGCATCCCCGAACCGCTCCCACAGCGTCTCCGGCTGAGCCTCAACGACACGAGTCGTGGTGAACGCGCCGACGATCTGTTGTTCCGGGGCGGAGGCGTACAGGTAGACGAACTCGACGGTGGTGTGGTCCGCGAAGGTCGACCGTCTGAACTCGTACCGTTTCTCTCCCGAGAGGATCTTCCGAGCGAACGACGGTTCGATCGAGAGCACTGCATCCATCAGACACTGATTCTGACTCGACACGGTTGTGCTGTCCGCCTTCGCGGGGCGGCGCCCCGCTCCGACAATTTAAACCACGGACCGCACCAACCACGGGTAGATGGAGCCAGCCGACGTGACGACCCTCCCGGACGGCGCCGCAGAGATCCTCACGAGCGAGGGTGTCGCGGAGTTCTACCCGCCCCAGACGGCCGCCTTAGAGGCAGGCGTCGCTGAAGGGGAGTCGGTCGTCGCCGCGGTGCCGACCGCCTCGGGGAAGACGCTGATCGCGGAGTTGGCGATGCTGTCGGCGATCGAACGCACCGGCGGCACCGCGTTGTACATCGTCCCGCTGCGGGCGCTGGCCTCAGAGAAGAAGGCGGCGTTCGAACGGTGGAGCGAAGTAGACGTGGAAGTCGGCGTGTCGACGGGGAACTTCGACTCTGACGAGGAGTGGCTGGGCTCGCGAGACGTGATCGTCGCCACCTCCGAGAAGGTGGACTCGTTGATCCGAAACGGTGCGCCGTGGTTGGACGACGTGACCTGTGTCGTCTCCGACGAGGTCCACCTCGTCGACGACCCCGGCCGCGGGCCGACGCTGGAGGTGACACTCGCGAAGCTCCGGAAGATCAACCCCGGGCTGCAGGTGGTAGCGTTGTCGGCGACCGTCGGCAACGCCGGCGCAATCGCCGACTGGCTCGACGCCGAGTTGGTCGAGTCGGAGTGGCGACCGATCGACCTCCGGACGGGGGTCCACTACGGCGACGCGATCAACTTCGCCGACGGCGACCAGCGGCGAGTGCCGGTCGGCGGCGGGCAGAAGCCGACCGCGGCGTTGGTGGGTGACGCGCTAGACGAGACGGACGAGTCGGGCACCCGCGGGTCGTCGTTGGTGTTCGTCAACTCCCGGCGGAACGCGGAGACGGCCGCCCGACGGCTGGGTGACGTGACCGCCCGCCGGCTCACCGCCGGCGAGCAGAACGACCTGCGTGCGTTGGCCGAGGAGATCCGGGAGGTGTCCGACACGGAGACCTCCGAGGATCTGGCCGACGCCGTCGCCAAGGGGGCGGCGTTCCACCACGCCGGACTGGCGAGTGGCCACCGCGAACTCGTCGAGGCGGCGTTCCGGGACCGACTGATCAAGTGCGTGTGTGCGACCCCGACGCTCGCGGCGGGGGTGAACACGCCCGCCCGGCGGGTGATCGTCCGGGACTGGCGGCGCTACGACGGGGAGTTCGGTGGGATGCAGCCGTTGGACACCCTCGAAGTCCACCAGATGATGGGCCGTGCTGGACGGCCGGGACTGGACCCGTACGGTGAGGCGGTGTTGCTCGCGAAGAACAACGAGCGGATGGAGGAGCTGTTCGAACGGTACATCTGGGCGGAAGCAGAGCCCGTCGACTCGAAGCTGGCCGCGGAGCCGGCGCTGCGGACCCACGTGCTCGCGACGATCGCCTCCGGGTTCGCGAGTTCCCGCGACGGGCTCGTCGGGTTCCTCGACCGGACGCTGTACGCCAGCCAGACGGACGACGACGCACAACTAGCGACGGTGACCGACACGGTCGTCGACTACCTCGTTGCCAACGACTTCCTGAAACGAGCCGACGGCACACTCACCGCCACCAGCATCGGGCACACCGTCTCGCGGCTCTACCTCGACCCGATGTCGGCCGCGGAGATGATCGACGGCCTCCGACGACTCGACGACGACGCGGAGCCGTCCGCGCTCGGACTCTACCACCTCGTCGCCCGAACCCCGGACATGTACGAACTCTACCTGAAGTCGGGGGACCGAGAGACGTTCACGGAGATCTGTTATGAACGGGAGGCGGAACTGCTCGGCGGGACGCCCTCGGAGTTCGAGGACGTGGCCTTCGAGGAATGGCTATCGGCGCTGAAGACGGCCAAACTGTTGGAAGACTGGGCCTCCGAACTCGACGAGGACCGGATCACCGAACGGTACGGCGTCGGCCCCGGCGACATCCGCGGGAAGGTCGACACCGCCGAGTGGTTGTTGGGTGCCGCAGAGCAGTTGGCGACGGAGTTGGATCTGGGCGTGTCGTTGGGCGTCCGGGAGGCGAAGCGTCGGGTCGCAGACGGCGTCCGCGAGGAACTGCTGGAGCTGACGGGGGTCCGCGGCGTCGGACGGGTGCGGGCACGGAAACTGTACGAGGCTGGGTTGGAGGCGCGTGCAGACCTCCGAGACGCCGACAAGTCGGTCGTGCTCGCGGCACTCGACGGCCGGCGCCGCACTGCCGAGTCGATCTTAGAGAACGCCGGCCGTCACGACTCGTCGATGGAGGGTGTCTCCGAGCGGACGGGTGAGCGAACGACGTTGGCGAGCGGCGGTGACGCCGAAGACGAGAGCAGCGGTGAGAGTGCCCCCGACGCGGCGGTGTTCGGCGACGAACAGACCGACACGGAGACCGAGGAGACCGACCAGGCGACGTTCGGAGACTTCTAGCATGCGACGGCTCACTGGCACCGAGACAGTCACCGACCTCGACGACTACCTCACCACAGTCGACGCCGTCGGGGACGAGACCGGTTGTACCGTCCAGGTGTTCGACGCCCGGTACGTGATCGACGAGACACACCTCCGGCGCGCGCTCACATTTGCCGACCGGGCGTTCACCCGCGGTGAGAACGTCGCCCGCGACCGTGGCGTGGAGATCCTCCTGTACGCCGCCGGACGCCGCCAGATCGACCGAGCGTTGGAGATGGGTGTCTCCGAAGGAACCCTCCCGGTCGTCGCGCTCGTCGCCGCCGACGAGGGGGTTGTCGACGAGACGGCCACGGCCGAGACGACTGCCGACGAGACGGCCACGGCCGAGACGACTCCCGACGAGACAGCCACAGCCGACCGCGATCCGGACGCTCGCGAACGCCGTGCCGTCGACCGACTCCGCGAACGCTCGTCGTTCGATCCCGGCACGGTCGCTCCAGAGCGCGACCGGGTGCGAGCGTTCTTCGGCGTGACCGACCGGGAACTGGCGGCGACGGACGGCGACCTCGCGGCTCTCGTTCACGAACGCGTGGCGTTGTTAGATGTCCAGAAGTGAGCCGCGACCCTGCCGGATCGACTTGACAGGTCGCCGAGACACGGGCGTTCGACCCCCGAGTTTCCACTGCAGGCAGAGAGCGTCAGTCGAGCCACCCGCTCCCGTCCCGTGGTTTTTCGATGGCCGCACCCGTCTCACTCCTCGACAGACCACTTTCACCCCGCCCTCGTTTGAGGCCGACCGATCAGCCGCCAGAGCGGTTGCCGGCACAGTCAGGGTCAGTCCATTGAGAGGTCGTCTCGGTCCTTCTCCGACTCGTCGAGATACGTCCGGGTGCGCCGCTCCAGTTCGTCGAGTCGCGGGATGTCGGTGACACCGGCGAGCAACACCGTCGTGCCGAGTACGTCACTGTTCGGTCGCGGACGGTCACCGGCCCGGACCGCGACCGAGCCGGTCTCGTCTTCGACGATGCCAGTCGCCGACTGGATACCCTCCCGGCGGAGAAACGGCGTGGGCGCGTCGACGACGACAGCCGCCCGACCAGCGCCGTCGACACCGTCCAGAAACGCGTTCGAGCCGAGCGCCTCCCGGATCGTCGTCGTGATCAGCCGGTTCGCGGTCACGTCGTCGACATCGGGCGTGGTGTCACTAAACAACCCTCGCGCACGCTCCAACAGTCCACCGTCGCCGCTGTCGTTTGTCGGCAGGTCGTTCGTCGCCCGCGCGAGCGTCGCCACGCCGTCACCCTGGAGCGTGTTGATCACCTCGCTGGCGTCGAGCGTCCGCTCGGGCGCCGGCGCGTCCCCACCGAGTTCGCTCGCGGCGACGACCGACCACAGCGCGTCCGCCAACGCCGCGTCCAACGGCGCGTAGGCGGTCTCGACGTTCGCGTCCGTCCGGCGCCACCGGTCGAGATCCACGAGCACCACGTCCGCGGTCGGCTCCCGCAGCGCACGCAGCCCACGCATCGCCCGGGCGGCGTGTTCACCCGCCTCGTCTTCCGCATCACTCGGGAGGACGCCGACACCGTACACCGGCTGTGTGGCGGTCTCGACCAGTAGCTCGGCGAGACACGGACCGAGCCCGCCGCCGGTGCCACCCGCCAGGCCGGTGACGACGAACACAGCGTCTGCGGTCGTTGGAAGCGCGTCCAACGCCGCCTGCAGTTCTGCCTGTGCATCGCCGGCGATCTCGACGGCCAGCTCCTGGTCGCCGTTCGTCCCGCGACCCTCGGCGTCGACCCGACCGACGAGCGTTCGGCTGTCCGTCGGGACGGCCGACAACGCCGCCAACGACTCTTCGTCCGTGTCGACGACGACGGCCGCGTCGACCGGTGACACGTGGCTCTGTTCGGCCGTCGCCGCGAGTTCATCGACGACCGCGCCGCCGGCGCGACCGACGCCCACGAGACCGACTCTCATCGTCTCTCTGTGAGACCGCCCTGGGTGTTAGTTCTCCCGACACGGCTGGCGAGACCACCGGTCCGAAAGTGCGAACATTCACAATTTATCTGTCATGCCCGGCGCCACACGGGAGCGTGAGCGAAACACCGTCGTCGTGGGACGATCTGACCGGGCACGAACGGGTGCGTGCCGTCGTCGAGACGGCAGACAGTCCGATGTCGGTCGTCGACATCACCGACCGGGCAGACGTGTCCCGAACAACTGCCGACGACGAACTGGCAATGCTCGCGGAACGGAACGATCTCGTGGAGACGCTCGTCGACGGGAAGCGAGGCTACGAGACGAACTACGTCTCGGTCGTATTCGACGAGATGCAGTCACTGGTGGAAGACCACACGGAAGAGGAACTGACCACACGACTGGCCGAACTGGAGGCGGAACGTGAACAACTCCAGACGGAGTTCGACGCCGACTCGCTCGACGAGTTCCGCACGCAGACGGCCGAAGACGAGACGCTGTCTGTCGAGGAACTCCGCGAGCGGCGACACGTCGCCGCCTCGTGGGACACACTCGATGCAGAGTTGACGCTGGTCAGACACGCGCTCCGACTGTATCGGGATGTCGTCGACATCGGACAGAAGCCGAGCCGGTCGACGGTGTACTGAGACAGACGGATGGTCGTTTTTCTCGCCAACCGTCGGAATCTCGACAGTAGACGGCTCCACGACCGGCTGAAACAACGGCTCGAATCGGAGTTCGGGTTCCAGAACGTTCGAACCGAACGCGCTGACCCGCACTCCCCTGGACCGTACCGCGCAGTTGTGGAGATGGACCCTCGTGTGTTCTTCGACGATCAGTCGTCCCCGACGACCGAAGCGCGTGCCGAAGCCGGGTTCGAACTCGACGCTCCAGCCGACTCTGAGCACTACTGGATCAACTGGATCGAACCGGAGCGACGCCTCCTCGTCGGCTGGCACCGAGACGACACACACTCATCACTCGGACCGGTCCACCGCCAGATCAACAACGGCTCCCAGCCAGCCGCCCACGAGCCAGCCACGTTCGTCGACTCACACCCGTTGGACGTGTTTCTTCGTCGAGTCGACACGCTCCCCGGTGTCGTCGACTCGGTACAGTCGACCGACTGGGTTCGAGACGGACGCAGAGAAGTAGTCCCGGAAGGATTCGAACCTTCGTCGTTGCCCCCAGAAGGCAACAGGATTGGCCGCTACCCCACGGGACTGCTTACATCCTACAGAAGTGCTGGCGTCGTCTTGTATCTTGCGAACCACTCCGACACGCTGTACCCTCTGAACACCACCCGCCGGCCACGCCGAACAGTTACGTCGACGGGGTGTGACCGCCCGGGCGTGCCAGACACACCACCCGAGACCGACCTGCAGCCCGATTCTGACCCCGCAGAGTCAGAGCTACGGACCATCGGCGTCCTCGGCGGCATGAGCCCGGCGTCGACGACCCACTACTACGAACGGATCGTCGCGGGGGTCAACAACGCCCGCGGCGGCCACACGAGCGCGCCGGTCGTCGTCTACAGCGTCGACTTCGGCACCGTCGCGCCGATAATCGACGCCGACGACTGGGACGCCGCTGGCGACTACCTCGCACAGCGAGCCGAGGCGGTCGCGGCCGCCGGTGCGGACGTGTTGCTGCTGGCGACGAACACGATGCACCGCGTCGCCGACCGCGTCGCGGCCGCACCGATCCCGTTCGTTCACATTGTCGACCCGGTCGCGACCGCCGCCCGCGACCGCGGGATCGAGACGGTCGGCGTTCTCGGCACGGAGACGACGATGGCCGCCGACTTCTACCGCGACCGCTTTGCGGCCCGGGGCGTCGACACGGTCGTCCCCGACGCCGACGCCCGCGAAATGGTCGACCGCGTGATCTTCGAGGAACTCGTCCACGGCGAGATCCGCGACGACTCCCGCGAGCAGTATCTGGACGTGATCGCCGACCTGCGTGCGGCCGGTGCGGAGGCGGTCGTGCTCGGCTGTACGGAGATCGAGATGCTGATCGACTCCGACGACACCGACCTCCCCGTGTTCGACACCACCGCACACCACGTCGACCGCGCCGTCGAACTCTGTCTCGGCGAGCGCCCGTTGCCGGAGTGAGCCGATCGGGCGGACACAGTCTCAGTTGTCCGTTCGGACGCTCTGTGACTGCCTGCCTGTGACCGTTCGAGTTGCCTGATCGCGCTCAGTCTGATCGTGTTCAGTCTAATCGTGTTCAGTCTGATCGCGCTCAGCCTGACCGTGTTCCGTCAGTACACTTATGCCTCAACCGGACAGAGACGGGTGTGTGCAACGGGCGTTCGTCGACCGGACGGCAGAATTGGGTCGGCTGCAGGCGGCGTACGACAGCGACGACCCGGAGTTCGTCGTCGTTCTCGGCCGACGACGGGTCGGCAAGTCGGCGTTGGTCCGTGAGTCACTCCCCGAGGACGCCGTCTACTACCAGGCGACGCGAGACACGGCGTCGCTCCAACTGTCCGACTTCCGGGACGCGGCCTCGTCGACGTACCCCGGAGTCGAACGGCTCCGCGACGACTGGGAGGCGGTGCTCGGCTACCTCGGGGAACAGGACGCGACGGTCGTCATCGACGAGTGGCCGTTTCTGGTTGAGGCCGACGAGACGGTGCCGTCGCGGTTCCAACGACTCTGGGACACGGAACTGTCCGAGACGGCCGCGACGCTCGTGTTGGTCGGCTCGTCGATCAGCATCATGACCGAGAAGATCACCGAGCGTGACGCCCCGCTGTACGGTCGCGACACCGTCCGGCTCGATCTCGCGCCGTTGTCACTCGGCGACGCGGCCTCGTTTTACCCGGCGTCGACGGACGATCCAACGGCCGTGTTGGAGTCGTGGAGCGTGTTCGGCGGGACACCGTTCTACCTCCAACTGCTCGACCCCGACTGGTCGCTCGCGAGGAACGTGAACCACCACGTCGTCGCCGAACACGGCCGGCTCCACGGCGAACCGGAGACACTGCTCCAAGCCGAGGGTGTGCGCCGACCGGAGCGGTACACCAGCATTCTCCGGGCAGTCGCGGACGGGAACCGAACGACCAGCGAGATTGCGAACTACGCGGGGTTCGACGACACCGGGTCGCTGTGGCGGTACGCGGAACGGCTGAAACAACTCCGACTCCTCGCGGAAGACCAACCCGTCACCGAGGAGACGACCCGACCGAAACGCTACCGACTGCAGGAGCCGTTGTTCCGGTTCTGGTTCCGGTTCTGCTACGGCCGGACCGAACAGTACGCCGCGACCGACGACCCGTTCGACGAGCTGATCCGCCCCGCGTTCACCCCGTACGTCGGCCGTGCCTTCGAACGGGTGTGTCGGGACGCGCTCCCGGCGTTATTCCCGGACGGCTCGTTGGGGCGTGTCGGCGGCTGGTGGGACGACGACGGTGAGCTCGACGTGGTCGGGCTCGACCACGGCGGACGGTTGTTCGGCGGCGAGGCCAAGTACGAGTCGGAGCCGATGCACCAGGGCCACCTCGAAGCCGTTCGCCGCCGTACCGACCGAGTGGACTGGACACCGCCCGGCGACGCGGCTGTCGACCGCCACTACTGTCTGTTCAGTCGGAGCGGCTTCACCGACTCACTCCGCGAGACTGCCGCAGAACGCCCCTCGGTTCACCTCTTCTCGGTCGGTGATGTCGTCGACGCACTGACCGACTGACGGTGTCGGGTGTCTCAGTCAACTCTGCCGACCCACGGCGTCACACGGAGACGGTCTCACCCAACTCCGGCGCGCGGGCGACGTAGCCGTCCTCGCGGAGCTCTCTCGCGAACCCCGGACAGTCGTCGCCGTGGTTGACGAGCACCTCGCTGTCCCGGTAGTCGTCGAGGAACGACCGCAGGCCGTGGTGGTCCGCGTGCGCAGAGAAGTCGTACTGTTCCACCCGGGCGGCGACCCGCATCACCCGGTTGTCGATCTCCGCGCTCCCGGTCTCCAACAGCTCCCGGCCGGGGGTTCCCTCTACCTGATAGCCGGTCATCGTGATCTTGTTCGTCGGGTTGCCCCGCACCGCGGGGACGTACGTCATCGCCGGCCCGCCGGACAACATCCCGCTGGTGGTGACGACCGCCGTCGCCTGGTCGGCGATCCGGCGGCGTTGGCCGTCCCGGCCCGTCACCGCGCGGGCGTGGCCCGCGGCCCGGTCGAGTGCGTCGGCGTCGCGGACGTACTCGGGGTACTGCCGGAGCATCTCGGTGACCTCGACACCCATCCCGTCGACGTAACACGGCAGGTCGGCGGCGGCACAGACGAGCAACATCTCCTGTGTTCGGCCGATCGCGAACGCCGGCACGACAACCGTCCCACCCTCCCAGATCGTCGTCTGGACGCTCTCGGTGAACCGTTCTTCGACGGCCCCCCGGGGGTCGTGGTCGACACCGGCGTAGGTGCTCTCACAGATCACAACGTCGGCGTCCGGTCGTGCGGTCGTCCCGGCGACGATCCGTTGATCCTCTGTGTGGAAGTCGGCGGTGTAGAGGAGTCGCGTGTCGCCGTCGTCGACAAGGACGTGTGCCGACCCGGGGATGTGGCCGGCGTCGAACAACGTCACCTCGTAGCCGGCCGTCTGGAACGACTCCCGGTAGCCGTGTGTGACAGCGGCCTCGCCGAGCCGTTTGACCGCCTCGCGGTCGAACGGACACTGTGGGCTCTGGCCGTGGAGCTTGAGCGTGTCCTCCGCGAGTCGCCGCGTGAGTTCGTGTGTCGGCGGCGTCCAGTGGATCGGTGGCTGGCGGCGGCCGGCCAGCAACGCGGGGACGGCACCGACGTGATCGAGGTGGCCGTGTGAGACAACGACCGCGTCCGGGTCAATCTCGCGGGCGCTCGCAACCGGCTGTCGGGGCGGGCTGTCGGCCGTCGAGCCGTAGTCGAGCAGGAGGCTGTCGTCGATCAGGATCGCGCTCCGCCCGACCTCGCGTGCGCCGCCGAGAAACCGAATCTCCATCGCGATTCGATACGGGCCGGCGAGGCTTGTTCGCGTCGGTCCGGCGGTCTCGCTTTGCTCGCACTGACGACGACTCTCAGCAGACGTAACGCTGTACGAATAGTTATGGAGGAGAAACAACGACCACCAGTCGTGAACACGACAGTCGCGTTCGGTTGGTTCCTCGTCGTCGGCTCCACACTCGCCGTCCCAGCAGTGTTGCGGTCGAACGGCACCGGCCGCCGTGGCGTCGGACTGCTCGCGTTCGTCGGGTTCTGGCTCGCGTACGGACTCGTCTCGTTGGAGGGGACTCTGAGTTACCCTCCAATCGTGACAGACGCACTGTTCGTCGCCGGTGGTGTGGCACTAGTGGTCGGCGTAGCACTCTTTGCAACCGAGTGGTCGTCCCTCTGACGCCACACTCCCGGCGTCGCCGAGAACCCAAACATCCGAGTGTGTCCGTCCGCTACGTTTCGGTGTGACAGACGAGACGTACGTCTGCCCGGAGTGTACGAGCACCGTCGAGCGAGACTACAACGTGCGGTACATCGTTCGGACCTGTGACGAGTGTGGCCACAACGGTCGGTTCCTCAACGAGACGCTGACGAACGTGGTGTACGATGTCCCCGAGGAGGAACGCCCGGACGACTGGGCCGACCAACCGCTCGACGAACGGTTCCGTCACGCCCTCGAAGAAGGGCTGATCGACCGGACCGACCTCGATGTCTGAGGACGACACTGGGCTCGACTGCCGACCGTTCGCCGCTCCGGGTTGTCGACCTCGTCGACGGCTTCTCTCTTCGTTCGACGTGTGATTCACGACCTGTCCTCCCCGCGCGCTGCGTGGTCTGTCCCCCGCGCACCGCGTGACCGTCTCCCGCGCGACCTGTCCAACTCACGGTACACTCCAGTCTCGCCACTCACACCCAGATGTCGCACTCTCTGACCGGTCGACTCGTTTGGCGCCGAAACGCGACGAGAACGCGTTTTGAACTGTCTAACGATTGTTCAAACGGTCGTAAACGGTCAACCATTCTTCGCGAACCGACGCGAACGGTCGTCGACCGCCGCGAAGCGACGCGAACGCCTGTCAACGAACGTCCAGTTATAGGTAGTCCCGACCCGTGGCACCGAGTGGAGCGACCCACCGTGTCCACCACAGACGACAGCCACCGGCCGGCCCGCACCGTCGAACAACGCCTCCCGTTCGACACCGCCCGGTTCGTCGACGCGTTCAGAGCGACGGCGTTCTGGACCGGCACCCTCGCGCCGGTCGCCCACGTCGTGTTGTTGCTCGACGGGCTCACCGGCGCCGAGCTGCCGGTGTTTCTCGGGCTCGTGGCGATCAACGCCGCGGGCCTGCTCGCCGGCCGCGACCACGCGACCGCCTGAGT
>ERZ1034569.386-NODE-386-length-16419-cov-5.653813_pt1 | contig 16419 bp, 28 predicted proteins | sample MGYA00520706_ERZ1034569 | MGnify/ENA primary metagenome ERZ1034569 (study PRJEB33760, sample SAMEA4777722) | hypersaline lake metagenome | biome: hypersaline environment; feature: brines | place: Spain | collected 2014-08 | depth 0 m ...
AACCCCGCCGATTACCGGTTTGGATATGCCGGCATTAAGGAACAGCCCGACCCCGGAGCCGCCCCCCCCCTGGGATATTATCCCGTCGAGGTAAAGTATGATTCCCCCGCCGAGTGCGCCCTGGAAGAAAACGACAAACGCCATGATGTTCGTCGGCAGACCCATGCCGCTTGCGGGCTGGAGGAAGCCGCTCGCCACCATCGGTGCGGCTGTCAGTACCGCCATTATGACGACGAGGAGCTTCTGTAGACCCTGGTACAGAGCCTGTCCGCGTGGCTCGTCGGTGTCTATCGGCAGCAGGTCCGACCCATCGAGCAGCTGTAGGACGATGCTGGCCGTAACGATAGGTCCTATACCGAGGTGGAGTATCGAGCCTTGTGCGCCGGCTAGGACCGACCTAAACTGTCCGAAAAGGTCGCCCTGTACGTTGACGCCGTACAACGTGACGTTCGTCAACGCGAAGTACAACACCAAGACGCCGAGCGTCCAGTATAGCTTTTTCTTGAAAGGTACGTGTTTTTTCGGACGCGAGACGCTCGGCATCCGGACAATGAGGGGTTCGAGTACGTCTATTATGCCCATTCCTGTTCCGCTCCTTGTTTACTGTTCCTCTGGTTCGTTCTCGGCGTCGTCCTCGGAGGTCACGACGACCTCTCCACCGGCGTCTTCTATCTTCTCGACGGCGGACTCGGAGAAGTCATCGGCATGGACGGTGAGCGTGTTGTGCACCTGTCCGCTTCCGAGGACCTTGTCGACACCGAGTGCGGCGGCGTCTACGACGTAGCCGTCGTCGGTTTCCTCTGCAGCACCTTTTTCGACGAGTTCCTCTATCTGCCGGTCTATGTCGCCGACGTTGGAGACTTCGACGTCCTCAACGACCTTCTGCGGACGCTTGAACCCCGTCTTTCCGAGCTCGGGGTGGTTTTTCGCCTCGTGTTTCTTGCGTCCTGCATCGCCGCGTCCGCCGCGGTTTCCGGCACCGCGTCTGTTCTTCTGCGTACCGCCGCCGTGTGTGCGCGAACCGCGTCCGCGTTTCTTCGAGTCACGTGACATTATCGCATCCTCCTGAGCAGTTCGTCTATGTCGTCGCCGTGGTTGCCAAGAACCCCGCCTTGCTTATAACTCTGCTTGATTCCGTCGTGCCCCTTGCGCGGTGGATGGAGACGCACCGTCGGGTCAACGCCTTCCTCGCGAAGCGTCGTCTCGCCTTCGACGACCGCCTCGGCGAGTTCGGCGACGCCGTCGTAGCCTCGGTCGGAGGCGAAGGCGTCGTCGACCTCACCGCCTTCGACCGTCTCGCCGCGGTTTTCGAGTAAGACCGCGACCGTCGCGGCGTCGGGTTGGCCGTATGCGACGTAGTCGTTTACCTTCTGGACCATGCCGGTGTAGGTGTCGTCCTCGGGGACGACGGTGAAGGCGTTTACCTGTCCGAGGTTGAGCATGTCGAGGGTGTCGTCGACGTCCGACGGCGTGTCGGCGTCGCCGCGTACGCGTACGATTCCGATGCTCATTCCGACACCTCCAAGTTTTCATACGCTCTCTGTGGGATACGCGCCTCGGCGCTCGCTTCGAGGGCGTTGTACGTCGCCTTGCCGAAGTTGACCGTCGTCCGTGTCTGACCGCTCGCTTTTGTCCAGACGTCCTCGATTCCTGCGAGACGGAGGACGTGGCTCGCGGTTTCGCCCGCCGCGATTCCGATGCCCTTGGGCGCGGGGATGAGCGTCACCTCGACGCTACCCGCCTTGCCCGTCGTTTCGAGTAGAACCGTATGAGGTTCGTCGGCACGTGACTCCCACGAACCCGTTCCGCGCGGTACGCGTATCAGGTCGAGCTTTGCGACGTCTATGGCCTTACGTATGCCGGCACCGACCTGGTCTTCCTTCGCCTCGGCGTAGCCGACATAGCCGTCTCCGTTGCCAACGATGACCGAGCAACGGAACTTGACGCGGCGTCCCGAGTCGGTCATGCGCTGGACCATGTTTATATCTATGACCTCGTCTTCGAGGTCCGGAAGGAGCGTGTCGACTATCTCGGGTTCCTTGAGCGGAAGACCCGAGTCGAGAGCCTCGTCCATCGAGGTGATTTCGCCTTCCTGGACCTTACGTCCGAGGCGCGTCTTAGGCTGCCATTCGTCGTCGTACTCTCCTTGGCTCATAGCTCAGCCTCCACGTTTTCGAGTACCTCATCGAAGTGTTCGGGCAGTTCGTCAGCATCGATGGGCTGTGCGGTGTACTCGACGCCCTCGGCGATATGTTCGCCGCGAACGCGTTCCCACGACGGGAGTACGTCCTCGCCGTGCGGTACTTCGAGACCCGCATCGACCGCACCCGAAAGGACGGCGAAGACGCGGTTCGACGGTGTGACGCGGTTGAGACCGATATCAAGGACAGCCTCTTCGTGCCCTTCGTCAACCGCTCGCGCGCCGCCGACGCGTCCCGCGAGGTACGCCGCCGGCAGGTTGCCCGTCGGGGCTTCCCAGCCGAAGTTGGATAGTTCGTTCGTGTGCGCGCTTGCGACCGTGTGGTCGCCTCGGTCGCGCGCCACGACGACCTGTACCTGTGTGTGCTTGTTGGACTTCCGTGCGACGAGACGTGGCTTCCCGCTTTTGAGAAGGCGGAGGCGCTGGTGGTAGTCGGTGCGCCCTTCGCGCCTTCGTCGCATCGGAACGTTGTATCTTGCTCCTGTTGCCATTGTTAGTCCTCCATGTCCTCAACGTAGTTCCTGAGGTAACGGACGCTGTCGAACTCGCCACCCTTTGCCTTCCCGTACAGGTCGCGGTATGTCGAGGCGTCTATCTCCTCGTCCTCCTTCATCCGGCGCAGCTCCTTACGTAGTGCGCGGATTCCGGACTTCCACTCGTCCTTGGGGTCGCTACGCGCGCCCGCCTTGCCCTTACGCGTACCCGGTCCCTTCTGGTGGCCGTAGGCGCGTTTCTCGTCGCGTTCGCGTGCGTTTCCGCGCGAGACGCCTTTCTTGCGTTTCTCGCGTATGATGCCTTGCTGTACGAGTTCGCGGACGTCCTCACGCGTAATCGCTTCGGCTATCTCGCCCTGTGCGTCGGGGTCCATCCAGACGCGGTTCTCGCCACAGTCCATTATCTTTGCCGCGAGACGGCGCTGGCTCTTTAGGTCGGTCACTGTTCTCCCTCCACGTGTGTCGGGTTGAGGACACGCACCTCTTCGTCGAGGGCGCGTTCCTCGATACGTTCGCGTTTGCGTCCGCCGACGCTGCTTCCGATACGCACAGCCTGGGTGTCGGGATCGACGTCGTCGAGGTCCTCGGGACGGTGTACGAGGACCTCCTCGAACCCGCTCGGGTGGAGACCGCGTGCCTCGGCGGGCTTTCCGTAGCCGATACCGACCTCTGCGCCTTTGCCCTTTATGTTTTTGCGTCTTTTGCTGTTTGTTCCGCGTAGCTTCCGCCACGAGTCCGCGGAGACGCGTTTTTTCTTGTGGTGGTCCTGACGCTTGAAGGATGGATTGTTCTGCGCGGCGCGTTTGGCGAGCGCGTCCGCCGTATCGTCGTCGAGTTCGGGCGTCTTGTCGGAAAGCGAAGCCGCCGAGACGACCTCTGTGACCTCGTCTTTTTCCTCCTCTTCTTCCTCGACGAACTCCTCTTCGGTCTCCTCGACCTCCAAGCCGCCGACGTCGGCCTTGATGCGGGCGGCGAGGGCCTTACCGACGCCTTCGGTTTCGGCGAGTTCGTCCTGCGAGGCGCGTTTGAGGTCCTCGACGGTCTCGTAGCCTTCTTCGCGTAGCGTTTCGGCCTTCGACTCGCCTACGCCGTCTACGTCTGTGAGTTGTTCTGCCATTCTTTAGGCCTCCGGCTTCGCTGTGATGTAGATGCCGTCCTGGAAGACACGGACATCCTTGTCGTTCTCGTAGGTCACCTGTTCTATGTTCGCGGCGGTCTGTCCGACATCGTCCTTGTCGGGACCGCGTACGACTATCTCCTCGTCCTGAACGTCCACCTCAGTGTCACCGACGACGGAGGTCTCGCGGGGGTGCTTTTCGCCGAGGAAGTTACGCACCTCGACGGTGTCACCCTTTACCTCGACCTGCATAGGGAAGTGGGAGTAAAGTACCTTCATCTCGTACTCGAAGCCCTCGGTGACGCCGCGGAAGGCGTTTTCCGTCTGGCTCTCGAAGGTTCCGACCGTCGCGCGCTGCTTCTTGCGTTCGCTCTCCGTCTCGAAGACGACGGCTCCGTCCTCGACCGTCGCGGTCACGCCGGGGTAAGTGAAGGTACGCTCCACGGTCCCGTTGGGACCTTCGAACGTGAACTCGTCGAGGGTCTTTGTGACCTCGACTTCGTCCGGTATATCGATTTCCTTTCTCATTCTTTTCACCTCAGTACACGTACGCGAGTATCTGCCCGCCGACGCCTTCCTCGCGTGCCTCGTAGTGGGTCATGACTCCGTGGCTCGTCGTAACGATGAGCGAACCGAAGTCGCGCCCGGGCAGGTAGCGTTTCTCCCATTTCTCGTACTCGTCCTTGCTCGCGGAGTAACGTGGCTTGACCGTGCCGCAGTCGTTTATCTGTCCCGCGAGGTCAACGTCGAACTTTCCTGCCTTGCCGTCCTCTATGAACTCAAAGCCGTCGACGTAGCCCTCGTCGTGCAGGACACCGAGGACGTTGCCGACGGTGTTCGATGCCGGCTCTACTGTACATTCGAGCTTTCCGAGCTTGTCGGCGTTCTTTACCGCCGAGAGCGCGTCGGAAAGTGGGTCTGTCATTGTCATCCTTGTCACCTCAGCTGTACTTCTTTGCTCCCATGTCTCGTGCGACCTCTCGGAAGCACTGTCTGCAGAGGTTTATCTCGTAACGCGTCACGAGACCTTCCTTGCGTCCACAGCGGCGGCATTCGAGCTTGTTGCCCGTCCGCGTCCCCTCGTCTTCTTCGGTTTCCTGTTGTTCTGCTTCGCTCATTCGATATCGACCTCAAAGTTCTCCTGTACGAACGCGACGGCGTCTTCCTCGTTGAGACGGTGCTCCTCGGGTATCTCACGCGGCTTGACACCGCGGCGTTCGACGCGTTTGCCCTTGCGGGCGAGTGCGACTGTGACGTCCATGCCGAAGATGCCTATGTCGGGGTCGTACTCCTGACCCTCGAAGTCGGTGTGTTCCTCGACGCCGAAAGAGAAGTTACCGTACTCGTCAAAGGATGAACGCGGAAGCCTCCCCGCTATCTCAAGTGCTTCCGAAAGGAGTTCCTCGGCTTCCTCGCCACGGAGGGTAACCATACATCCGATGGGGTCGCCCTCACGTATTGCGAACTCAGGGTTGCTCTGTTTCGCCTGTGTGCGCACGGAGGTCTGCCCTGTGATGTCTTCTATTATCTCCTCGGCGTTCTGTAGCTCGCGTCCGCCCTCGCCCACGTTCATGTGGACGACGACCTTCTCGACGACGGGCTGGCGCATCTCGTGTATCTCCTCAAGGGTCATGCTTCAGCCTCCGCTTCCTGTTCTTCGAGGTCGCTTACGTCCTCGCCTATGACGAAGACGTAGTCCTCTACGGTCTCGAACGTCGAACCGTCCGGGTGTTCTGCGACGACGGTGTTGTCGCTCGAACCCTCGTTGACGTTGTACTCGACGAGCTTTCCGACCTCGCCCGAGTGGCGTCCGTCGACGGCGGTAACCGCCGCACCCTCGGTGAACTCGAACTGTTCGAGAACGTCGCCCGTTTCGAGGTCAACGACAACGGAGTCATCGGTCGAGTAGTCGTCGTCCTCGACGAGGACGTTTGCACCGTTGTGGAGGTTTAGCTGTACCTCACCGCCCGAGACGTGTGTAACGTCGTCGATGCGGGCGAGCTTGTTGTCCGCCGCGTCCGCCTCAACAGAGACGAGCGAGAGGCGTCCGCCTTCGCCGGGGAAGACGCGGTAGTACTCGTCGCGCGACGGGAACCCAACGATGTCGAAGTTGCCAACGGGTAGCTTGTGGTCGCTGACGGCGTCGCCGTTGACGAGAACGTCATCGTTTCCGAGGGCGTAACGTAGCTCCTTGGCGTTTTCGACGTATCCGAGGACGTCACGCACGAAGACGACCAGCGGCACGGCGTCGCCGCCGTGCGGTCCCGCGTGCGACGCGACGGTGTAGACCTGGTTCTTGCGTTCGACGGGCCAGGAGTCGGGGGCGGAGAGACGTTTCTGGTGAGTCACTGTTCACCCACCTCCTCCAACCGTTCGACCCGCTCCGGGTCGTCCAGGTTGAGTTCGGTGACGCGGAGGTTCGAGGCGTCTATGGGACGCGGAACCTCCTCGCCGTCCGTCTTCTCAACCGTCACGTTCTCGACGTAGACCTTCGTCTCATCGAGGTCGACGCGTAGCACCTCTTCTTCCTCACCTGCGTCGTCGCCGCGCATTATCTCGACGGTGTCGCCTTCCGAGACGCGTACAGAACGCGTTCCATACTCCTCGCGGAGTTCGTCGGACAGCGTGGCGCGGACGAACCGGTTGCGCTTGTGCAACGGGGCTTCTTCGCGCTCCTTGCGTTGCTTCCTTGGCTGTGTTGCTTTCTCTGTCATGCTATTATCTTTGCCTTGCTCGCTACGGGTCCGAACCTGTCGGCAACCTCGCGGGCTATCGGACCGCGTATCTCCGTACCGCGCGGCTCCTCGTTGTCGTCAATGATGACCGCGGCGTTGTCCTCGAACGCAACCCGCGTCCCGTCGGGACGCCTGAACGGCTTCTTTTGGCGCACGACGACGGCGTCGAGAACCTGCCGACGCATGTCGGGGTCGCCCTTCTTGACGCTCACTACGACGACGTCGCCGACGCCTCCTTTCGGCTGCCTGCGGCGCGTGCCGCGGTAGTTCTTCACGCTGACTATCTGTAACTCACGCGCGCCCGTGTTATCGGCACAGACGAGGCGCGAGCCTTTGCTGAGCGACTTCGTGATATCCGCCTTTATCGCCTTCATTGGTCCTCCAGTACTTCGATTACGACGAAGTGTTTCGTCTTGCTCAGCGGTCTACACTCGGCGATACGCACGGTGTCGCCTTCCTCCGCGTCTACGCAGGGCGGAGAGTGAGCGGGCGTGCGCGAACGCCGTCTCATGTACCTGTCGTACTTGGGAACCTTGACGTCGTGTTCACGTTCGACGACAACCGTCTTGTCCATCTCGTCGCTCGCGACACGTCCTTCGAGGACAGTGCCCCGCGGCGAAAGAGTGCCGTGGAACGGGCAGTTGTCGTCGTCACATTCGGTCGTCGGCTCCGGTACGTCGTATCCTATCTCTGGCATCTTAGACACCTCTTACGCGTTCCGCGGGTCGCGCGTGTACCGCTTTCCCTTCGACGCGTACTGTCGTGCCTGCGTCGGGGAGTTCGAACTCGAAGACCGCGTTCTTCTTCGGGACGGTCTTTTCGTCGCCGTCTTCGGCGACGAAGGTCAACGTGTTCGCCGTCTCCTCAAAGACACGTCCTTCGATACCGACGAGGGACGGGTCGGACGAGTCGACGACGCGTCCGTTGAGACCAACGAGTTCGTGGCGCGCGATGTTCCGCGGGGTAATCATTCGTTCTGTTCCTCCAGTTCGCGTTCGCGCTGTATCGTCTTTATGCGCGCTATCGTTTTTTTCATCTCGCTTATACGTCCGGGGTTGTCGGGCGCTCCGCCCGCTGCCTGTATCGACGTCTCCTGGAGGAGCTCAGACTGTAGGTTTTCGAGTTCACCCTGTAGCTCCTCGTCGGTCATCTCGCGCATCTCGTCGGCGCGTAGGATAGCCATCAGTCGTCACCCCCTTCGAGACCGTACTCGTCGGCGAGGGCATCGATGAGTTCCTCCGTCTTGAGGTTCGCCTTGACGCCTGCCTCCTTTGCGAGTTTCTGGAGTTCGCGGTACGACTTCTCGTGTAGCTCATCAACGGACGACGGGGCGTCTTCGGCGGTTTCTTCGTCGGTCTCGTCCGGGGCATCTTCCGTCGTCTCAGCGGCGGCTTCGGCTGTCTCTTCTTCCTCGGACTCTTCGGCTCCGTCGCCTTCGTCGGACGGCTCAGCCTCCTCGGAGGCTTCCTCAACGAGTTCCTCGATACCCTCTTCGGCTGTCTCCGCCTCCTCGACCTCAACCTCGGTCGTCTCGGCTTCGGGGACCAGGTCTTCTACGTCGACGTCCTGCCTCACCTCGAACTTGTCGGGTAGCTCGGACCCGGGTGGTATGATGCTGACCTGTATGCCGATGGTTCCGAGCTTCATGACCGCCGTTCCCTGCCCTCTCTCGACGACGGACTCGGCGGGTTCGCCGCAGTGCTTGACGTAGCCTTCCTTGAACTTGACGACGCGCGAACGTGCGCCCGTCACCTTTCCGCTGAAGACTATCTCGGCGCCCATGGCTCCGGACTCCATGATGCGGCTGAGCGTCGTACGTCCTGCGTCGCGGAAGTACCAGCCGCGTTCGAGCGCGTTGGCGAGCTTGTCCGCGACGATGCGTGCGTTGAGGTCCGGTTCCTCGACCTCCTGTACGTCGACCTGTAGGTCTTCGAGGTCGAACTCGCGTTCGAGGTCGTCGGTAAGCTGGCGGATGTTCTTTCCGCCCTTGCCGATGACCATGCCGGGCTTTTCGGCTTTGAGCGTGATTTCGGTGCCCATCGGCGTGCGTGCGAGTTCCATGCCGCCGTATCCGGCGCGTTCGAGTTCGTCCGCGAGGAACTCGTCTATCTGTGAACGACGCATTCCTTTCTCGACGAACTCGCGTTCTATCGCCATTACTCGTCACCTCCTTCTTCGTCTTCTGTCTCTTCGTCTTCGACCTCGTAGTCTTCCTGTAGAAGGACGACTTCGACGTCGACGAGGTCGGAGTTCCACTGTGTGGCACGTCCCATCGCGCGCGGCTTCATGCCGCGGGACTCGCCGACCTTGTGTGCGGCGATGTGGTCGACGGCCATCTCGTCTGTGTCGAATCCTTGTTCCTCGGCGTTCATCTTCGCGTTGTACAGGACGTCATCGATGGCTTCCGCCGCCTTCTTGGGGAAGCCGCCTGCGTCCCATCCGTCTATTCCTGACGTGTGTCCCGAACCCGAGTTGTGCTTTTTCAGCGGGACGGGTTCGTCGCCGTCTGCGACGGCGGTGAGTGTCTCGCGTGCATCGTCGAGCGACCTGCCCTTGAGGAACCTGCAGAGTTCGACGGCGTCTTTCTTGCTGATGCTAAGCTCACGTCCCATCGCCTTGGCGGACCGTTCCTCGTCAACTTCGACTGAGTAGCTGATACCCATGGTTTACTTGAGGGGCACGAACTTCGAGGAACGGGTCGCGCCTATGCCCGCCTGTCCGTGTTCGACGTCTTTGCGTGTCATCTCGAACTCACCGAGGTAGTGTCCAATCATCTCGGCCTCGATGTCGATACGCTCGAACTCCTGGCCGTTGTGGAGCATGAACGTCACACCGACCATCTCGGGCAACACCGGGGTGTCGCGCAGGTGCGTCCGTATCTTGTCGTCGCCGTCACGGACGCGGTCGAGGAGCTTCTGGTGCTCCTCCGAAAGACCGCGTTCGAGTGTGCGTCGTATACGCGCCGGCGCTATCTCGGCGAACTCCTCGAGCGACATCTCCTGTAGCTCATCGAGCGTGTAGCCTCTGTACTGGAACTGTCCTTCTCTGCTTGGTAGGTCTTCCGTTGACATGGTTACTTCTTTCCTGTCCTCCTGCTGGATATGTCGCCCACCTTCTGACCGGGTGAGGTGTTCTTGCTGACCGACTTGGGACGCCCGGGGTGCTGGCGTCCGCCGCCACCGAACGGGTGGTCAACGGCGTTCATCGCCACGCCGCTGACCTTGGGCCACTTGCCCCCGCGGGACTTCATCTTGTGGTGCTTCTTACCCGCTTTGAGCATCGGCTTTTCTGTCCGTCCGCCACCGGCGACCACGCCGATTGTGGCGCGGCAGTCGGGGTCGAACTGGCGTATCTCGTCGCTCGGTAACTGGACGACGGCACCGCCGCGTTCGTGGGTAATCAGCGTCGCGTTCGTACCCGTCGAACGCGCAATCTTTCCGCCGTCGCCGGGGTTTATCTCGATGTTACAGACGGGGACGCCTTCAGGAATCTCCGCGAGAGGTAGCGTGTTGCCGGGCTTGACGTCGGCGCTCACGCCCGCCTGTATCTCGTCTCCGACACCGACGCCTTCGGCGACGAGTACGTGGCGTACGTCGCCGTCCTCGTACTCAACGCGTGCGACGGGTGCGGACCGGGCAGGGTCGTGTTCGAGACCGATGACCTCGCCGGTCGCCGTCTCGTCGTCGCCTGTCTTCTTGTGTCTCAACGTCGCCTTGTAGTTGTGGCTGGGCGCACGGAAGACCGAACTCCCCTTGCCAGCCTTCTGCTGACGAATAGGGCGACCCATACTAGAACGCCCCCATACGCGACGCGATGTCCTGTGCGGCGTCTTCCTCGGCGAACTCTACGGTCGCCTTCTTTTCTCCATCCATTGTTATCTGTGTGTTGACGTTCGCAACCTCGGCGTCGTACTCGTCCTCGATTTCGTCTGCGATTTCGGGCTTGGTTGCGTCGGTGTGGACGATGAACTGCATCTTGTTCTCGAAGTCCATCAGGTCCATACCCTTCTCGGTGATATGCGGTCTTTCGATAAGCGTCATCTTTCCTCAAGCACCTCCAGAGCAGGTTCCGTCCATACGGTCAGGCGTCCGGCGTCTCCGCCGGGCGCGAGGTCCGCGACGCCTACTTCTTCCGCGGTCACGACGTCCGCGCCGGGCAGGTTGCGCGCGGCGCGGAACTCCTCGGACGTTACGAACAGTATGCTGGTCGGCGTGCGGTAACGTCGTCCACGCGTCTTACCGCGTCCCGAGCGGACGCCGCGTCCTTCGTCGGCGCGTTCGATGTCGTCGTGGAGACCCAGCGTTTCGAGAACCTCGACGACCTCCTGGGTCTTGACGAGGTCCTCAAAGTCGGCGTCCAGAACGACGGGCAGGTCAACGTCCTCGTCAAACTCGTGACCGCGGTCGCGTACACGTACCTCGTCGGCGGTCGCGGCGACGGCGCTGTCGAAGGCGAGGGTGCGCTCCTTGTCGTTGAACTCCTCGCCGACCTTCTTTTCCGCCTTGGGCGGGTGTGCCTTTCGTCCGCCGACTGCGTGGGGGACGCGTGCGGCGCGGTTCCCGTTGTTGATACGCGGAACGTGAGCGATACCCTGTCCGCTTCCGGGCGACTCGGCGCTAGTCCGCATCCCCGCGAACTCGTCTGCGCCGTAGGGCTGTTTCTCGTTCGCCTGCTTTGCGAGGAATGCACGCTCCACGATGTCGGGGCGGAACGGCGTCCCGAAGGCGTCGGGAAGCGCGACCTCGCCCGCGTCGTCTCCGTCAGTATCGACCTTCTGTGCTTTCATCGTCATCCTTGGTCAGAGCTCGTGCTTACGTAACGTATCTCGGGGTCGTACGCGGCGTCGTTCTTGGGACGCACCGCATGGCGCGTCCTAACGAGACGACCCTTGGGACCCGGAACGCTTCCTTTGACGAGGAGGTACGACGAGGAAACCTCGCCGTAGTTGACGAAGCCGCCGTCGGGCGTAGCGTCCTCGTCGTCGACCGACAGGAGGCGTTTGTTGATCTCGGTACGCTGGTGGTATCCCATCTGTCCCTGCTGGGGAACCGTCGAGCGTACGCGGGACGGATGCCAAGGACCGAGGTTGCCTATACGACGCCTCCATCCCTGACGGTAGTGTTTGCCCTTGCGTAGCTTGACGCCCCAGCGCTTGACGGGACCCTGGGTGCCCTTGCCCTTCGTGACGGCGGATACGTCGATGTACTCGCCCGAGCGGTGTACCTCGTCAACGTCGGCACCGCTGCCGAGAAGTTCCTCTGCGCGGTCAAGCGACGCGTCGACGCTCCCGCCCGCGACGGGTACCTCCATCAGGTCGGGCTTTTTCTTGGGCACGCCGCTCACGTCGGCGGGCGTCGTGTAAGCGATGACGCGTACCTCGTCTACGTCCTCGTCGCGCAGTTCGTCTACGTCGCCTTCTTCCTCGGGCTTTGCGACGGCGCGTTCCGTCTCCTCGTCGAGGTCGTCGGTCCAGACCTCCGTCACGGGACGTCTCCCGTAAGGCGTCTCGCGGTATCCGCGGACCGCGGCGACGCGCAGAGGCGGCGTCTCGACGATGGTGACGGGGACACTTTCCGTCATTCCTTCACGTGGCGAACCCTGCTGGTCGTTGACCATCATGACGTGGGTCATACCGGCTTTGTACCCGGCAAAACCCTGTAGCGCAGGCTCGCCGTCGGCTTCGGGCCAGGAACGGAAACGCGGCACCTCGCTCGCGGCGCGTTTCCTCGGACCGAAGCCTTTCGATCCTTTCCTCGGATTCGATGGCGTTGGCATTCGTTTTCTCTCCTATCTGTTTGCTTTGTTAGCCAAGGCGAGGGTGGCGAGTACGGCTTCTTCCGTCCTCACCGTCTCGACGCCTTGGTTGGGTAAGGTGTTGACGACGGCGTCGAAATCGACGGAAGCGTCGCGCTCCCTCAGAATCTCGTGTACGCCTCTTTGGGGAGCGCCGAACACGACCGCGAGGTCGTCGGCGCGGAGGTCTTCGTCCTCAACGACCTTTCCGCGTCCCGACGCACAGACTACGACCCCTTCGTAGGAGTCGAGCCAGTCGTCGAGGGGCGCGCGTTCTACCTCGTACCCGCCGTACGGCGGGTCGTCTGCGATCTGTGCACGCAGGGGCTCTCTCGAAGAGATTCTGAGGGTGACGCGTTCCCCCTCCCGTATCCCCTCGTCAGGGACGCGAAGGGCGACCGGGTGTTGCGTTCCGCAATTGACCCAGACGCGTCCGTCAGTTCCGACCTTCGTCACCACACCTTCTCTGTACTCGGGTCCGGACCCTTCCGAATCCGGACCGGCGGTCACGGAGTGCAGGGGCGTTCCGAGCGGCGGTAAGACGCCGACGTACCTCAGTTCGTCCCGCCTGTCGAAGACGGCCTTCCGTAGGTACGGTGGCGTCGCAGCGTACCGCAGTACTCCGGCGACAAAGTCGCCGTCGTCGGGTTCGTCGTCGAAGACGACCACCCTGTCGCAGCGGAAGATTGCGGCGGCACGCGCCACCTGACCTATCTTGTAGGTCGAGGCACGCGCGTCGTCGGTCTCCGCCACGAGCGACGCCGGAACGAGGACGGTTAGCTTCATGACGAAGCTACCGTCGCCCCGCATTTAGACCTTGTCGGTCGTGGTTCCCTTGTACTAATAAGGGTGTCGTTAAAGGATGTCCTTGTGACGCCGTACCACAGATTTATGTCGCGCGCGTCCGTGTTACGTCCGCATGGTATACAAAAAGGTGAACCTGACCGGTTCGAGCACCGAGTCGTGGGAGGACGCCGCGATGGAGGCGGTCGACCGAGCGGAGGCCACTCTGGAAAACGTGAAATGGGTTGAGGTACAGGGGCGCGGGATAGAGCTTGCGAGCGTCGAGGAACCCGAGTACCAGACCGAGGTGGAGATAGCCTTCGAGGTCGAGTAGACAGGTCAGAACTCTTCGAGGGTAGTCTGATTTTTTTCGACCCCTAGGAGGTGTGGCAGTACGACGTCTGCGAAAACGAGCGTCAAAACGAGGACTATGGGTGCAAAGAAAAGACCATAGAAGCCAAAGACGGTGGGTCCGAAGATGTACGCGAGCATCAGGAGGCCTACGTGTGTCCGTTCGCCGCTGAGGTACGGGCGCAAAACGATGTCGGGTACGGTGTCGACAACGACGACGGTAGCGACCAGGAAGCCTGCGACGTATGCTAGCAAGGATGTCTCCCCTGTGAGGACCACATTGAGGGCGACGGCGCCTGCGAGGGGTACGTAGACTATCTTCATCCCGACGACCGGAACGAGGCTTGCGACCCCGGTGAGGGCACCGGCTAGTGCAGGCGACGGTACCTCGACCGGTCCGGGGACGTAGGCGTTGTACGCCGTAAAGACGACGACTGCGACGACAGAGACCGCGAGGACGTTGAGAAGGTTGCCGAAAAGCACAGAGGAAAGCTCCTCATCGGCGGCATCGAAGTACCGACGGAAGACACCGGAGTCGTCGTAACGGAGGACGAAGTCGCGGACGCGCGAACCGTCGAGTAAGAGGTAGTACGCGGTGACAAGGACAACCAAGAGATTGAACAAAAAGCCGGTTACAAACCCTGTGAGTGCGGCGAGGTTTCCACGCAGGAACCCGACTGCGGCATCGAGTTCCCCGGAGCGGTACGCCTCGAAGACGCTTTCGAACGTCGGGTCCGGCAGGTCCTCGGAGTCGAGGTACGAGTCCGCACCGTCGAGCAGGGTTTCGAAGAGGCTGTACCGTTCTACGAGAGCCTGTGCCTCGACGATGACCAGAACAACGGTGTACCCAACGAGTAAGACGAGAGGAACACCTATGAAAAGTATAGAGACGGCGGCACGGACACCCTCTGGGAGTTCGACCGGAAATGATTCGAGTCGGCGGTGGACGGGCCGGGTCACGTAGTAGACAAAGACCGCGACGGTAAGCGGTGCGACAAAGACGTAACCTACGTAGGCGACGACGGAGGCGAGGGCGAGTCCGAAGGCTACGAGAGACAGTCTTTCAGCGTCGACCATGGTACGTGGCAACGTCGCGCGGGGAATAAGTCTTGCTCAGTCCTTTTCGTTTCGGTGTTCCTCACGCATCCGTCTGTACTCCTCGTTTTGGCGTGCCTCCTTCCAAGCTTTTTCAAAGACGACCGCGGCGCGGCGTTTCTCGCTGTCCGCCCATTCCTCCGGTTCGCGCTCCTCGCCGTCTTTGTACTTCTTTCCTCCGGGGTACTTCGCGTACCGCATGGCACGTGTGTACCCCATGCGCAGGTACTTACGCGCCATGTCGGCGCCTACGAAGTCGTCCTCGTCGAGGTAGTCGTAGAAGGCTTCGAGCAAAGCGTCGGCGCTTTCCTCCGCCCCATCCTCATCGGCGTAGGACCAAAGCGGCAGGAGTTCGTCCTTGTACGGCTGTATTTTGAAGACTCCCTCACAACCCCGGCCTACCTCGTACTCTTCGGGGTTCTTACGGAAGTCGGTGTCGTACTCGGGGTCGTCGGTCACACGAACTCCAGTTCGTCACGGGTAACCGTCTCCCCGAAGAGCCAGTCGGCGTGTTCGACGGCGTACTCGCGGTGGTCTTCCTCTATGTATCCGAGTGCGTCCTCGACGATGACGGGCCGGTAGTCGCGCAACCCCGCGCTTCCCGCCGTGTGTAGGACACAGACGTTGGCGAGGGTACCGCAAAAGACGAGGTCATCGATACCGTGTGCGTCCAGCCACGCATCGAGTTCGGTGCCCTGGAAGGCGTCGTAGGTGTGTTTGACGACGACCTTGTCCTCGTCGCGTACGTCGAGTTCGTCGACGATTTCCGCCTCCCACGAACCCTCGACGACGTGTTCGCCCCAGCGCTCGAACTCGTCGTAGTAGTGGGCATCCTCGAACTGTTCGGGCGGGTGTACGTCACGGGTGTAGACGACCTGTACGTCGTTTTTACGCGCCGTCTCGACCACCTCGGCGACGGCGCCGACGGCTTCACCGCTTGCGGGCGCGTACAGAGAACCGTCGGGGTGGCAGAAGCCGTTCTGGGTATCGACAACCACGACGGCTGCGTTTTCTGATCCTAACTTCATGTACGACGGTACGGTGTCTCCGCCGAAAACGTTTACGCGTGTGTGACCCCGAAGGGTCGGATTTTTATGCTCCGACACGAATTTCGTCTGTGAAAATCCTGATAGTCGGAGCGGGGCAGGTCGGGACCGACATAGCGTCTTCTCTCGGCGAGAACCACGAGATAACCGTCGTCGACGAAGACAGCGAACGCGTCGAAGAGGTAACGTACAACATCGACGCCCTCGCCGTCGAAGGTGACGGCACATCGATGGAGGTCCTCCGTGAGGCCGGCATCGAGGAGGCGGAGATGGTAATCGGTACGACAGACAGCGACGAGACCAACCTCGCGGTCTGTGGTTCGGCAAAGACCGCCGGCGACCCGTTTACCGTCGGACGCGTCAAAAAGAGAAAGTTCCTCGAAACGTGGGAACCCTCCCCCGGCGCCTTCGGCGTCGACCTCATGGTGGCGTCGAACGTCCTGACGGCGGAGAAGGTCGTCCGTCTAGTCGTCACCCCCGCGGCGCACGACGTCGATGTCTTCTCCGAAGGAACCGTACAGATGGCCGAGTTCGAGGTCGACGAGGGTAGCCCCGTTGCGGGCGAGACGGTCGCGGAGGCGGACAGGTTCGACTCGCTCACCTTCGCCGCCGTTCTGCGCAACGGAGACGTGGTCATACCAAGCGGCGGGACGCGCATAGAGGCGGGCGACAGGGTTGGCGTCATAGGGAGCCCCGGAAGAGGCCCACGCTTTTTCGGCGTCGCGGGCCCGGCGGGGACACCCCACGGGGGCGGCCCCATAGTCGTTTTCTCTGGGGCGGGGGGCAGGGCGGGGCGGGGTGGGGG
>ERZ1034569.387-NODE-387-length-16400-cov-8.850168_pt1 | contig 16400 bp, 11 predicted proteins | sample MGYA00520706_ERZ1034569 | MGnify/ENA primary metagenome ERZ1034569 (study PRJEB33760, sample SAMEA4777722) | hypersaline lake metagenome | biome: hypersaline environment; feature: brines | place: Spain | collected 2014-08 | depth 0 m ...
CGGCGCACTGGCTATGACGCCGATGTAGCCGCATGCCCGAAAAGTGGCGGTTCGGGTGGGGGGGTCCGCCCCCCCCGGCAAAAAGGGGTGGCCTATTTGGGGAACAAAAAAAAAACAACCGACGCTCCGCCATGATAAAAATAAACCCAAATCCGCTGATAGTGATTTTTACACAAAGTCCCCGGGGGAAAACCACAACAACGGACTTGCGCCGGTGTGGGCGGGGGGCACGGGGGGTGGGAGGTCGGGGAGGAGGCAGGGGTAGGTGGGCGCGGGGCCGTGTGGGGGCCCCGCGGCGGACCGCCAGCGCCGGAGGGCGTGGCCCGGGTCCGGGCGCTGCAGCAGCGCCGCGAAGGCCGCGTGGACGTCCTCGCCGATGGTCGCAGAGTCCGCGACGAGCCCCTCGAGGCTGGCCCGGCGGAACCCCTCCGAGCGCCGGAGCAGCGCGACCGACAGCCGGTTCAGCGCCGGCACCTGCGCGACCGCCCACGAGAGGCGGCCGCGCGGGAGTTCCGTCCCCAGCCCGAAGCTGTCCAGCGCCACGAGCCGCTCGACGCGGTCGTCCGAGAGTGCCAGTCCCAGCGCCACCCCCCCCGCCCAGCGACAGGCCACAGCAGTCGACCCGCGAGACGCCCAGCGCGTTCAGGAACGCCCGCATCGTCTCGACGTGGTAGGCCGTCGAGTAGGCCGCCACGGGCCGGTCGCTCCCGCCGTAGCCCGCGAAGTCGGGCGCGATGACCGGTTGGTCCAGCGCCGCGGCCAGCGGCTCGATGACGCCGCCCCAGGAGAGCCGCGCGGCGTCGATGATGCCCCCGTGGAACAGGAGGACGGGCGGCCCGCCGTCGGGGGTCCCCGGGTCGGCCCGCAGGTAGTGGATGCCGACCCCGTCGGCGGTCGCCCGCACCTCGCGCAGTTCGGTCACGACCGTCTGCTGGGACCGGGACCACTTGACGGTTGGAGTCGCCCGGCGAGGGCCGGGTATCCCACGTACTTCGTCCGTTACTCGGTAATGTCTCCTCTCTGATCAGTATCGGGGCTTTCGCCACGAAATCGGATCGGAAACGAACGGGCGTGCAGTTGAGCGTCCCGGCGGAGGAGCAGTCCATACGGACCCGAGTGACCTGCGCGTACTGGCGACGGACGCGGTGGTGTCGACCGACGGCGGGGTCGTCCGCCTCCAGCGCGACCGCCCGCCACACGAGGGCGAGTGGGTGCTGCCCGGCGGGCTGGTCGAGCGAGTGCGCCCGGGCGGCCTGCGCCCGCGAGGTCCGGGAGGAGGTCGGGCTGACGGTTCGTCCGGTCTCGTTCGTCGGCCTGTTCGACGCCCTCCGCCGGGGGCCGCGCGGCAACGGCTCGGCGGCGTACCTCTGCGTGCCGCGGGGGGACGCGGAGCCGACGGCCCGCGAGGAGCCCCGTCGGGCCGACACCACGACCCCGAGAGCCCGCCCTCGGAGGCGGTCGTGTCGGCTGGCCCGACACAACGACGCCGGTGGCGGACCAGCACGCGGGCGCCGTACCCGCGGACGAGGGGGCCGACACGAGGTGGCTCCCGACGGCGCCGGTCGCCCCGGTCAGGAGTACGTACATACCACACCGCAGGGCCCGCACCGTGTCGGGTCGGTTGGCAGTCCTGTCCCCGGCGACCGGACGGTCGACAGGCCGGCCGGGTGCGGGAGCGGGCCGAGTCGGACTGCCACGAGCGAAAGCGGACCGTGGTCGTCAGTCGTTGGCCGTGGCGGCACCCGTCGTGGCGACGTCACGGCCCTGGAGCTTGCCGATGCGCCAGCGCAGCGCGAGCACCGCGCCGAACCCGGCGACGAGCAGTCCAGTCACCACGTAGAGCGCGTTCGTGTACGACCCGGTGGATTCGAGGACGACCGAGGCGAGCTGCGGACCGGCGACGCCGGCGAGGCCCCAGGCGGTCAGCGCGTAGCCGTGGATAGCGCTGACCTCCTTCGTCCCGAACAGGTCGCTGAGGTAGGCCGGCAGGCAGGCGAAGCCGCCGCCGTAGCAGGTGATGACCAGGAACATCAGCCCGGCCAGCACCCAGACGCCCACGACCTGTGGCATCACCGCGAACGCGACGACCTGGATGAGCATGAAGACGGCGTAGACGGTCGTCCGGCCGATGTAGTCCGACAGCGAGGACCAGAAGATGCGACCGCCGCCGTTGAAGATGCCGATATACCCGGTGATGAACGCCGCGGTGGTCGCGGTCGCGCCGCCGATCTGCTGGAGCATCGGCGAGGCGAACGCGAGCAGCATGATGCCCGCGGTGACGTTGATGAAGATGATGAGCCAGGTCATCCAGAAGCGCGGGGAGGTGCGCGCCTCGGCGGCCGTGAACTCACGGAGCCCGGAGAGGGCGCTTTTGGCCTCATCCTCGGCGTTGTCCACGTCCTGCATCCCCTCGGGGACCCAGCCCTCCGTCGGCTTGGCGAGGTAGCTCGCGCCGGCGGTCATCAGCACGAAGTAGAGTGCGCCGAGGCCGTAGAAGGCCATCGCCACACTGAACTCCTGGATGAGGAAGTTCCCGAGCGGCCCCGTCAAGAGGGCACCGGCACCGAAGCCCATGACCGCGAGTCCGGTCGCCATCCCACGTCGGTCCGGGAACCACTCGACAAGCGTCCCGATGGGGGAGATGTACCCGATGCCGATACCCATGCCGCCGATGACGCCGAACGTCGCCAGGAACAGGGGCAGGTTCCCGAGTTGCACGCTGAGTCCGGACCCGACCATCCCGAGCCCGTACAGCACCGCCGCCGCGAGTCCGGCCTTCCGCGGCCCGTACTTCTCGACGTACTTGCCGAGGAAGGCGGCAGTGATGCCGAGGACGAACACGGCGATGGAGAACGCGAGCGTGACCGTCGACGTGCTCCAGCCCTGTGTCTCCTGCAGTGGTATCTGGTAGATACTGTACGCGTAGATCGACCCGATCGACAGGTGAATCGATACTGCCGCCAGCGCGATGAGCCAGCGGTTGCGGTTGGCTTTTACACCGGACATTACAATTACCACCCAAAGAATACTGGATCTTCAAGTTTCCCGAAGGTTCGAGCCGAACCGGATTATAAATCATGTCAAAATCCGCGTGAGAGAAAGTCGGTTTATCAGGAACGATCGGCCTCTCCCGGTTCCGGTTCCCCGTCTAGCGTAACTGGTTTAGGAGGGTCGTCCATGAGGATATGCCGTGCCAGAGCCACGCCAGTCCGTCCTCCGCGTCGACCTCACGGGACGGACCGTCGAGCGAGCGCCCGTTCCCGAGTCCTGGCGGCGGCTGTTCCTCGGCGGCAAGGGGCTGGGTGCCCGCTACCTCTACGAGGAGCTCGAGGCGGGGGCCGACCCGCTGGGACCGGCGAACCTCCTCGGGTTCATGCTCGGGCCGCTCTCGGGGTACCTGCCCGGGGAGACCCGGTACGCCGCGGTCACGAAGTCGCCGCTGACCGGTGGGTTCCTCGACTCGTACGCCGGCGGCGAGTTCCCCGCCAGGCTCGCGGGGACACGGCCGGGGTGTCTCGGCCTCCTCGTCACCGGTCGCGCCGACGAACCCGTGACGCTCCGGGTCACGCCGGACGAGTGTGCCGTCGTCGCCGCCGACGACCTCGTGGGGGCCGACGCCGAGGCGGTCGCGGCCGCGTTCCCGGACGCCGCGGTCGCCCGCGTCGGGCCGGCCGGCGAGGCAGGTGTCGCGTACGCCACCATCGCCTCCGACGGGGGAGACCACCACGCGGGCCGCGGCGGCGCCGGGGCGGTCATGTTCGCGAAGAACCTGAAGGCGGTCGTCGTCCGCGGCGACCCGCCGGAGCCGACCGGCGACCTCGCACGCCTCCACGACCGGTACGCGGCGACCTACCGCGACCACGACACCGGTCGGTGGCTGGCGGCCGGCGGCACCATCGAGAGCCTCGACTTCGCCGAGGAGACCGGCCTGCTCGCCGCCCGCGGGTGGCAGGAGAGCGGGTTCGACGGGAGCGAGGCCATCGGCATCGAGGCGGCGGAGGCGGCCGCTATCAGCCGGGAACACCCCGACGGCGACCACCCCGGCGGGTTCAGGGTGCCGGACGACGACGGCGGGACGGTGCCGCGCGGGGCCGTGCCGATGACCCTCGGCGCTGGCCTCGGCATCGACGACTTCGAGGCGGTCGCGCGGCTGGGCGGCATCTGTGACCGGCTCGGGATGGACGTCATCAGTGCCGGGAACGCCGTCGCGTGGGCCATCCGTGCGGACGAGGCCGGCCACGTCGAGGCCGACCTCTCCTTCGGCGACGTGGACGGTGCGGTCGCGCTGTTGGAGCGCATCGCCAGCCGTGCCGACCCGCTGGCCGACGCGCTGGCCGACGGCGTCGCGGCCGCCGCCGAGACCCACGGCGGCGGGGGTCTCGTCCCGACGGTGAAGTCGATGGCAGTGCCGTCCTACGACCCGCGGCGGGCGGGGAGCATGGCGCTGGCGTACGCGACGAGCGACCGGGGCGGCTGTCACCGGCGTGCTCGCCCCTTCGAGGAGGAGGTCTTCGAAGGGGAGTGGTCGCTCGAGCGCCAGGTCGCCGCGGTCACGACCGCACAGGACGTGCGGTCGGTGCTCTGGAGCCTCCCGGCGGACGACTTCCTCGGGGAGACGTTCGAGGACCTCGGCGCCGAGTGGCTGAGCGCGGTCGGTCTGGAGTTCGCGCCCGCGGAACTGTACCGCCTCGGCGAGCGGGTCTGGACGCTCGTGCGGCTGTTCAACGTCCGGGAGGGGGTCACCCGGGCCGACGACAGCCTCCCGGCGCCGTTCCGGGAACCCATCCCCGGAACGGGCGGTGCAGAGGCGCGCATCGACCCGGACGACTTCCAGTGCGGGCTGGATCGCTACTACGCGGCACGCGGTTGGGGCGTCGACGGCAGGCCGTCCGCGGCGGCGCTCGACCGCCTCGACCTCGCCGACGTGGTCGACGAGGCGACCCCCGTCGCCGAGACGCCGCTTTCGGAGGCGTGAGCGGTCCGGCGACCGGACCCGGTCAACGCAGTTGCATCTCCTCGGCGCGCGCTGCTGCGAGGTCGGTGATCTCCTCGACACTGCTGTCCGAGCGGTCCGCCAGGACGCGGACCAACATTCCGAGTTGGACGGCGGCCGCCTCGCGCAGTTCCTCCGCCGCCTCGGTGTCGTTCCCGAAGTAGTACTCGTGACGGCCGTCCTCGTGGACGAGGCCGGCGTACACCGACCGGAGGTCGCCGTCGGTCATCGCCTCGGCCGCCTCGGTCCTGATCTCCTCGAAACGCGGGTTCGCCATCGTCGGTACGCAGTCGGGCGCGCCCCCTGAACACTTCGGTCGTAGGGGACGGGCCGGACTTGCCTCGATTTGCAAGCCGAAATCACGTGAAAACTACTGGGATCCACGGTCGGACGCCAGCCACATCTTAATATCCCTCAATAGTAAGGGGAAACGATGATTACCGACGAGGGAGCGACCGCCCGCTCCGTCGTCGTTCGCGTCGCGGCCGATGTGGCCGCTGGCGACGGCGACATCGTGGCAGAGGCCGCCCGCAACGCTGCCGACTCGGTCCCGGTCGTCGAGACCGGTCCGACCGGTATCGCCGGCGTCGAGCCGCTGGTGTTGGCGACGGTCACGGGACGGACGGCCTTCTACCCGGCCCCGGACAGGGCCACGGTCCGGGAACTGGTCGACGTCATGGAAGCAGGCGACCTCCCGACCGCCGACGCCGCGGCCGTCGTCGGCCACGAGGAGGGGGCCTCGTCCCTGCCGGTCCCGGACGACGGGGCACTGTCGGTCGGCCGCCGGGCCGTCCTGGGGCCCTGCGGGTGGGTCGACCCGCTGGCCCCCGGGGCCCACGAGTTCGTCGCCGCGGAGGACGACGCCGGGGCCGCCGCGGAGCTCGGACTGCTGGGCCGGGGCCGCGGCGACGCCGTCGCGGACCACCCGGTCACCGAGGCCTGGGACCTGGCCCGCGAGACCGACGGCGACCCGGTCGTGGTCGTGAACGCGAACGAGGCCGACCACCGGCCACGCGCCGACCGGACCCTGCTGGCAGGTGCACCGCTCACGGTCCTCGACGGGGCGGCGGCGGTGGCACGGTACGTCGGGGCCACGGACGTGGTCCTCCACCTGAACGAGAGCGACGCCACGCTGGTCCAGCACGTCCGCGAGGCGGTGGCGCGTGTCGACCTGCCGGTCGACCCGCGGGTCGTCGCCGGGGCGGACGAGCACCGCGCCGGCGCACCGACGGCCGCCCTGGAGGTGCTCGAGGGCGCCGAGCGGATCGAACCGCGCCTCCAGCCGCCGACGCCGGCCGAACACGGGCTGTACGGCCGCCCGACGGTCGTCCACACGCCCCGGACGGTCGCGCAGGTCCGGCACGCGCTCCGGGCCCCGGCGGCGTTCGCACCCGAGGCCACCGACCCGGGGACCAGACTCGTGACGGTCACGGGCGACGTGGCCGCGCCGGCGACGGTCGAGCTCGGTACCGACGCGACCCTCGGGACAGTCCGCGAGGCCGTGACGGTCGACGGCCGGTTCAAACTAGCCACGGTGGGCGGCGTCTTCGGCGGCGTCACCGGCGACCTCGACCTGCCGCCGAGCGCGCCGGCGCTCGACGCGGCCGGCCTCGGTACCGACGGGGTCGTGGAACTCCTGACCGAGGGAACCTGCGTCGTCGCGGAGGCGGGCGAGCGCGCGCGGTTCGCAGCGGAGGCCAACAGCGGGCGGTGTGTGCCCGGACGGGAGGGGACACAGCAGCTCGCCGAGTTGCTGCGTGACATCTACCAGGGCTCGTTCCGGAGCGACGACATCCGGGAACTGGCCCGCGTCATGCGCCGGACGAGCAACTGCCAGACCGGTGCACACGCCCCCCGTCCGGTCACGACCGCGATGGACGAGTTCGAGGCGGAGTTCCGCGCACACGCCGACGGCCGCTGTCCGAGCGGCATCTGCGAGGAGAACCTATGAGCACTGACAAGCCACTTCCAAGCGTTCCAGAACTCGACGACCAGCAGCCACAGACACCGGTCACGGAGGATTTCGAACCCGGGACCGCGAACGACCCCGAAGTCGGCACGACCGGTGGGGACCCCACCACCGTCACCATCAACGACGAATCGGTGACCGTCGGCCCGGGTTCGACGCTCATCGACGCCATGGAGGCCCTCGACGACGACATCGTCTCCGTCGGGCCGGGCACCGATGCCGTCGACGGCGACGAGGACGTGCCGGCGCTCTGCTACTACGACCGCGGCGGCGACTGCAGCGACGAGATCGGCCCCCGGAGTACCTGCCGGACCTGCACGGTCGAGACCGACGAGCACGGCCTCGTCTCGGCGTGTTCGTTCCCGGCCTACGACGGGCTCTCCGTCGAGACGGACACTCCCGACGCCGAGGAGAGTCGCAGCGTCAACCTCGACCTGGTCCTCTCGAACCACAACCTCCGCTGTACCACCTGCAACGGCAACGGCCGGTGTGAACTGCAGAACACCGCCATCAGCGAGGGCGTCGACCACCCGCGGTACGGCGTCTTCGACGACCGCGAGGAGTACGAACCGGTCGATGACACCTCGTCGTTCATCCAGATCGACCGCAACAAATGCATCCTCTGTAATCGCTGTGTCGAGGCCTGTAACGACGTACAGGTCGAGGGCGTCCTCCGGATGGAGGGCCACGGCGAGGACACGCGCATCGGCTTCCAGTCCGACGCCGACACGATGGCCGACTCGGAGTGTGTCTCCTGTGGCCACTGCGCGACGGTCTGCCCGACTGGGTCGCTGACGGAAAAGGGCATCGGCGGCGCCGGGACGCTCCCGCTCCCCGGGTTTACCCAGCGCAACTCCATCGGGACGGTCATCAAGCACGAGCCGGCCGAGACCATCGACGACACGGACGCCCCCAACCGCTCGCCGGACCCCGGTAGCGCGGGCGCACCGGCCGAGACCGCCGCCGCGGCCGGTGACGACGACGGCCTCGCGGCGTTCATGTCCGACGCCAAGCGCCAGGCTGGCGACCTCGCGACGAAGTACGGCAGGAAGGCCTTCCTCGCCGGCGAACACACCGCCGAGAGCATCGCGGCGAAGACGCTCCCCGAGGGGCGGCTGTTCGACATCGCCGACGCAGTGGGCGACTACCGCCTCGACAGGATAGACAAGCAGGAGACGACCTGTGGGTTCTGTGCCGTCGGCTGTCGCTTCGAGATGTGGGGCAAGGACGGCGACTCGCTGGGCGTGGTGCCGGTCGACGACCCCGACGACGCCCCGGCGAACAACTTCTCGACCTGCGTGAAGGGGAAGTTCGGCCACGAGTTCGCCAACAGCGAGGAGCGGCTGACCCGGCCGCTAGTCCGCGACGACGACGGGGAACTCCGGCCGACCTCCTGGGACGAGGCCCTCGACCACGTCGCCGAGAACCTGCGTGCCATTCAGGACGAACACGGCGTCGACGCGGTCGGCTGTCTCGCCTCCTCGAAGGGGAGCAACGAGGAGGCCTACCTCGTCCAGAAGTTCGCCCGGCAGGTGCTCGGGACGAAGAACATCGACAACTGCGCCCGGCTGTGCCACGCCTCGACGGTCGCCGCCCTCCAGCGGACGCTCGGCTACGGCGCCATGACCAACCGCATCAACGAGGACATCGGCGAGGCCGACGCCTACCTCATCTCCGGGTCGAACACCACCGAGTCCCACCCGGTGCTGGCGACCCGAATCAAGCAGAACGTCCGCGACGGCGCGGACCTGGTCGTGTTCGACCCGCGCGAGGTCGGCATCGCCGAGCACGCCGACCAGTACACGCGGACGAACCCGGGGTACGACGTGACCTGGATCAACGGCCTCATCCGGTACATCATCGAGCACGACCTCCACGACGAGGCGTTCATCGAGCGCAACACGAAGAACTTCGAGGAGCTGAAGGAGAAGGTCCAGGCGTTCACCCCCGAGAAGGTCGAGGAGCTGGCCGGCGTCCCGCCGGAGGAGATCGCCTCGGCCGCCGAGACGCTGGCCGCGGCCGACACCGTCGTCTTCGGCTGGGCGATGGGGATGACCCAGCAGAGCACCGGCACGGAGAACCTGCTGGCGATGGCGGACCTCGCGCTCGCGCTCGGGCAGGTCGGCAAGCCCGGCGCCGGACTCTCGCCGTTCCGCGGCCAGAACAACGTCCAGGGCGGCGGCGGCGACATGGGGACCCTGCCCGGGAGCCTGCCGGGCTACCAGGACCCGGCCGACGAGGAGGTCGCCGAGAAGTTCGCGGCCGAGTGGGGCGAGCGCCCGCCCGATGAACCCGGCCTGAAGGTGCCGGAGATGCTCGCGGAGGCCCACGAGGGTAACCTCCGCGGGATGTACGTCGTCGGCGAGAACCCGGCGCTCTCCGAGCCCGACATCCAGCATGCCGAGGAGGCCCTGGCGGACATGGACTTCCTCGTGGTGCAGGACATCTTCATGACGGAGACGGCGGAGCACGCCGACGTCGTCCTGCCGGCGGCCACCTCCCCGGAGAAGCACGGCACGTTCACGAACACGGAGCGGCGAATCCAACGGGTGCGTCCGACGGCCGACCCGCCGGGAGAGGCCCGCCAGGACTGGGTCATCACCCAGGCGCTGGCCCGCCGGCTGGGCTACGGCTGGAACTACGACCATCCGCGGGAGGTGATGGACGAGATCAGCTCGCTGGTGCCCATCTACGGCGGCGTCAGCTACGACCGGCTGGAGGCGGGCGAGGAGCACGGCCTCCAGTGGCCCTGCCCGGACGAGGACCACCCGGGGACGCCGTACCTCTACGACTACGAGGACGGCGAGTTCGGGTTCGAGGACGGGAAGGCGCGGTTCGTCCCCGCGGACGGCGGTCACCCCGGCGAACTCCCGGACGAGGCGTTCCCGCTCACCCTCACCTCGGGTCGGGTGCTCTACCACTGGCACACCGGCCAGATCACCCGCCGGGTCGAGGGGCTCATGCACCACGTCGGCGAGAGCTTCGTCGAGATACACCCGGACACCGCCGCGAAGCTCGACGTCGCCGACGAGGAGTACGTCCGGGTCGAGTCCCGACGCGGCGACATCGTCGTCAAGACACAGGTGACCGACCGCGTCGGGCCGGGAACGCTGTTCATCCCGATGCATTTCGCCGCAGGCGCGGTCAACGAACTGACCGCGGAGACGTTCGACCCGACGGCGGGCATCCCCGAGTACAAGATCTCCAGCGTCCGGGTCGAGCCGCTCGGCTCGGACGCCGATGAACGCGTACTCACGACGCCGGACGCGGGGGCGACCGCCCGGCGACCGAGCGACGATGACTGACCCCGGGGCGGACCCGGGGGCCGCGTTCCGCCATCGGCTGCCGCTCGGCGAGGACGCCCTCGACCGTTCAGTGCGACCGCTGGAACGACCTGACGAGGTCGAACAGTCGCTCCCGGGGCGGTTCGAGGTGGACGAAGTGGGTGCCGCCGTCAATCTCTGCGTAGGCGTTTGACCCTGGCGCGCCGCCGAGTCGGTCGTACACCCCGAGCGCGTCCGGCCGGACCGAGGTGTGGTCGGCGGTCCCGCGGACGACGAGCGCCGGGGTCTCGACGGCGGCAGGGTCGTATGGGGTGTCGCCGTCGGCCGCCGCGAGGATGTCCGCCAGGCAGCCGTTCGGGACGCGGACAGTCGCCGTCGTGGAGTCGGTCGCGTCGTCGACGACGGAACCCGCGTTCGCGACGTAGGTCGACCAGAAGGCGTCGAAGCCGGCGAGCCACCGGTCGGTGTCGGCGTCGGCCGGGGCCTGCGCGGCCCAGCGGGCTCGGGCACCGTCACGCTGGACCGTGCGGAACGGGCCGTCGAACGCCAGCCGGTCGCGAACCGCCGGCGAGAGGTCGTAAACGGGAGCGTGGAGCGCGACCGACACGACGGGCGGGTCCGTACGGGTCGCGAGGTAGCGCCCGCAGACGAGCGTCCCCCAGGAGGTGCCGACGAGATGGAGCCGGTCGACGCGGTCCGTGGCCCACTCGACGGCAGCGGCGAGGTCGCCCGCGGCCGCCGCCGTGCGGGCCGGCGGCTCGTCGTCGGGGCCGGGGTCGACGGCGTGGCTGCTACCATAGCCCCGGACATCGAGCGCGAACGCCGCGTCGCCACGGGTCATCGTCCACGGCCCCCAGCCCGACGGCCCGTCGAGTCCGGGCCCGAAGATAGCTCGCCCGGGGTAGGTGGCACCGTGGACGAACAGGACTCCGTCCGTCGGCTTCTCCGGCCTCCACTCGGTCACGCGAAGCGTTCCCGCGGGTCCGGCGATATCGTGTGCGGTCGCGGGAACGGGCCCTGTCTCGGTGGGCATACGCCCGCCGGGGCGGCGAGCGTCAAAGCGGTTCCGGCGGCCGGGCACCGGAACGACCACGACGACGGCGTGACCGCCGCCCTCGGACCGGCCTGGGTTCGTACCGGAGCGGGCCCGATGACCGCGTTCGACCCCGTCGTTGGTGACGGCTCGTTCACGGCCGCCCCCGGGTGAGCCATCGCTTTCCGATCCGTCCGGCGGTGACCCGCCGGCGTGTGTCCCGGGTCTGCGGGGCACGTGCATGCCGGCGTCGACGGCCGACGGTCGGACCGGTCGCGAGCACACCCGGTAGTACGACCCCGCGTCCCGGGAGGTGATACAGGGTCCCGGACGGGTCAGAACCGCGTTCGGATTATCTCCTCGGCGCGTCCTGCCAACTCCGCGTCGAAGGTCCACATCCCCCGCCACTCGTTCCGGCCGGTTTCGAGCGCGACGAGGGCGACCGACTCCGCAGCCGAATCCTCCGGGACGAAGATCACGCTCCACGCCTCCCGGTAGCCGCGATGGGTTCCCGTGTGGGTGGTGAAGCCCGGCTCCTCGGGCACGTCCGCATCGCCGACCCCGTAGACGTGAACGTCGACGTCGCTCTCGCGGAGCCGTTCGTAGACCAGCCGCGTGCCGTTCTCGTGCTGGAGGCGCGAGAGCTTCTGGAAGGTCGAGCGGAACCGCCCACCGTCGGCCAGCAGCGCACGGCGCTCGATGAACCGGGAGATGATTATCAGTAGCAGTTTCTGCTTGTTGGAGGCCGGATACCCCTTCAGGTCGAACACGACGCCATCGAGTCGGGTGATCGTCGGCGGGGCGACGTTCCGCTCGATGCCGGTCGTACCGGTCCGATACAGATCACCGTTGACCACCAGGCAACACTGCATCAACTCGGCGACCGTCGAGGTCGCGATGACCCCCGTATCGTCCAGCAGTAGGACGACGTCGGAGTCGGTGTCGGGGATGTCGGTCTCGGTCACCGCTACCGTCTGTTCGCCGAACGCCTCCTGCAGCAGCCGCATGACCGCCTCGGGTCGCGTCCGGTTTACCACCACCAGCGAGCGTTCGGCCTGGTCGCCCCGTTCGAGTATCCGTGACAGGGCCTCGACCGGGTCCGTCCGACTCCGTCTGCTCGACATGTGGTTCGAGTCGGCATTCCGCCGCCACCTACTTAAACGGGTGCCGCGTTCCGGGGTTCGAAACGGCGCGGACGGTCGAGCCGTCCCTCGATTCCCCCGACAGACTGGGGGAGCGGTGGAATCACCGAAGCCCCGGGGCCGCGCCGGGGTCGGGGACGACGTGGCCCGGTACGCCGGCCCGTCCGCGTCGAACGATACGTATGCACGATTTCGCCGGGGACTGCTGGGACCGACGCGACCGGGGAACGCCGTCGCGTCGGGCGTACTGACGTTCATCGGCGCGTTCGTCACCGGGCTGAGGGGGCCACTCGGCGGGTCCGTCCTCGACATCGCGGTCGTTCCCGTGTGCGAACTCGGAGCGGAACCCACCAGTGGGTGGCTCAGGGATCAGTCGATCACATCGAGAACGCTCAAACCGCCAGTAGCACGTGAACCCCTCGGGCAGGTCGCGCCCGCTCGGCGGACGACGACTGCTCACCTGTGATGGACACGTTCCGCTTCGGGGACGTTCCCGTAGTCAGTTCGGTTGATGACGCTGGTCGGGGAGTGCCGACGGTTCTCTCCGACGGAACGGCATTCCCGGGCCCGATTCCGTCCGGATACTGCCGCTGTGAGGAGACATGATTTAAGAGCCTCCGGAAACTATGTTATCATATGCCATGCAAAATCGACTGTAACGAGTGTGACCTCGAGAAGCGCTTCGAGGACTGCGTGACCGCCCACAAGCGTGCAAAGGAACACGAGGCCCGTCGTGGCGATCACTTCGTGACGCTGTACGACCCGCCGCCAGGGTGAGAGGGTGAGTCGGTACCCGTCCGCAGTGGCTGCCGTCCCTGGGGCAGTGCTTTCCGAGCATCCTATTCCTACCCGCTCCGGTCCACGGTGAGAGTAGTTACTGCCGCGTTCCGATCGCTTGTCCATCTCGGAGCCACGGCCGGGCCAACTACACCCCCTCGGTCGATAGCTCTCGTACCCCTCATCCCGGGCGCAGTCCTTCCGCACCCCCTACTCGGGCATTGGAACGGGGGGTTCGGCGACCACACCCGAGGAGGCCACCGACGAAATCGGCGCTGATAACCGGACCGAGGTCACCCGGAGCAGGGGCATCAGGGGACCGATATCGGGCGAGTGCTACCGGACGCGCTGTCCGACGGTCACGCGGAAGCCGTCACCGCTGGGTGAGCGACGGAACCGGGTGGTTGCTGCTGAAGAAGATCGCGGCGGAAGCGATGACGACGAGGAGCGGGAACTGGACCCGTGGACGTGTTTGGGGGTTGATGATAGGTCCTCGGAGCAGTTCGTGTGGTGGTCTCGGGCGTTCCGAGGCATCGAACGACCCTCAGCTGTCGCAGTGAGCCCTCAGCGGATCGGGGCTGCGATATCGTGAGAGCGTTGCCTCGTACCGGGCAGACGCGGTGAGTGGCGGACGTATTGGGCTCTACAGCTAAACGAAGCGAGTGCCTCGGGGCTTGACCCCGGGGCGGTTCACGGGTGAGGACGCGCGGACTCAACGGTACCCGAGCGCATCAAGTCTCTCCCGGTCGCTTTCCGCTCCGTATACCCGAGATACGGGTAGCGGTTCGGGTGGGTCGAGTGTCGGGTCGTGGCTCCGCGCGCCGCCGCCCGTCGTCGTCGCCCACGGTACGGTCAAAAGCGCCGGCACTGGGGTGTGCATCGGGTGCCCGTACAGCCCCCATTCCCCGAAGAGGTTGCCGTGGTCGGCGGTGATTGCGACCTGTCCGTCCACGTTCGTGACGAGCGTCGCGACCTCCGGAAGCACATGCCGGAGTGTCGCCTCGTACGCGTTCCAGACCTGCTCGGTCGTGATTTCGCCACGGCGCAAGAGGACCCACGGGCTCACCGTGTCGCTGTGGGCACTGGTGCGGGCCAGTCCTTCGTCGTCCGCTATCGGGTCGGCGATGAAAGGGTGGTGGGGTTGCATGTAGTGGACGACCAGCCGGTCCGGAGCCCGGCCCCTGGCCGTCGCGATCGCCCGGTCCGTCACGGCGCTCGGCGGCACCGTCCCCAGCTCCTCGTTCCAGGCGTACTTCCATACCTCATCGAGCGCGGCGAAGGCGTCGGCCTCGACGTACCGGTCGGTCCAGGTATTACCCGTGACCATGGCTGTCCGCGCCGTCTCCGGGTGGCCGTTGAACGTCTCCTCCAACCATTCCGAGGAGCAACTGCCAACGGATCGCATCGAACCCACGTCGTCAAGCAGTTCGCTGTCGGTAGCCACCGACTGCAGCAGGTCCGCCCGGCAGGCGTCCAGTACGATCAAAACGTCCCAATCACGCTCGAAGACGTTCGTTCCGCTGTCGAGCCGCCGGCCTACTGCCTGGAGTGCGCGGAGGTAGGCGGTTCCGAGGCGGCTCATTCCTGGCTCCATTATCCAGTGGTTGATCTCGGAGCGTCAAAACGGTACTGCCGGGACTGGGCCCGCCAGCCGAGGGACGTGGCCGGGATGCAACGCCTGTGAGGACACACAGTCGGTTCAGTGGCGTGGGACAGCCGGTCACGGGACCGACCAGTGGGTGCGTATCGTCGCGCACGGAATCTCCGAGTGGCCGTCGTCAGCGACCTTCTCCACGCCCGTTGATGCCCGCCGCGGCTCGCACGCTACTCGGCACCGGGGACGCCTCTCCGGGGTCTGGAATCGGTCTCGTGGTCTCAGGGCGGGGTGTTCGATGCGACCGGCTCAGGACTGCCGGTCCGTCGCTGCATACCGTCTCACGAGCCTGCTCACGCGCGAACAGGCACGAGGGATACGGTCCCCCGAGTCCTGCAGCCTCGCCCGGTGGGTCGGCCCCTTCCAGTCCCACCTGACGGGGGAGTTGGCAGCCCGTCCCCACGTATCCGGTCGTACTGATCGGGACAGTGAGCGACCGGAGCGAGTGTCCGGGAGGAATCCATCAGGTCGATGAACCGGACGCCTGGGCGTTCCTCATGGGTAAAAACGCGACCGAATCAGTATCGGTGGGACCGCGTTCGTCCTGCGGTACATGCCCGAACGGTACGGTGGTGGACCATCGTCTACCGTCATAACTAGATGTACGTGCGCCAATACGTGGACTAATGAAGCATAATGGGAAGGTCACCCGGAGAGACGTACTCTCCGGGGGCGGTGCAGCCATCGCCCTCGGGTTGGCCGGCTGTACCCAGGGGACCGGCGACGGCGGTGGACAGTTCGGAGAGTCCGACCCCCTGTTGACCAACGACCGGTGGGGGAAAGGCGAGACGTCGCTCACCTATCGGACCAGCGAATTTTACACGCCGATAGAGGCGGAGAGTAGCCAACCGGCGGCGGCGCCGGCACTGCGTGAACAACACGAGGCGTGGGCCGAGGCGCACCCGGAGTACCGGATCGAGGTGGCGTATCCGGCCTTCGACCAGTGGAAAGACGACCTCGTTCTCGATGCGTCACAGGGGAACGCCCCGGACGGGTCGACGATCGACTCTTCGTGGGTGGCCGATTTCTACGAGTATCTGCAGCCGCTGAACGATTACGTCGACGACATCGACGACTTCTTTCCGTTCGTCAGGGAGGCCACAGTTCAGGACGGCGACCTGCTGGCGGCGTGGAAATACACCGGCTGCCGATGTCTCTACTATCGGCAGGACCTCATCGACAGCTATGGCGACGGTGACCCGCCGCGGACGTGGGATGACATGCTGGGGCTCGGGCAGGACATCGCCGACGGGGAGGACATCACGCCGTTCATGTTCCGGAGCGAACCGTTCGACAACTTGCCGTACTTCTGGGGGCAGGGCGGCGAACTCGTCGACGACAACGGGGCACCGGTGCTCGACGAGGACGGCAACCGGCAGGCGATGGTGAACGTCCTCTCGTTCATCCAGGACCTCGTCGAGACCGGCGTCACCCCACAGCGGGTCGCCAACATCTCCGACGTCGAGGACCTCCCCCGGGAGGGGCGCAACGACCAGCTCGCGATGTTCATCGGCAACAACGACCTGATCGAACGGGAGTTCAAGAACG
>ERZ1034569.390-NODE-390-length-16312-cov-7.746386_pt1 | contig 16312 bp, 20 predicted proteins | sample MGYA00520706_ERZ1034569 | MGnify/ENA primary metagenome ERZ1034569 (study PRJEB33760, sample SAMEA4777722) | hypersaline lake metagenome | biome: hypersaline environment; feature: brines | place: Spain | collected 2014-08 | depth 0 m ...
CGGTCCTCCCCATCGCGCTGGCGTACATCCTCCAGCCGCCGCTCGGCGCGGTCTACATGCACTACCGCCGCGACGTCGTCGGCGAGGGGGTGAGCCTCCGCGAGGCCGTCGCCGACCTGGTCTGACGGGGCCCGGGCGGCGTGGTGCGCTGGTCTTCGACGCCCGGCGCGGCGCGAGCACCGCGTTGCGGGCACCGTCGCGACGTCGACGGACGGATGAGAGCAGACGCGGACGGCCCGTCTCCGGTGTGCGGTCGGCTGTTGCCGCCGGCGGCGCGACGACGACGTCTGCGGCCTCCGGAAGTCGGAGTGACGCTCACAGCCCGCTTGCAGACGAGGTGGACATCCCACTCGCCGTCTCGGTTATCGTCGCCCGGAGGCGAACGGAGACGACCCGTCGACCGGTCTCGTGCGGTGGATCTCCGACCCAGCACGGGTGCGTGATTCCTTCGGATAGAGAACCTCCCCACCCGCTTATCCGGACTTCCCGCGTGTCTACACCTATGGGAGAACTCGAAACGGAAGCCGAGAAAACGCGGTCCGAAATCGCATCGTACCTCCGCGAATTGGCAGACCAACTCGACGGCGACGACGCTGTGACGCTCGCGCTCGGTGGGCAGCAGGTTCAGTTGGATCCGACGAACCCGGTGACGTTCAAGCTGGAAGGCGAATCGGACTGGTCTGAAGGGGATACCGAGGCGAAGCAGAGTATCGAGTTCGAGTTGGTCTGGCGGCGTGAGGCACGGACAGCCGAAGAAGGGACGCTGGAGATCACTACTGAGGGCCAGTAGAATCCATCCGGTCGCTCAGGCGTCTCCGATGGACGACCGGATCCCGGGGTTCCACGGACGAGGCGAGCCGGCAGAAGCGGTCCTCGAACGCGCTCTCCGGATAGCCTCCGGACACGAGGCAACGATCCACGTCCTCGACGTCGTAGAGACGATACGGGCAGTTCAGACGAGCAACTGGATGTCAGCGTCGGCCATGTCCTGGATCGCGGTCGCAGCACCGACACCGGTTCGGACGCCGTCGTGGAACTCCTCCTCGTCGTAGCCCATCAGTTCGATGGTCATCTGACAGGCTTGGAACTCCACACCCATGTCGAGTGAGGTCTCGATGAGTTCCTCGACGGTAGCGGTCTCGTTGTCCGAGATACGCTTCTCCATCATCGCGGTCGTCATCCGGTCCATGCCGGGCAACGCGCCCAGCAGGTTCGGCATCGGCATGTTGGGGTTGCCGACCGAACTCAACTTGAGGTTCTTCGACCGCTCCTCGTGGAGGATGTCGAGCCCCCAGAAGGTGTGAAACACCGTCACCTCGTAGCCGAACGCGGCGGCGGTGCTCGCGAGGATGAGCGGCGGGTAGGCCATGTCGAGGGTCCCCTTCGTCGCGATGATCGACATCCGCTTTCCGTCGTCGTCCGTCGTCGCTTCGGCGAGTGACTCCTCGAGGTCGGCCACCCGCGCGGCCAGTTCCGCGCGCGAGGGGAGGTCGTCGTCGGGAGCGGTGGGGGTGTCGGTACTCACGTCGTTCACTCCGTCTTGCGGACGTAGTGGGTGTAGAGACCGTCGCTCTCCTCCTGTGTGAGCAGTTCGACGCCGTCCGTCCCGGACGCCCACCCCTCGATGTCACTCATACTACCGGAGTCGGTCGCGACCACCTCGAGGACCGCGCCGGCGTCGAGGTCGTCGATCGCCCCCTTCGTCTTCACGACCGGCATCGGACACGATTCACCTTGTACGTCGAGCGTCTGTGTGATGTCGAATTCTGCACTCATTGGGATACACTCCGGTTTGTCTTGGAGCTAACGCACAATATTGAGGCTGTGAATATAAGCGTGACGATACGGAGGGTCGACGACGCAACGTGTCTTTGCGCCTTGAAACGCCGCCACGAGCACGTTAAACGCTTCTCTCGAGTACCACAGGGGGTCTCAGCAGGCACACTCGGCACGATCGGTGTTGCTAGTGAAATACAACAGTGGTCCGGAGCGTCGAACGGTGACGCGCACTGCTCACACGTCGATCGGAGACGCGGCGTCAGCACGCAGAGCGACACGTGTGGCTACCGCGAGGCTACGGGCTCCGGCGGAACGAGGAGCACGTTGTTGTTACTCCTCGCGATGACGGTTTCGGCGGTGTCACCGAGGAGGAGTCGACGGAGTCGGCTCGTCCCGCGAGCGCCCAGCAGTGTCGTCGTCGCCCCGACGCGTCGCTCTTCGGCGAGGATCTCTTCGACCACGTTGCCGGTCCGGACGTTCGTCTCGACGTCGATTCCCATCCGCTCGCGCAGTTCGGTCGCCATCTCCGCGAGGCGGTCGCGAGCGTCGTCGGCACCGCCCGATCGGTCCCGCTGTTCGCGGCCGCGCACGTGTAGCAGGGACGCACGCTGTGTCGCCCCGGTCAGCCGCGGGAAGAACTCGAAGGCCCGCTCGGCGTTCGACGAGAAGTCGGTCGCGTAGAGTGCGTCGCGGAACAGGTGCTCCTTCTTGACACCGTGGCCGGTGGCGGTGCGTTCGATACGCTCGACGAGCAGCGGTCGCACCGCCGTCCGGGCGACGTTCCGCACCGTCCCACCGATGAGCCGGTTCTCCAGTGGCGACTCGCCCCGCGACCCGACGACGATCATGTCGGCGTCGATACGCTCCGCCAGTCCGTTGATCCGGCGGTGAGGGGTCCCGCGTGCGACGTGCGTCTCCACGTCGAAGCCGGCCGCCTCGAACGCGTCTCGCTGGGCTGCAAGCGCCGTCCGAGCGTCGCTCGCGACCTCCATCCCCGGAATCCCGCTAGAGACGTTGTCCGGAACGACGGTGAGCAGGTGGACCTCCCGCACGCCGACGTTGTCGAGACACTCCAGGCAGGTCCGTGACTCGATCGCCGCCTTGTTCGCGTCCGAGAGGTCCGTCGCGAATACGATGCGCATGCTCCAGCTACGAGGCGCGTCGTTAATATTGTTTTGATTGTACAATACGTACATCCTAGACGGGGTGACCGGTGTATTGGGTGATCACAGCAACGTACGTCACGGGCGTGTGAGAGTGCCGTCGCCTCACAGGGAGACTAGTACGATCGCGCTCAACACTCCGTGTAACGGTTTGTCGATCGACTGTCCCGCCTCCGGTCGTTACCCGCGCCTGGTTCGGGGGGAGTAGTATTGTGTGTAATGGGAAATATCTTCCAAACCCTTATGTGCGAGGCACCGATAGCTGAGTGTGCATACATGGATCCAGACGATCTGCCCACTGTGAATGCCGACGTCGAGACGGTCTCCCCCGAGTCGCTGAAATCTCGTATCGACGCCGGCGACGCGGTCACGCTGCTCGACACGCGCATGACGTCCGACTACGACGAGTGGCACATCAACGGTGAACCCGTCGAGTCGATCAACGTCCCGTACTACGAGTTCCTCGACGAGGACGTCGACGGGGCGGTACTCGATTCGATCCCGGACGACCGCGAGGTCACCGTCGTGTGTGCGAAGGGCGGCGCCAGCGAGTTCGTCGCCGGCAAGCTCGCCGAGCGTGGCTACGACGTGAACCACCTCGAAGACGGGATGAACGGCTGGGCGCGCATCTACGAACGCGTCGAGGTCAGCGGCTACGACGGGCCCGGAACGCTCTATCAGTACCAGCGCCCCTCGTCCGGATGCCTCGGCTACCTCCTCGTCGACGGTGGCGAGGCGGCTATCGTCGACCCCCTCCGGGCGTTCACCGACCGCTATCTCGAGGACGCCGCCGACCTCGACGTCGACCTCGTCTACGCGCTCGATACACACGTCCACGCCGACCACGTCTCGGGTGTTCGCGAGCTGGACGGCCGGGGTGTCGTCGGCGTCATCCCCGGGAACGCGGTCCCGCGCGGGGTCACCTACGCCGACGACCTCGAGACGGCCGCCGACGGCGACGAGTTCGCGGTCGGCGAGGCCACCATCGAGGCGGTGTACACGCCCGGGCACACGACGGGCATGACGTCGTACCTGCTCGGCGACAGTCTGCTGGCGACCGGCGACGGCCTGTTCGTCGAGAGCGTCGCTCGCCCCGACCTCGAAGAGGGCGACGAGGGCGCCCCCGACGCCGCTCGGCTGCTCTACGGGTCGCTCCAGGAGCGCGTCTTGCCGCTCCCGGACGACACCCTGATCGGTGGGGCGCACTTCAGCGACGCCGCCGAACCGGCAGCCGACGGGACCTACACCGCACCGCTCGGCGACCTCGTCGATCGGATGGACGCGCTCTCGATGGCCGAGGAGGACTTCGTGGAGACGGTTCTCGCGGACATGCCGCCCCGGCCCGCCAACTACCGGGACATCATCGCCACCAACCTCGGTCAACGGGAGGCCGACGACGAGGAGGCGTTCACGCTCGAACTCGGCCCGAACAACTGCGCCGCGAGCCAGGGGTCGCTCGCCGACGACTAACGACGAGACGCAATGGTAGACCCACTCCCACTCCAGTTGCTGGCGGAGTACTTCCCGAACGGGATCGCTCGGTACGCGATCGGCGGACTGTTCGTCGGGCTCGGCGCGAGTCTCATCTACTTCGGGACCGGCATCAGCGCCGGCGCGAGTTCGTTCCTGGAGTCGACGCTGTCGTACGTCTCGGACCGGTCGCGGTTCCAGCAGTACGCCGCCTCGCGCGACTGGCGCTGGGTGTTCACGCTCAGCATCGTCGCCGGGGCGGCGATCTACTCGCTCACGCTCGGTGACGCGTTCGCCTACGAGACCGACGTGCAGGTCTGGCGGCTGTTCGTCGGTGGGGGCCTCGTCGGGGTCGGCACCCGCGTCGGCAAAGGCTGTACCTCCGGCCACGGTGTCTGTGGGGTGGGTTCGGCCTCTCGGACGTCGCTCGTCGGTGTCGCCACGTTCCTGCTCGTCGCCATCGGCGTCGCGCAAGTCGTCGCCGCGCTGGGGGTGAGCCCCTGATGACTGACCGGCACCCGCTGTTCGTGCCGACGATCGTCGTCGGCGGGTTGATCTTCGGGTTCGGCCTCGGCTACAGCCACATGGCGCGCCCGGAGGTCGTCCTCGACTTCCTCCAGTTCGACGACCTGGGCCTCCCGTTCGTCATGTTCGGCGGGGCCGCCGTCACCGGACTGGTGTACTTCGTCGCGCCGCGGCTCCTCGACGGGCCACCGTTGGCGCGCGGCGCCTTCGAACGCCGGCTGAAGTCGTTCGACCGAAACGTCGTCGTGGGCGGGGCCATCTTCGGTGCCGGCTGGGGGCTCTCGGGCATCTGTCCCGGAGCGGCCTACGCCAGTCTCGGCGTCGGCAACGTCACCATCCTCTGGGCGCTCGCCGGGATGTTCGCCGGCGCGTACGTCCAGGGTGTCTGGCGAAGTCGAGCCGCGACCGGCGACGCGGCGGTGGCCAACGCGGACTGAGTCCCGGTACCCTTTTCGTCACCGTCGTCCGCGCGCGCCCCCTCGCCACCGTTCCACGCGTTCGCTCCACACCGCTTCTCCGGACCCGTCGATCACCAGCCGCCTGTGACCTGCGCTCCGGGGGTCACCGGGTCACGTATCCGTCGTTCGTGGTGCACTGTCTGCATTGTATTGTACAATAGCTACAAAACTATTATTAGCCTGCAGAGCCAACGCGGACGTGATGAGCGATCGAGACCGGATCCGGCGAGAGAAGCTCGAGGAGTTGCGAGAGAAGGCGGCCGACGGCGGTTCCGTGGAGACCGTCGAGGGTCGGAGCGAACCGATCCACGTCGAGAGTGCCGACCACCTCGACGAACTCGTCGCCGAGGGCGGTGTCGTCCTCGCGGACTTCTACGCGGACTGGTGTGGCCCGTGTAAGATGCTCGAGCCCATCGTCGAAGACCTGGCCGCGGAGACCGACGCCACCGTCGCCAAGATCGACGTCGACCGGCTTCAGCAGCTGGCCCAGCGGTACCGCGTGCAGGGCGTTCCGACCATGTACCTCTTCGCCGACGGCGAGCAGGTCGAACAGATGGTCGGGGCCCGGCAGAGAGGCGACCTGCGCGCGCTGATCGAACAGTACGCCTGAGTGGTCGGTCGAGCCGTTCTCGTCCGCTCCCCCGCGACTGCGGGTCCGCGAACGGCACCGACGTGCCACGGGGCAGTGGTGTCGGACGAAAAGCGCACGAAACGGGTTCTCGAACGTCCGTTCGAGGGCCGACTGGAGTGGCCGTGGTGGGCCGGGTTCGCCGGCTCGCCGGGGAGGTGTGCCCCGCGTTGAACTCGGGCACCCAGCGGTCGTCGGTCGGGCGGTGGTCGAACTCGTGAGAGTCTTTATTGTGGCTACTGTGCAATATTATCCCGTGTCGGTCAGTCCCGGCCGTGGTGCCGGTACCGGCAGTGCAGCGACCGGTCGACGCGGCTCACACAGATCCGAGGAGGAAGCCCACAGCTTCAGCCGTGGGTAACTGACAGTAGCGACGACGACCCGCCCGCTATCGTGAGTCAACGGGGCGGGACCGACGCCGGTGGGACGAGTAGAACGTTCGCGTTCCCCCGAGCGATGACGGACTCGGAGACGCTCCCGAGGAGGAGGCGCCGCAGTCGGCTCTGCCCACGCGCGCCGAGCAGGGTGACGGTCGCCCCCACGCGCCGTTCTTCGGCGAGTATCTCCGTCTTCGGGCTGCCCGACCGGACGTTGACCGCCGTTTCGACACCCATCCGAACCGCGAGGTCGTCGGCGAGTGAGTCGAGACGGTCGTCGATGCGGTCCGGCGACTCGTCGCCTCGCCGTTCGCTCCCCCGGACGTGGAGCAGGTGCACCCGACGCGTCGCACCGCGGAGACGAGGCAGGAAGTCGTAGGCGCGGTCGGCGTTGTCCGAGAAGTCGGTGACGTACAGCACGTCGCGAAAGAGGTGTTCGTGGGCGACGTTGTGTGTGCCGTCGTCGGGTTCGATTCGCTCGACGAGCAGCGGAACGACCGCGGTCCGGGCGACGTTTCTGACGGTGTCGCCGATCAGCCGGTTTCGGAGCGGGCTCCGGCCGCGGGAGCCGACGACGATCATGTCGGCCGGCAGGCGTTCGGCGAGACCGTTGATCCGGCGGAAGGGCGCGCCGCGTGCGACGTGTGTCTCGACGTCGAAGCCGGCCGCCTCGAAGACGGTCCGCTGTCGGCGAAGTGCGACCTGGGCATCGGCCGCCCGGTCCAGTCCGGGGACGCCACTCCCGACGGTGTCGGGGACCACGGTGAACAGGTGGACCTCGGAGACGCCGACGGTGTCGAGACACTCCAGACAGGTCCGCGACTCGACGGCGGCTTCGCTCGCGTCCGAGAGGTCGGTCGCGAACACGATGCGCATAGCGTCGAGTGACACCGGAGAAACTTAGCTGACGCGCCGCGTGCAGCCACGGACCGAACGAAAACGGTCGCCGACGGAGCCAAACGCCCGCTCAGTCCACGATCGTCGTGTCTGCAGCCGGCGTCTCGGCGCGGAGTTCGCGGATGCTCGTGACGAGAACGGCCCCGCTCACGAGGAGCGCGGCCCCGAGGATGATCACGAGGCTGACGACGTCGAACACCTCGATGCCGAGGTAGCCGCCGACCTGGCGCACGGCGACGGCGATGGCACCGAGCAGGAGCATGACGCCGAAGTACACCTTGATGTCGTCCTCGTTCACGAGGCTCGTCGCCCCGGCACCGATGCGGGCACCGAGTGCGCTCCCGGCGAGCAACGGCGCGACGATCGAGAGGTCGACCGCGCCGGACTGTGCGTAGAGGAACGACCCGATCCCGCCCGAGAAGACGATCTCGAACAGGTCGGTCCCGACCGCGACCGGCACGGGGACGCCGACGAGGTAGAACAGCGCCGGCATCCGGATGAACCCGCCCCCGACGCCGAGGAACCCGGACAGGAGGCCGGTGGCGAACGCGACCCCCAGCACCATCCACAGTGAGACGGTGAACCCGCCCCGGATGGAGATCATCGGCGGCACGTTGTACGACTGGATCGTCCGTGCGATCGGCGGGATGTCGTCGGCGTCGTCGGTCTCCTCGACGTCGTGTGACAGCCCACCGCCGCCTTTGAGTGCGGTGTAGGTGACGAACGCCCCGATCGAACCGAGCAGGAGCACGTACGCGATGCTCACGACGCTCCCCGCGAGCCCGAGTTCCTGTAAGTGCTCCAGCCCGATCTTGCCGACCTCGATACCGCCGGTCGTTCCGGCGATCATCAGGACGCCGAGTTTGTAATCGACCTGCCCGAGGTCGCGGTGTTTCAACGTCGCGATGACGGACGTCCCGAAGACGAACGCGAGGCCGGACCCGACCGCGACGTTCGCGTCGTACCCCATCACGAGCAGTGCCGGCGTGACGAGGAACGACCCACCCATCCCGAAGAAGCCGAACAGGATGCCGATGAGCAGGCCGAACCCGGTGAACATCGCCAGCAGCTCGACGGCGATCCCGAACACCTCCATGCTCACAGCCCCCTGACGAGGTCGATCACGCGCCGTGCGAGTGCGGACTCGAGCAGTCCGTACCCGACGTACAACACGATCGCCTCGAGCAGCACGATGCCGATCAACACGGCGGCCTGTGCGTCACCGCCGAGCGTGTAGATCCCGAACATCACTGCCCCCTCCACGGCTGAGATTGCTGCATTGGTGGATTTCCTCTCGACTCCTCCTACCCGGTGGTCGGGTATAACAGTTTTGCAATTACTGTACAAGACTATATTCCCACAACACACGGGTGGTGACTCGTAACTTATCGCTAACCACGCGAATGAGAGGCCCCTGGTGGCACCCTTCGAGCGATACGCCGGGTCGGGGACAGCCACACCGGTGGATCCGCCGCGACGAGCACCCGGAGAGAGTTGTATTGATACTGAGATACTGTGTCGCCAGTCGGGCTGTGAGACCCCCGGTGGGCCGCGTGAGACGCTGACGGCGGCCGGGAGGCGCGCCTCGCCGTACCGGTGGGTGTCGATGTCGACTTCGGGGAGCCCGAAGTCGGAGTCGGCCCCGACGAGTTGTCACGGCCGAGCGCTCACCCAGTCGGCACTCCGGCCTCCGTCGGACGACTCGGTCCAGTGTAGCACCCGTCGCGGTGCGTGGAATTGTAGTTTTTGCACACAACTCTTTTACCCGAGCACGACGAAGAACGAGCATACACATGCCGGATTCGATGTCCGAACAACTCCAGCAGGACATGGTCTGTGAGGGGCTACTCGAGTGCTTCCACGGACTGAAACAGCTCGACAAGGAGTGTTACCGCGCACTCGTCGACGCGACGGAACCGCTCACCGTCGACGGGATCGCCGATGTGGTCGACCGTGAACGCTCGACGGCGTATCGGTCGGTCCAGCGGCTGGTCTCGGCCGGGTTCATCGAGAAGGAACAGGTCAACTACGACAACGGCGGCTACTACCACGTCTACCGGCCGACCGACCCCTCGGAGATCGCCGACGACATGCAACGCCTGCTGAACGACTGGTACGCGAAGATGGGACGGCTCATCGACGAGTTCGAACGCAAGTACGAGAACCCCGACCGCGTCCTGCTGGAGAGCTGAGTCGAGTCCCCCGATGGCGGCAGATGGGTCACTCGAAGTCGACGCGTTCGGGCCGGTGTGGACCGCCGGCTGGCAGTGGCCGTGGGCCGTGGTGCTCGCACTGATGCTCGGGGGGAACTTCCTGCTCGCAGCCGACAGCCCCTTGCTCGGGGCCGGGGTGTTGCTCGGCGGACCGCTCCTCGCTGCCGCCGGCGTGCGTGCGGTCACCGCCGAGAGTGCGACACTCCGGCGAACCGCGACCGCGGAGCTGTGCGTTGCTGCCGCCGAGGCGGCCGGCGTCGACGCGGACGGACGGTCGGTGTACACGCTGTCGGGCGGGAACGGCTCCGTCGTCGGGCTCGACGCCGCAAAGCGGTACGAGACGACCGTCTTGGTGCTCCGAGCGGAGTCGGTGTCGGTCCGCGTCGGTGAGGTGAACCTCCTCGACGGCTCGTGGCGACTCGACGAGAACGCGGAGTCGCTGGCGTACGGCCGGATCGAGGGCCTCGAGTACGCCGACGGCGCGGTCGTGGTCTCGCTCGCGGACGGGGGTCGTCGGACCTACCCGAGCGACGACCGGCCGACTGCGGCACTCGCTGCGCTCGACGACCGTCGCATGGACGCGGCGAGCACCTGAGCGTCTGTCGGGGGCGCCGCGGGCATCACTCTCCGGTCGGAACGGCCGACGCCCTACCGTCCTGATTTTTGTATTGCACAATATTAACAAGATTAATGTGCGCGGAGCCGAAGAGTCGGGTATGACGACGCACGTCGAACTGGCGCCGGCCGGGACCGTGCGCCCTGGCTGTGAGAGGGACGTATCCGGTAGACGGAGGGCCGAGAGGCGGGTGTGTCTCGGATGACGCCACTCGAACTCAGAGCCGACGTCCCCGCCCTGGGCGACGGCGTGTATCTGAACCACGGTGCCCACGGGCCGAGTCCGCAGTACGTGGTCGAGGCGGCGACCGAGTTCGTCACTGATCACGAGTTCGTCGTCCCCCGTGAGGACGACCCGTACCGGCGCGCGTTCGCGGAGTTCGACCGGACGCGCGACCGAGTCGCCGCCTCTCTCGGGGCCGACCCCGACGAGATCACCCTGACAGAGAGTACCACTGCCGGAATCAACGCCATCGCGGGCGGGATCGACTGGGAACCGGGTGACGTCGTTGTCCGGACGGACCTCGAACACCCGGCGGGCACGCTCCCCTGGCAGCGGCTCGAAGAACTCGGCGTCGAGGTGCGCGTGGTCGAGACGGAGGGTGGCCGCCTCGACCTCGACGCGTACGCCGACGCGGTCGCAGACGCGGAGCTCGTGTGTTTCAGCGCTATCACGTGGACACACGGCACGGTCCTCCCGGTGGCGACGCTCGTGGACGTCGCCCACGAGACGGGCACCTTCGTGCTCGTCGACGCCGTCCAGGTTCCCGGGCAGCGACCGGTCGACGTGACCGACTGGGGTGCGGACGCCGTCGCCGGTGCGGGCCACAAGTGGCTGCTCGGCCTGTGGGGTGGTGGCTTCTTGTACGTCGACCGCGGGATCGCGGACGCACTCCGGCCCCGGCAGGTCGGCTACCGGAGCGTCGAGACGCCCACCGCCGACCCGTTCGAGTACGCTACCGGAGCACGTCGGTTCGAAGTCGGCTCCGCGAACCCCGCCCCACACGTCGCTCTGCGCGAGGCGATCGACGTGATCGAGAGCGTCGGCGTCGGGACGATCCAGTCACGCATCGCCGAGTTGACCGGGCGGCTGGCTGACGGCGTCCCGGCGGACCGCCTGTTCGGTCCGACTCCCCCGGAGTCGGGCCTCGTGACGATCGACGTCGACGACCCCGCCGCGACCGTCGACCGATTGGCCGACCGCGGGATCGTGGTCCGTGACCTGCCACGTCCCGGCGGTATCCGGGCGTCGATCCACGCGGTGAACACCACCGACGAGATAGACCGTCTCCTCGACGCGCTCGCTTCGGAGTGGTGACACGCACCGACAGTTCCGGTATCCTTCCCGCCCTCTGCATGGGGTTCGGCATGGTGGGACTCGGCCCGATGGCGGGTGGACTGTGGGGCGGTCAGGTGTGGAGTGATGGGACAGTCCCCGGATGGATGGTCCTGATCGGGGTGCCGATGCAGTTGCTGTTCCTCGCCGCCACCGTCGGCGAAGGACACCTCACCCATCGCGCGGTGACGACCGCCGACAGCGGAACCAGCCAGGCCGAAGAACTCCGAGTTGCGTACGCTCGGGACGATCTGACGGACGAGGAGTACGAACAGCGGAAAGGGTGTAACCAGTTTGCACGGCCGCCGAACCTCTAATGTCCGACGGTACCACCGGTAGCGTAATGTGTGTCACCGTCCCCACCGGTCTCCAAGCCGACATCGCCGAGTGGGACGGAGTCGAGGCCGTTGGTTTGACGCGGGAAGCACCCCCTCTACGACAGCCTGCGACACACCGACGATGTGCGTAACGAGACGAACCGTCCTGCAGGAACTCGTGGAGTCGACCGACGCGGAGCGCCGGGAAACCACGACTGTCGAGGCGCTCGCATCGGCGCTTGCGGCCGACGAGCGGACACTGGAAGAGCACGTCGACGCGCTCGTGACGTGTGAACTCGCACACGTCGAAGCAGACGGTCGCATCAGGGCAACCATAACCGGGGAAGAGCTCCTCGCACTCGACACCGACGAAGTGATCATCGTCGATCCAGCCGGCCGCGATGGCCGGTCGAACGCGTGACCGGATCGGATTTATGTCCTGTCAGTGTGAGTGCGTCTCATATGGACTGGGGACGCTAATGGTTGACACGGAGAACGATGCAGCATCCGAGGAGTCCGACGAGGTACAGTACGACCCGGACACGAGCCGGTACGACATCTTCGAGTGTGCCGACTGCGACAACGTCGTCCTCGCGCTCGGCCGCGACGAGCCGCCGATGTCCTGTCACAACCAGCCGATGGAGCGGATTCGGAGCATCGATATGTCGGTCAAAACGCCGGACGTCAAACAGGTGCTTCTCGAAGCGTTCGGGCTCCCAAAAGCGGGACTGGATATCTGTCTGTGCGTGATCGGCGAGGGCCCGCTGTCGGCGAACGAAGTGGCCGAAACGCTGGGATACGACCGGAGTACGGTGACCCGCTACCTCAACAAGCTGGTCGAACTTGGGCTCCTCCGCCGGTCGGAACTCAACCGCGAAGGCGGCGGTGTCGTCAACGTCTATCACTCGGTCGACCTCGAACGGATGCGGCGGGAGACGCTGATCGGCTTCTACGTGTGGGCGGGCGAGGCAGCCGCGCTCATCGAGGAGGCAAACGTTACCAAACAGGAATACCTCGACGAGAACCCCGATCAGGATCTCCCCGAGGTGTTCTGGGACTCCTTCCCGGACGACTGACCGTCCGATACTACACGCCTGTGGGTTTATCACCCTCGCAGATGCAGAACTGACACTCTCGGAGGAGTCTGGAACACGGAACGTCGGTTTCGGCGACGTGTCAGGATGTGGCAAAATTCGCCCCCGGATATGGGACGTCGACCCGGGTCACGAGCGGAGACGATACCGCTCTCACGAGCAGCAGGAGTTCCACCACGTGCCGTCGGGCCTGGGCTAGATGCGGATCGCCGGCGAGGACCACTCCATCCCTGATGGAACTGCAATCCGAGCCTCCCCGGAGGACAAACGGAAGACGTTCAACGATACCGATCGCGGGCACGTCCGGCTCGTCGTCGGTGCGCCGGCCGTCGACGATCCCGGGACCGTTCACGACGAGGAGTGATCGCCTGGGCTCCGACCCGGCTACCACGAGGTTAGCGACTGTTTTTACGCCTCCCTGTCGTCGGTCGACGTGTTTCGAATGGAACCCCGAAAACGGCGGGTGTTGGTTACCATCGCGCTCGCGGAGCTTTTGACGATGTCGCTGTGGTTCAGCGCGACCGCCGCTGCCCCGGAACTGACCGCCGAGTGGGGACTGACCGCCGCCGAGTCGGCGTGGCTCACGATCGCCGTCCAGCTGGGGTTCGTGGCGGGCGCGCTCCTCTCGTCTACCCTCACGCTGTCCGACGTGATCCCGCCCCGGTACCTCTTCGCCGGATCCGCCGCGGCCGGTGCCGCCTGTACTGCCGTGATCGCGAGTACCGTCGACACGGCAGGTCCAGCCATCGCGCTCCGATTCCTGACGGGTGTCGCACTCGCGGGGGTGTACCCGCCGGGGATGAAGCTGCTGGCGGGATGGTTCCGGCAGGGCCGAGGGTTCGCGATCGGCGTGTTGGTCGGCGCGCTGACGGTCGGGTCAGCGCTCCCGCACCTGCTCCGCGCCGTCGGCGGTGTCGGCGCCCCCCGAGCAGTTCTCTACGGCGCCGCGGGGCTGGCGACCGTCGGTGGGCTGTTGGCGCTGCTCGTTGACCCCGGCCCGCACCAGGCGCCCACCGCCCCGTTCGACCCTGGCGCGATCCTCCGGATGGTCTGGGATCGGGGAACGATGCTGGCGAACGGTGGGTACTTCGGCCATATGTGGGAGCTGTACGCGGTCTGGACGTGGATCCCCGCGTACCTGGTGGCCAGCCTGGCTGCGGGCGGCGGCGGCTCCGAAAGCACGGCGTCGCTTCTCGCGTTCGGCGCGATCGCGGTCGGCGGCGTCGGCGCGGTCGGCGCCGGAGTCGCCGCCGACCGGTTCGGTCGGACGTCGGTCACGAGCGTGAGTATGGGCGTCAGCGGTGTCGCCTGCCTCGTTGCAGGCCTGCTGTTCGGCTCCCCACCCGCCCTCCTGGTGCCGTTCGTGCTGATCTGGGGTGTCGCGATCGTCGCCGACTCGGCGCAGTTCTCCGCGGCGGTCTCCGAGCTGGCCGAGGAGTCGTACGTTGGCACGGCGTTGACGCTCCAGACCGCGGTCGGCTTTCTGCTCACCACAGTCTCCATCCGGTTGGTGCCGATCGTCGTCGACGCGGTCGGGTGGAGGTGGGCGTTCGCCCCGCTGGCGATCGGCCCGGCGATCGGAATCGCCTCGATGGCTCGGCTCCGCGGACTCCCGGTGGCGTCGAAACTGGCCGGCGGCCGGAAGTGAGCGCGGCCCAGACGGGCCCACTGGTTTGATTGGTCGACGCGTCCTACCGTGTCCAGTGGTCGAGCCTCCAACCGAGTTTCCCGTCCCCAGCGACAAGGACGCCATCACGAGCACGCCGGCCGGACAGAGCCAGCACGTCCTCGTGACCGCGAACCGGTACGCCGACAACCCCCGCACGCCGTATCAGGGTGCGCTCGTCGAGGAGACCTCGGCGTTCCGGTCCGACATCGAGCTGTTCTACGACCTCCACACGCTGGTGTGGGACGCCGACCTCGGGGAGACTCACGACGTCCGCAACGACGCGGTCGCGAGCGACCTCGGATGGGCCGCCCCGACGGTTCCGGAGTTGCACCTCCGCAACGAGTTCCGGTTCGGCGACGGATCCACGGGGCGGCTCGAACAGCGCCTCGTCCCGAGTTCGAACCAGTGTTCGCTGCTCGTCCGGAACCGTGCGGAGTTCGATGCCGAACACGAGCGGACGCTGTTCACCGTGTTCAACCTCGGGATCAAGGGCCACGACCACCAGGACCCCAACGCGGTGCAGGCGGCACACGTCCGCCACGAGCCCGATTGCGACGTGCTGACCGCGACCGACGGCCACCGCCACGTTGCCTTCGCGCAGGCCTTCAACGGATCCCGCCGGTTCGACGGCCACCGAGTTGGCACCGCGGGGCGGGCGTCCGGCCCGGGACGGAGCGCGTGGGCGGACGTCTACGAGGAAAACGACGGGTGGATCGACGACGCCGAAAACGGGACCGGGAACCTCGACGCCGGCTTCGGGCTCTACGCCGACCGCGGGGAGTCCGTCGAGTGGCTCACCGCGGTCGGCTTCGCCGCCGGAAGCGAGGCGAACGCGATCGGTCACGCCCGCGACGCGCTCGATGCCGGCTACGATGCCGAGCTGGCGTCTTTCGAGCGGGCGTGGCGGGAGTGGCACGAGGGTGTGACGACCGCCCCGACCGGCGGGGCGACGGTCGACGACCTCTACGAGCGGTCGGTCACGAGCCTGAAATGCGCGGAGGACCACTGCCGGGCGATGATCGCCGGCGCGTTCAAGCCGACCGATATGACCTACAAGTTCATCTGGCCGCGGGATCAAGTCATCATCGTCCAGGCGCTCGCGGCCGCCGGTGCGATCGAGGAGGCGCGGCAGGCGCTCGCGTGGCTCGACCGCGTTCAGATCACGGACTCCGGAGTCAGCGACGACCGCGGAATCGACCGCGCCGGGACGTGGTGGCAGAACTACTACACCACCGGCGAACCGCACTGGCGCGCGCTCCAGCTGGATCAGGTCGGCGGGCCCATCTACGCCCACTGGCTCCTCTGGCAGGAGACCGGCGACGACGACCTGCTCGACGCGCACTACCCGATGAGCCGGCGGGCCGCCGAGTTCCTCCTGGAGTGGGACAACGGCTACGGGTTCCCCCGGAAGCACCAGGACCCCTGGGAGGAGGTGTGGGGTCACTCGACGGAGGGCAGTGCGGCGGCCATCGCCGGGCTCCGGTGTATGGCCGGGATGGCCGACGCGAACGGAGAGACAGGCTTCGCGGCTACGTGCCGCGATCGCGCCGCTGTCTGGGCGGACAACTTCGACGCCTACTGCTTCCGGACGGGGACCCCGTACGGCGATCACTACGTCACCGCAGCCGAGCCCGAGGGTGGCTACCCCGCCCCGGACCAGCGCCCCGACGCCGCGGCGTTTATGGCCTACTGGCCGTGGAACGTCGTCGATGCCGACCACGACGGGCTCCTCTCGACCGCCGAACTGGCCGACGACCCCGCCTGTCGGGCC
>ERZ1034569.391-NODE-391-length-16285-cov-14.355576_pt1 | contig 16285 bp, 13 predicted proteins | sample MGYA00520706_ERZ1034569 | MGnify/ENA primary metagenome ERZ1034569 (study PRJEB33760, sample SAMEA4777722) | hypersaline lake metagenome | biome: hypersaline environment; feature: brines | place: Spain | collected 2014-08 | depth 0 m ...
CCTCCCCAGCCTCCTCGTTCGCGGCGCTCGTTTCACTCGCGCCGCTCACTCGTCCCTCGCGCGCTCGCCGCGCCACAAGGGCGCGGCGGCGCGCGCCGACAACCAAGGTTATCTGAGCACCTCTACCCGGCTGTCACAGAACGGTGCGCGTTCCCGCCCTCGTCCCCGTTTTCACACGACTCCTGTCCGGGGCGCAGTTTTCGGTGAACAGTGTGAGTCCCGAACACGACACACCCCGTTCGGACCCGCGTCTCACCTCGCGGCAGGGACGATGAGACGGGCTTTCAACGCCCGCACCAACGCTCGGACTTTTAGATAACAGATAGTTGTATTTGACTCTTATCCACTCGTCTGACTGGTGCCAGAGATCGGTTCGGGGCGTCTGAACCCGTGTCCCGGTGACCACTATCGGTCGTCCCTGACGTTCTCCTCGGTAGCTCCAGCCTTTACCTCGAGTTTCTTGCCGACTCTCTCGATGCCCCCTTCGAACGGCCCTACGAGTCGCCCCCGAACCGTCAGAGTGACACGCCGACTGGACGAACCAGGAGCGTGACACTACTGGAGTCGGACCCCGTGATCGGGATGGTCCACCTGGCGCCGTTGCCGGGTGCGCCGCAGTTCGAGGGCGACCGGAGCGCAGTGTTGGACGCGGCGCGTCGCGACGCCCGCCGGCTCGCGGCCGGCGGCGTCGACGCCGTGATGGTCGAGAACTTCGGGGACGCCCCCTTCTACCCGGACGACGTGCCGAAACACGTCGTCGCGTCGATGACGCGGGCGGTGACGGCCGTCCGGGAGTTGGTCGACTGCCCCGTCGGGGTGAACGTCCTCCGCAACGACTCGCTGGCGGATCTGGCCGTCGCGCAGGCGACCGGCGCGGAGTTCGTCCGTGCAAACATCCACACCGGCGCGCGCGTCACCGACCAGGGCGTGATCGAGGGGCAGGCCCACGAGGTGATGCGGGAACGCGAGCGACTCGACGCCGACGTATCCCTGCTGGCGGACCACGACGTGAAACACTCCGCACCGTTGGGGACAGACTCCTTCGTCGCGGAGTCGATGGCCGACGGCGTCGAGCGCGGGCTGGCGGACGCGACAGTCGTCACCGGCGTCGGCACCGGCCGCGGGGTCGACCTCTCGGATCTGGAGGCGGCCGTCGCGCAACGCGACGACTACGATCTCGACACCCCGGTGTTCGTCGGGAGCGGCGTCACCGCCGACACGGTCGGCGAGATCATGTCGCTGGCGGACGGGGTGATCGTCGGCACCGGCCTCAAACGAGACGGCGACGTGAGCAACCCCGTCTCCGAGGATCGTGTCGAGACGCTGGTCGCGGCCGCCGACGAAGTGCGCTGAGGCTACTCCCGCCGGCGGTCTAGGAACTGCTCAACCCGTTCTATCGTCGGTGGGTCGCCGCGTGCGCCGACCGTCGTGCAGGCGAGTGCGGCCGTCGCGGCCGCAAACCGACCGGCCGCGGCGGGATCGCGGTCGCCCAACAACCAGGCGTCGATCAGTCCCGCGACGGAGGCGTCGCCCGCACCCGTCTCGTCGACGACAGCCACGTCGAACGCCGGCACGTCGACCAGTGCACCGCCGGCTCCGCCGTCGCCGCTCGTCCCCATCCCGTCGCCGCTCGTCTCCGTCTTGCCGCGCGTGACGAGCGTCGCGCCCGCCTCGCCGTCGGTGACGGCCGCGCGGCGGACACCCCGCTCGCGGAGTTCGGCCGCCGCCGCCCGGCTGGCACAGCCCAGATACGACTCCGCCGCAACGCGGCCGGTGACGAACAGTTCGGCCGTCTCAACCCACCGGTCGATGGAGGCGGGGCGTGCGCCGCGGCCGTCAAGCTCCGATAGCGGCCCCGAGAGGTCGAACACGACCGGCGGGAACCCCGGCTCGCCGGCCCACTCCAACAGGGTCCGGTGGACCCGGTCGGGGGCGTAGGCGGTGACGAACACGACCTGTGCGGCCGCGAGATACGGCCGGTCGGCCGGGCGGAGCCGCATCTCCCGGACGCTGTCGCCCGCGGTGACGATACTCCGGGTGCCGTTGTCCGCGCGGAGGATCACACAGTGGGTGGTGGTGTCCGGGCCGACACGGACGCGCGAGGTGTCGAACGACGCGTCTGTGAGCCCCTCCCGGACCGTCTCCCCCAGATCGCCGTCGCCGAGTCGGGTGAGCAGGCCGGCCTGACGGCCGAGATGCGAGACGCCGCTCGCAACGTTGGCGGCGACCCCGCCGGGGTGGTCGGTCACCGCGGGCGCGTACGCGCCGCCGTCGGGGGCCGGGAGGTTCGAGACGGCGTAGTGACGGTCGACCGTCGCGGCACCGATCGTGACGACTGTGGGGGTCACTCCTCGACGAGCGGGAACTGCGCGAGTCGTGCGGCCGCCATCGAGGTGAGCCCGCGGGCGGTGACGGAGTCGGTCCGGCGTTCGCGGTGACCGACGACCGTTCCCTCGAACTCCGCACACGGGACGAGCGTGATCTCCGTCCCTTCGGGTCCGATGTCGACGAGCAGATACGACTGCGGGAACGAACAGGTTGTCGGCACCATCACCTCCCGGACACCCTGTGCGGTCGTCGTCGACGGCATGTGGAGGTGGCCGGTCAACACGAGCGGCACGTCGTGTGCCGCCAACGTGTCGGCGAACCGCTCCGGTTCGCGTTGCTCCGGCGGGACGAACATGTCCGGCTCCGCGAGTTCGCGGTGGCGACGGATCTGTTCGAACATCCCCGGGAAGTTGAAGTGGGTGAGCACGACCGGCGTCTCCGCCTCCGGCAGGGTGTCGTCAAGCCACGCGAGACTCTCCTCGCGGACCAACCCCTCGTGGGAGTCCGTCAGGAACGACTCGTCGCCCGCGGAGTTGAGCCCGATCAGGTCGACACCGCCCACCTCCGTGTGGAACGGGAAGCCGTCAGCCGGCGCGTACCGCTCGGCGAACGCCGACACGGGGAGGTTGTCGTGGTCGTACCCCTCCTTCGGCACGTCGTGGTTGCCCGGGACGCCGTAGAAGGGGGCGTCGATCTCCGCCGCCGCGAACAGTTCGTCGAACCGGTCGAAGTTCCACCGTTCCCCGTCTTTGGTGATGTCACCGACACAGACGACCGCGTCCGGGTCACGCATTGCGGCGTCTTCCAACGCGAGCCGGACGTGTCGCTCGGTGCGTTCGAACAGCTTCGAGGTGCCCGACTCCCGGGTCGAGAGGTGCGGGTCGGCGATCACGGCGAGTCTGGTCCGTTCCTCGGTGCGTGGTCGTGCGAGTGACGCCATCCGGCTCCCGCCACGACCGTCGCGGTCGACTGGTCCCATACCGGTTCGTCCGGTCGGAGCGACAAAACCCCGCCGTTGTCCCGCCGCAGGTCGGAGTGTCGGCCCTCGTCACACCCGCGGTGTCAACAGACCGACACAGGCGGTTGTCGGCGGCCACACACGCCGAGTGGGTCTGCGTCGATTCTCCGTTGTTCGGGTGGGATGTACGGAGGCTCGGGAGAAACCACCGAACGGACAGAGAATCGCCAGACGGGGGCCTATATACTGGCACGTAGCCGAACGTACCGCGTATGGTAAGCTATTTTGCCTGGCTCTCCGGGAAACCACACGATGCCCGAAGACACGACTCGGCGCAGCTTCCTAGCGGCCGCTGGGACCGGGGCGGCAGCCGCACTCGCAGGGTGTAGCTCAAACGAGCCGGCGGAGGGAACGCCGGCAGAGGAGACGGACACGGCAGAACCGGACACGGAGGCGGAGGCGTCGACGGACACGCCGTCGCCGACGCCGAGCGACGAGATCGGGGAGTTCCCGCAGGACCACATCAAGGTCGACACCGAGGAGGGTGTCGTCCGGCTCGCAATCGAGAACGTCGAGCCGTCGGAGTTCGGCGAGGCCGTCGAGGCGGCGGGCTACTCCTTCGGCTCCGTGGAGTCGACACAGGCGCCGTTCGACCCGTTGATGCCGCGGGCCGACCGGGAATGGGACCGGTACGGAGCGAACCGCGGCCCCTCCGACGAGGAGGCGGCGACCCGCGAGGAGGTGTACTACTTCGTCGAAGAGACGAACTGGGAGGCAGTTCAGGAACTGCCGTTGGTCCACACGCTGACCCAACAGATCTGGCAGGACCGCGTCGATGTCCGGATGGCCGGGACGATGGAAGACCAGACGTTCGACGATCTCGAACTGGAGGGTGACCAGACGCTCCAGCTCGCGTCACCCGGGCCGGTCCAGACGCTGGACCCGGTGAACGCGAAGGGGTCCGGCGCCGGCTACAACCAGTACAACGCGGCGCTGATGAACTTCGACAACGGTGACCTGCCGCCGGTCGCCGACCTCGCTGCAGACTACACCGTCTCCGAGGACGGGAAGACGTACACCTTCCAGCTCCGGGAGGGGGTCCAGTTCCACGACGGACAGGAACTCACCGCAGACGACTTCGTCTACTCGTTGGAACGGCTGGCGGGCGCAGAGGAAACCCGGAACGCCGACGACATCGTCGGCGACACGTTCACGATCCAACACGAGACGACGGACGGACTCGACGGGGTCTCCGCGTTCGAGCCGGGCACACTCGGCGTCGAGGCGGTCGACGACTACACGCTGGAGATCACCTTGGAGAACGCCTTCACCGGGACGCTCTCACAGCTCGCCGGCGGGGCGTTCGCGCCGATCCCGGAGGGGTCGGTTGCGTACCCGACGGACTACGAGCAACACGGCCTCGACGGCCTGTTGTACGAGGGTGAGTACGGCTACAACGAGTTCTTCTCGACGGACGGCGACGGGCCGTTCTTCGCGGGTGTCGGCCCGTTCGAGGTGGATTCCTGGAGCAAGGGCGACCAGATCCGGCTGTCCGCCTTCGACGACTACTACGGCGACGGACCACAGATCGAGGCGATCACCTACACCGTCATCGGAAACGGCTCGACCCGGTTCCAACGGTTCAAGAACGGCAATCTGGATATGTTGGGTGTCTCCTCGTCGGGTGCGATCCCGACGGCGGAGTTCAACCCGGACCGTCGGACCATCGAGTCCGACGAGGGAACCTACGCGGTCGGGACCTACGAGTTGGACAACGGGACGACCGTCAACTACGGCGAGTCGGAGGCGTTGGACACGGACTACATCGTGTTCAACTGCGCGCGCGTCCCGAAGCCGGCACGGCAGGCGATGGCGTTGCTGATCGATCAGGAACGGATCGCCGACGACGTGTACAAGGGGCTGAACACCTCGGCGTACCACCTCAGCCCGCCGGGCGCGTTCATGGGTGACACCCCCGGCGAGAACTACGACGCACACTACCAGAACGGGGAGAACAACAAACTGGATCGGTTCTCGGACGGCTACCCGTACGGTGTCGGCGAGTCGCGCATCGCCGAGGCCCGCTCGCTGATGGAGGAGGCCGGCTACACCAGCGACGAGCCGTTGGAGGTGGAGTTCACCGTCTTCTCGGGCGATCCTGACTTCGACTCCATCGCGAAGACGCTGCGTGACAAGGCACAGGCGGCCAACATCAACATCTCCATCGTGAAGGCGGACCTCGGGACGGTCATCGGGCAGGCGTTGGACGGCTCGATGGACATGTTCTCGCTGGGCGACGGGATGGAGTATCCGGACCCGTCGAACTTCCTGCGGTTCATCCCGCCGTACGACGAGCCGAGTGGGATGTTCACGCGGTGGACCTACCAGGTGCGGGCCAGCGACGCCGACCTGGGCGGCGACGACGCCGAGACGGTCAGACAGAACGTCTACGACGAACTCGTCGACAACTGAACGGTCGAGAGACGCTCCAATCCGTCAGTATTTTTCCAACGGGAACGTAGGAGCGAACGTACGCGGCCAGACTCACCATGGAACGACTGAAGTACCTCACCAAACGGATTCTCATGGCGTTTCCGGTGCTGTGGCTGGGCACCAGCATGACCTGGTTCATCATCTACCAGGGGCCGGTCGATCCGGCGGCGAATCTGCTCAGTGGCAACGAACGACTGACCGAAGCGAAGTACGAAGCCGCACGGCAGTCGCTGGGTCTCGATCAACAACCGCTCGAACACTACGTCGACTGGTCGACGAGCCTCTACACGCTCGATCTCGGCCAGACGTGGCTGCTCTACCCGGGCTCGAACGTCGGCGCGTTAGTGGTGGACTTCCTGCCGCGGACCGTCTGGCTCGGCTTCTGGTCCGTGGTGATCGCGGTGTTCATCGGCATCCCGCTGGGCTTCTATGCGGGTGTCCGGTCGAACACGGTCGCCGACTACTTCGCGTCCGTCTCCGGGATCGTCTGGCGGGCGATGCCGAACTTCTGGCTGGCGGTGATCCTGTTGTCCCTGTTGGTCGGCTCGGAGGCGTTGCTCGGCTTCGACTGGGACACGTTCCTGATCGACATCCCCTCGGGGATCACGGGCAACCCCGGACTGTCGTACATGGAGGGGGACCCGATGGCGTTGTTCACACAGCCAGGACAGACACTGGCGGCGATCAAGAAGATCCTCCCGGCGGCGTTGGTGTTGGGGTCGGCGTCGATGGGCAACGAGATGCGGATCGGGCGGACGGCCGTCGTCGAGACGAAAAACGAGCAGTACGTCGACTTCGCCCGCGCGAAGGGGGTCTCCGAGCGGTCGATCGTCTGGAAGCACGTGTTCCGGAACGCGCTGATCCCGCTGGTGCCGATTGTGACGACAGAGGCATTCCTGTTGATCGGCGGGAGTGTGCTCGTGGAGTCCGTCTTCGGGATCAACGGGATGGGGAAATTGTTCTTCGACGCCGCCATCCAGGGTGATCTCCCGTTGGTGGGATCGTTGATGTTCGTCTTCATCCTCCTGTTGTTGGTCATCAACATCGTCCAGGACGTACTGTACACGCTGATCGACCCGCGGGTCGGATACGAGGGCAGCTAGATGGCAACACCGACAGGCAGCTACACGGAGAGTGAGGCGGCACCGTTCGGCGACCGCGTCCGAAACAACCCTCGGCCGGCGCTCGTGTGGACCGGGGTGTTCGGCGCCCTGGTGTTGTTGGAGGCCGGGGCGCTGGCACAGTTCGGACTGTCGTTGTTGAACGACCTGTTGTCGGTGGTTCCGGCGGTGGGTCGCGTCGAGGCGGTCGCGACGGCCAAACAGACGGCCGGCCAGTTCCCGACCCTGTTGTCGCGGGAGACGATCCCGAACCAGGGGTACTGGAACGGGCGCGCGTATCAGGGCACCTTCATGGGACTCGCGCCGGATGTGGCGTGGCTGGTCCGGGCGGGGCTGATCTACCTCTACTCGTTCGGGCTGTTGGCGTGGACGGTGGTCGGCTACAACTGGTACCGCACCCACTACCGTGTCGCCGACTGGACCCCTCGTGACGACGTGATCGACCGGTTCAGCGGCCATAAGTGGGGAATCTTCGGGCTGGTCGTCGTGTTCATGTTCCTCGTGATGGTGGCGTTCGCGCCGGCGTTGTCGCCGACGACGGTGGAGGCGAACCTGGCGAACCCCTACGAGAACAACGTGAACTACTGGAGCGGCTCCGGTGTCGAGGAGGTCACGGTCGGACAGGCGAACCTGGGGGCACAGTCGCAGGGGACCATAGACGAGAACGTCGGGCCGATGAGCTACGACGACTTCGGGCGGTTCCACCCGTTCGGCACCCTCCCCACCGGGAAGGATCTGTTCACGTTCATCGCCCACGGCTCCCGGATCTCGTTGATCATCGGGTTGTTGTCGGTCGGGCTGTCGGTGTCGGTCGCGGTGTTGCTCGCGTTGGTCTCCGCCTACTACAAGGGGGCAGTGGACCTGAGTGTGGTGTTGGTGAGTGACGCCGTGATGGGGATGCCACGACTCCTGTTGTTGATCATGCTGACGGTGGTGTTGGCCGGGACGTGGGTCGGCCAGATCTACTCCGGGGCGTTCGTGTTGGCGTTGATCTTCGCCGGCACGGGGTGGCCGGCGATGTGGCGGTCGTTCCGCGGGCCCGCACTCCAGGTGGCCGAAGAGGAGTGGGTCGACGCGGCGAAGTCGTTCGGCCAGTCACCGACGGCGATCATGCGGAAACACATGTTGCCGTACATCTCCGGCTACGTGTTGGTGTACGGCTCGATGACACTCGGGGGCGCGATCATCGCCATCGCCGGGCTGTCGTTCCTCGGACTGGGTGTGAACCCGCCGACCCCGGAGTGGGGGCGGGCGGTCAACGCCGGCCAGGACTACGTGACGACGGCGTCGTGGCACATCTCGCTGATCCCGGGTGTCCTGATCACGTTGGTCGTCACGGCGTTCAACGCACTGGGTGACGGGATTCGTGATGCGATCGACCCCGAGTCCGACAGCGCCGGTGGTGACGGCGCCGGCCGTGGAGGTGGTGCCTGATGGCAGCAGACGGCGACACCCCGGCGGAGGGCAACGCCGCGACCGACGAGCCGTTGCTCACCGTCGAGGATCTCCACACCACGTTCTACACAGACAAGGAGACGATCCGGGCGGTCGACGGCGTCTCACTGGACATCCGGGCGGGCGAGACGGTCGGGTTGGTCGGTGAGTCCGGCTCCGGCAAGTCCGTCACCGCACGGTCGATCCTCGGACTGATCGACGACCCCGGCCGGATCGAGAGCGGCTCGATCAGGTTCCGGGGTGAGGAACTGACCGACGGCGCCTGGGAGCAGAACCGTGGGGACCTCTCGATCGTGTTCCAAGACCCGATCAACTCGATGAACCCCGTCTACACGGTGGGCAACCAGATTCGGGAGGCGCTGCGCATCCACCAGGGGTTGCGCGGTGACGACGCCCGCGAGGAGGCAGTCGAACTGTTGGAGGCGGTCGGGATTCCGGACGCCCCGCGCCGGCTCGGGGAGTATCCACACCAGTACTCCGGCGGGATGCGCCAACGGGCGGTGATCGCCATCGCGTTGGCGTGTGACCCGGATCTGTTGGTGTGTGACGAGCCGACGACCGCGCTGGACGTGACGATCCAGGCGCAGATTCTGGAGCTGTTGGCGGAACTCCAACGCGAGGAGGATCTGGGTATCCTGTTCATCACCCACGATATGGGTGTGATCGAGGAAGTGGCAGACCGCGTGAACGTGATGTACGCCGGCGAGGTGGTCGAGACCGCGCCGGTCGACCGGTTGTTCGACGAGCCACAACACCCGTACACACGGGGGTTGTTGGCGTCGATCCCGGGACGAACCGCGGACGGCGACCAGTTGCCGACGATCGGCGGGGAGGTGCCGACGCCGACCGCGGAGCCACAGGAGTGTCGGTTCGCGCCACGGTGTCCGGCGGCGTTCGACGCCTGCGAGCGTGTCCACCCGGAGCCGGTGGACGTGGCCAACGGAACCGGGGAGACCCACACCGCGGCGTGTCTCCTCCACGAGTCGGAGTACGGCCACTCGCCGGCGGAGGCGACGTTCGATCCGGACACAGACACCGCCGCAGACGGCGGCCAGCGGGAGCGAGGTGACCGATCGTGAGCACACAGACCACACGGGAGACGACCGAGACGGGAGAAGCGTTGTTGGAGGTACGGGAGCTGAAAAAGTACTACGACGACGGCGGCCTGATCGGCGATCCGGTGCAGGCCGTCGACGGCGTCTCCTTCGACCTCCAGAAGGGGGAGACGCTGGGTGTCGTCGGCGAGTCAGGCTGTGGGAAGACCACGCTCGGCCGGACGATCCTTGGATTAGAGGAGGCCACCGGCGGCGAGGTGGTCGCCGACGGCCGTGACGTGACGGCGATCTCCGGGTCGGACAGACGGGAGTGGCAACGCGACGCGCAGATGGTGTTTCAGGACCCCGACTCCAGCCTGAACGACCGGATGACGGTCGGGGAGATCATCCGGGAGCCGTTGGACGCCCACGACTGGCGGACCGCCGAGGCGCGCCGGGCTCGGGTGTTCGAACTGATCGAGAAGGTGGGGTTGCGGGAGGAACACTACTACCGGTACCCACACCAGTTCTCCGGGGGGCAGCGCCAACGGATCGGGATCGCGCGGGCGCTCGCACTCGAACCGGAGTTCATCGTGTTAGACGAGCCGGTGTCGGCGTTGGACGTGTCCGTCCAGGCGCGGATTATCAACCTGTTGGACGAACTCCAGTCGGAGCTGGGGCTCACCTACCTGTTCATCGCACACGACCTGAGTGTCGTCCGGCACATCTGTGATCGGGTCGCGGTGATGTATCTCGGCAACGTCGTCGAGTTGGGGCCGACGGAGTCGGTGTACACCGACCCCTCACACCCGTACACGGTGTCGTTGTTGTCCGCGATTCCCGGGAGCTTCGGACCGGACCGCGACCGGATCACGCTGCGGGGAACGCCCCCGTCGCCGCGGAACCCACCCACCGGCTGTCGGTTCGTCACGCGGTGTCCGGCGAAGGTGCGGCCCGACGAGTACGCGGACCTGCCGGAAGACGCCTGGACCGGGATCGAGGAGTTCCACACGGTGCTCCGTGCGCGTGCGCGGGCAGACGACGGGCTACTGGAACGGCTGAAGGCCGCTCTCGGCGCGTCTGTCGGTGAGAACATCACCGAGACGACCCAGGAGCTGTTCGGCGACGTGGAACTGGGCTCGGCACAGCCGGTCGTCGACGAGGCAGTCGAGACCGCACAGGGTGGTGATGACAGTGGCGCCGCCGCGTTGGTGCGCGAGGAGTTCGGGTCGATCTGTAACGAGGAGGAGCCCGACGAGTACGTCGTGGACAGCGACGGTCGGCTCAGCCAGTGTGTGCGTCACGAGGACGGCTACGACGCGCCGGAAGTGGTGATCGAGCGGCGCTTGAACCGCCGAACAGAGTGAGGCGGTTAGTGTCGAGCCGGTGAGCGGAGCGAGCCGGCGAGGTTTGTCGGCGAAGGGACTGAGCCGTTAGCTGCCGAACGAAGTGAGGCGGTTGGTACCGAGCCGACCGCTCCGAGCCGTGCGGTCCGACTCACGGCGGCAGTGGAGAGGTTATAAACCCGGCGCAAGTACTGCGAGTTAGTTACGATGGTGGCACTCCTGACGGTTGTCGGAATCTCGGTTGCGGTGTTCGTCGGTTTCAACATCGGTGGCTCGTCCACCGGCGTCGCGTTCGGCCCCGCAGTCGGCTCGCGGCTCCTCCGGAAGGTGACCGCCGCTGGATTGTTCGTCGGATTCGGCTTCCTCGGTGCGTGGACGGTCGGGCGGGAGGTGATCGCGACGATGAGCAGCAGTATCGTCCCCGCGGCACAGTTCACGCCGTTGGCCAGCGTCACAGTTCTGTTCTTCACCGGCGCGTCGTTGTTGCTCTCGAACCTCTACGGTGTGCCGGCCTCGACATCGATGACCGCCGTGGGCGCCATCGTCGGGTTGGGGCTCGCCTCCGGCACACTCGATCAGGCGTTGATGTTCGTCATCGTCTCCGCATGGATCGTCGCGCCACTGATCTGTCTGTTCGTCGGGGCCGTGGTGGGGCGGTACGTCTACCCGTATCTCGACCGGTACGTCGCGTTCACCACCTTCGATCTCCACTTCGTCCAGTTCGATCGGTCAGGGACGGTGCCGCGGCCGTTCTTCAACCCGAACGCCTCGCCCCAGGACGTGGTCGGCTCGTTGTCGGTCGTCGCAATCGGTTGTTACATGGCCTTCTCCGCGGGGGCGTCGAACGCCGCGAACGCCGTCGCCCCGCTCGTTGGCGCCGGCGGGTCACTCACCGTCGACCAGGGGGTGGTGCTCGCGGTGACGGCGTTCGGGCTGGGGAGTTTCACCATCGCCCGCCGGACGCTGGAGACGGTCGGTGACGACATCACGGAGCTGCCGATCCTCGCGTCGCTGATCGTCTCCGTGGTCGGCGGGACGGTGATCACGATCCTCTCGTCGGCCGGCATCCCCGCGAGTCTCGCCGTCAGCACCACCTCGACGATCATCGGTCTCGGGTGGGGGCGTGCGAGCCGGGCCGCGACACTCGCAGAGCTGGCGACGCCCACGGCCGAGCGGCCAGATGTCGCCGTCTCGACCGGGGCGTTGGTCACCTCTCGGGCGGAGGACGCACCTGCCGGCCCGACGATCGGTGATGTCGCCCGGCACGAGACAGCCGGCGAGAAGCCGGAGGAGGTGCCGGATGTGCCAGATGTCGGGAGCGAGGGCCCGGCGGACATCGACGAGAACAGTCTGTTCGACCCCGCGGCGGCCAAACGGATCGTGACGATGTGGGTGTTGACGCCGTCGCTGGCGATCGTCGCCTCGTACCCGGTGTTCGCGTTTCTGATCTGAGCCGCTCGTCGGGCAAGGCGCTGTGTGTTCGCACCGACTGCGGTTGGTCGGTTCCCGGAGTGTGTTCGTCTGAGATCCGTCTGGATGTAACGCGGGCGTCCACGCTGTGACACACGTTCGTGGCAGTCGCGTGACACCGGAGGTCCGTCCGTGTCAGTAGCGAGACGAGTGATGTGATACTCATAACCTCGTTCGGGCACAACTACGGTCGTGTCCGAGAGACGACGATTCCTAGCGGCTGCGGGAACGGGTATTGCGACACTGCTGGCCGGCTGCGCGGACGGGCGCGGCGTCGGCGGCTCGACGGCGACACAGACCGACTCGGCGACGGACACAGCCACCGCGGCAGACGACACGGACGTGAGCGACACGGTCCGTCTCGTCGCCGACAACGTCGGCTCGACCGCGTGGGAGTTCGTCGGCGAGAGCGGCGTCGCCGGTGACGGTGAGAATCCACCCGTCACACTGGAGACCGGGACTCGCTACGTCGTCGAGAACCGCGGGTGGAGTTCCCACCCGTTCGCGTTCCTCGCCGCCGACGGCACCTCGTTGCTCACACAGGCGGACGGCGGCACGTTCGCGGACGACGCCGACGTGGACTGGCGTGACGATGGCGAGGAGTTCGCGTTCACCGTCACGCCCGAGCTTGCGGACGGTGTCGACCGGTACGTCTGTACCGTACACGCACGGATGCAAGGCGACGTGGAGGCTGCCGCCGGAGAGCAGACGGAGACATCGACGGACGCCCCCGGCGGCGGCGGTGGCGGTGCCTACTGATTCGACGAGGACACCTCCGTGCCGGCGGGACACTGTCGAGACAGCTCCGTCAGCAACACGATGCCCGGCACGAATGTCGACACACAGTCAGATAGAACGCCGCACCGGCCCGCCCCAGATGGAACGCCGAACTGACACGTCTGGGCCACTGGAACTAAGACTCCGACCAGAGCCCGCATCCCCGATTCAATATAGCGCTCTGCAGTTTACAAGTTCGACGCGCGACACGGAGTCGGTGATTCGGACACGCGAGGGCGGCAGACCTCACAAACTGTTAACACGTCTCGGTCCCGTGCCGGAGCATGGAGCGACCAGGGCACGCACGTTCGGTGGCTCGGTGGCGTGGGAGTGTCTCCCCGAGGCGGGGTGGGCGCCGGGGTGTGTCGCGGTGACCGACGACCACGAGACGGACGGCGGGACACGTTCTGTGGACCGACACCTCCGAGACGACTCAGAGGGGATCGAGTCGGCCGTCGCAGAGCTGACCGAGGTGGTGCGGGCGAACGCAGACGGCCGTCTCGACGAGACGCTCGGAGAGCCGCCAACGGCGGCCTTCGCGCCGTTGTACGAGGCGTACGACGAACTGCTCTCGGGGTGGCGCGACACCGTCGACCGGACCTCGTCGTTCGGCGAGCAGGTCGCCACGGCCGCGACAGCGGTCGACGACCGAGTGGAGTCGGTGCGGGCGTCGAGCCGAGAGATCGACGACGCGGTCGCCGACATCGCTGAGGGGACGGACAGACAGGCCGATCGCGTCGGCGACATCTCCACTGAACTCCAAGAGCTGTCGGCAACGAACGAGGAGATCGCGGCGGCCGCGAGCGAGGCGGCACGGGGGACGACAGAGGCGAGCCGGCAGTGTACGGCCGCCGAGGCGACGGCCGAGGAGGCAGTGGCGGCACTCGACCGTCTCGCAGAGCGGGCCGAACAGACCGTCGAGACGACCCGTCAGTTGGTGTCGGTCGCCTCGGAGATCGACGACGTGGTCGCCGTCGTCGACGAGGTCGCCGATGAGACGAACCTGTTGGCGTTGAACGCCAAGATCGAGGCGCCCGGGCGGACGGCGCTGGCGACGGGTTCGCGGTCGTCGCCAGTGAGGTGAAACAGCTCGCAGAGGAGACACAGACCGCGATGAGCGAGATCGAGTCGTCGCTGGCCCGGGTTCACGACCGAGTCGACGCGACCGTCGACGGGATACACGCAACCGGTGACCGAGTCGATGAGACCCGCACCGCCGTCGACAGGGTGGCCGACGAACTAGACACGGTTGTTGAGCAGGTGCAGGCCGTCGACAACGAGGTGCAGGAGATCGAGACCGCGACCGAGACACAGGCCGAGTCGACACAACGAGTCTCCTCGGCGGTCGAGGCGGTCGACGAGATCGGCGCTGAGACGGCCGCAGACGCCAGTGTCGCCGCCGAGGCGACCCGGGAGCAGACGACGGAGCTCGCGGAGGTGTCGACGCAGGTCGCGACCTTGTCCGAGCGTGCGGCGACGTTGTCGGCGGGGTTGGACCAGTACGACACAACTGGAGAGAGTCCTCCAAGCGGCGCAACCGGCGAGGAGACGGCACACGTAACGTTCTGGCACGCGATGAGCGGGGAGACGGCGTTGACACTGGAGTCGTTCGCACGCGAGTTCGAGTCCACGACGACCGGCGTGGAGATCGAACTGGTCTCGAAGGGGAACTACCGGGCTACGTTCGACGCGACACTCCGAGCGGCAGCGCGTGGCGAGCCGCCGGCGCTCGCACAACTGTTCGAGATTGGCACGACACGCGCCCGCAAGAGCGGGGCGTTCCGCCCGGCCGGAGAGTTGCTCTCGTCGTCACACGTCGACTCTCTGCTCGATCCGGCCGTGAACTACTACCGGTACGGCGGGCGGCTCCACTCTATCCCGTTCAACGTCTCGAACCCGGTGTTGGCGTACGATACCGACGCGTTCGCGGCAGCGGGACTCGACCCCGAGCGGCCGCCGGCGACGTTCGCGGAGGTCGAACGTGCCGCGCGACAGCTCGTCACAGAGGGGCCGACGGAGTACGGGATCACCTTCGCCAACTACTCGTGGTTCGTCGAGCAGTGGTTCGCACAGGCGGACGAGCCGCTCGTGGAGCCGGCGAACGGCCGCGAAGGGCCGGCGACGACGGCGAACACGGGGGAGTTGGCCCACGATCTGTTCAACTGGTGGGTCGAGATGGAAGCAGATGGACTCTACCACAACCCGGCACAGAGGCCCGAGGTGCGGCCCGCCAGTCGTTCCACGACCGGGAGGCGATGATGCTGATCGGGTCGACCTCGTCGTTGCCGGCGATCCAGTTGGGTGCCGACTTCGGCGTCGGCGTCGGTCGGCTCCCCGTCCGCGAGCGTCGGACGGGTGTCCTCGTGGGCGGTGCGTCGCTGTGGGTTGGGGACGGCCACCCGGAGCCGGTGACGGCCGCGGCTGGAGAGTTCTTAGAGTGGCTCACACGGCCGGAACAACAACGCCGGTGGTTCCAAGCGACCGGCTACCTGCCGGTCCACAAGGGCGTGCTTCCGGAGCTACGGGCCGACGACTGGTTCGAGACGAACCCGGGCTACGAGACGGCGTTGGAGCAACTGGCCGAGACGACCGACACCGTCGCCACCCGTGGCGCGCAGGTCGCCCGGGCAGACGACGTTCGGACCGTGATTGAGGAGGGGTTCGAACGGGCAGAGACGCGCGCGGACGTACCACAGATGCTTGACCGCGTCGGCGAGGAAATCGAGTCGGTACTCCGCGACCAGCCGACAGGGTGAGTTCTGCTGTCTTACCCACACCATACCGACAGACTATCCGTAGAGCGCTCAAAAACCCGATAATACAGCCATTTCCGACCGACGATTCACACTCGTGTCTTAGGGCTTTAGGACACAGAACTGCATCAGGTTCAAGTGAGTGCCGTCACACCGACCGTGTGTGCCGAGTGAGGATCAGACGCCGGTGACGACACGGGTCCCGGCGTCACAGAAGGCGGCGTGGGCGGCCGACGCCGACGCGTTGGACATGAGCCAGGCGGAGTTCGTCCGGACGATGGTGCAGGCCGGTCGTCGGGAACTCGAACTCCCGGAGGGTGTCGGTGCGGCCACCGCAGCGGGAGCCGAGGGTGGTGAGTGTGACGGCGTGGAACCCGATTCTCCCGGCCCGAACCCTGGGGGTGAGGCCCTCGAAGACCGGGTGCTCGACGTGCTCCACGAGGAGGGTGTCTGTTCGTGGGACGAGCTCGTCGAGGCGTTCGTCGGTGACTTCGAGGACGAACTCGACGAGACACTGACACGGCTCCAGTCGGAGGGGCCGGTGAGCTAC
>ERZ1034569.392-NODE-392-length-16280-cov-19.437535_pt1 | contig 16280 bp, 20 predicted proteins | sample MGYA00520706_ERZ1034569 | MGnify/ENA primary metagenome ERZ1034569 (study PRJEB33760, sample SAMEA4777722) | hypersaline lake metagenome | biome: hypersaline environment; feature: brines | place: Spain | collected 2014-08 | depth 0 m ...
CGCGTATCGGCGTTGATTCCGAGTCGGTCACCGTGGAAGTTGAGACCGCTGAGCCGACGGCCTAACCCTCTGTCCAGCGTTCGTCGTCGTACGTCTCCAGCTGCTCGCTGTGGAGTTTTCCCTCGAACTTTCGGCGAAGGGCCGCCTTCTCGCCCGCACTGATCTTCGCGAGTTCGTCGGCCTTGTCGACCGCCCGCGGCGGCCCGCGCTCGGCGGCGACCTCTGAGAGAATCTGTGTGTGGAGTTGCTCACGCATGGCCGGATCGCGGGTGATCGCATACGGGGCTTCGATCTTGTAACAGAGATCGTTCCGCGGATCGTAAATGATGAAGAAGGTGACCTCATAGCACTCGGGGGCAAGCTGTCGCTCGACACCAAGCGCGTCACCATCGGCCGCCATCGCGCCGTCCGGGCCGCCGCGGGAGATAAGCCATGAGGTCACGGAGAGTTCGTCGGTGCGGCGGTCGGCTCCGGGCGCAGCCTCGGTGTCAGCCCCGCTTTCGGCGGCCTGTTGCTCAAGCAACCGCGTAAAGAAGGCGGTGTCATCCGGCCACGGTGCGTCGAAGCCGATTTCGTTGTCGGCGAGTGCGCTGGTGATGACGCGGGCCGAGGGGTTCTTTACGAAGCCGGCGATCGGTGTCTCCTCCTCGACGAAGCGTTCGACAAGCCGGACGTAGTTTTTGAGCACGTTTTTCGGCCGCGCCTCGTAGGTCAACGCGTCGAGTTCTGGGTTGCGATCCCGCCACGTCAGGATCTCTTTTGGGTAAAGCGGCCCATCAAGCAGTAATAGATCCTCAACTGTGTGGGCGTGCTCGCGGGCGTGGTGACCCTCTGCAAGATACAACGAGAGCGCGTGGACAACGGCCTCGGCGTAGCGGTTGACCGGCGGCGAGTTGATGACGCGGTGTTGGCTGTGGCCCTCGTCGTGGCGCACCCAGTCAGTTTCCAGCGACCGAGAGCGGTCGGTCGCGTGAACTGTTGCGACGATCGTCCGCGCACGGTGAACCGAAAGCTCGGAGGGGTCAACCGCCATCGCGGCGTGGGCGAGATCCAACACCACCCCATTTTTGAACGAGGTCGGGTTGATCGTCCCCGAGTCGATGCCGTGGACGGTCGGAAACGGTCGCTCCGCCAGCGCGATATCGTCGATAGCGACACGGGCCCGTTGTTGCTCGCCGAGGGGTTCGACGATGGTGCGGCCGCGGGCGTCGGTGAGCGGATCAAGCCACGACTCCCAGACGGTTTCGGCGACATCGTCGTGGTCGCTGTCGTCGACGGCGTCGGCGACCGATCCCGCAAGCCGGGCGATGGCGTCAACGTGGATCGGATCAAGTGTCATACCAATACCCGAGTGAGGGATCGTCAAAAAACCGTGGTCAGCCCGCGTGTCGCTAGCCTCATACCCGTGGAGCCAGAACAACTGTTTATGTCGATACGCGGGGTCGCCTTCGACCTCGATTATACGCTCGCGGTGCCTGATCGCGACCGGGAGACACTACTGGCGGAGGCTGTCGAGCAAGCCGACGCACCACCGATCTCCCGAGGCGAGTATGTACAGGCCCACCGCAATCACCTCACGACAGACAGCCGCACACCGATCTTCGCCGAGCTGCTGGCCGACGACACCACAGAGACTGATCCCGACCGGCTGGCCGCCGCCTATCGCAACGCGGTCACCAACGCCCTCGTGCCGATCCCTGATGCCGAACCCCTGTTGCGTGAGCTTCGGAGTGACTACCGTGTTGGCCTGCTGACGAACGGCCCGGTTCGCGCCCAACGGTCAAAGATCGAGTATCTCGACTGGGAGCCGCTGTTTGATACGACACTCGTGACCGGCGAACTCGATGCGGGGAAACCCGACCCAGCCGCCTTCGACGCGCTGTTGGACGCACTCGGAACAACACCCGAGCAGACGGTCTTTATCGGTGATACACCCGATGAGGATATCTCAGGTGCCGACGCTGCTGGTATCCACACCGTTCAGGTGTTGTTCGACAGCGGGCCACAACGGGATACACGGGCCGATGCCTACATCGAACGCGACCAGCTTGCCGCAGATCTTCCGGGGCTGCTTGCCGCTTTCTGAGAACACCGTAACCGGACAGCAGATCGCCGACAACGATAGGACAATATTAAAACTGGAAGCTCGTGCTGTCGCCCACATGCGTTCGTGGTTAGGGAGATCAGAATGGCGGCCGTCCTACTTGGGACACGACATCGTCACATACCGGTGGTGGCATACTCCACATCCAAGCGGTTACAATGCGCCGAACGGTACACTCGCGGTTGTGACCTAACAGCCCAAGTCCCTATCTTTCAACAAACCGCTTACCCAGCGTTTCGGATTCGATCCCCCACCCGTCGGCCGGCTCGTCGGCCTCGGGCTTGTAGTAGCGGATCGCCTCGTGGCCGTCAGGGGCGGCATCGCTGAGATACGCCAGCTCAGAAACCTCGATCCAGTCGTCATCCTCGGGGCGGTCGGTTCGGGTGTCGGTGATGCGTCCGTCGTCGGCAGTCCGGATGTATCGTGTCATAGCTCACTCGTTTGTACGCCGCGTCGCTACTCAAACGATGTGATCCATTCGATTTGTATATGCTGCGGTTTGGGGCGAGAAACGCACAGCCGCCGCCTACGCTGGTGTGGTCGACACCGCGGTGACAACGGCCGCAAACACCGGAACCACGCGTTTTGCGTCCACACCGTCGGTGATGCCGATCAGTGCGGTGTCGTCGGGGGCCGTGCCGGCAGTCGACACGACGTCGAGATCGGCCGTTGTCGCGGCCTCGACAGCGCGATCAGCCGCGGTGCTGAACCCAACCTGGGCACGGTCTGGCTGGACAGAGACGGTCGCGATCTCGGTCAGTTCAGCGTCGACATCGGCTGTAGAGTCGGCGAGTGTTGGGCGACCCCGATCGTCAGTCGTGAGGGCGTCGCTGTCGGCGACATGGACAACGCGGTAGGCGAACGCGCCGTCGTCGGTCGCCTCGACATCCGGGTCGGCGTCGGCGACAACAACGGTGGCGAGGGCAGACTGGTCGCCGGTCAGTTCGCTGGCCAACAGTTGGGCGATCCGTTTGCCGTCGCGGAGCCGATCCTGTACCATACTCGTTTTCCGGCGGGCCAGCCTGAAATCGGTTCGTGTTTGTTGACGGTGCGTCCGCCATCGCTCTCCCGACGCACAAACTACTATACTGGCTCGGCTGCAGTATCAACCATGACAGAGACTCACGTCAGCGATGTGATGACGACACCGATGTTGACGCTTGCCGCTGAGACACCGATCGACGAGGCCGCCCAAGCGATGGGTGAGGCGGATGTCAAGTCGGTCGTGATCGTTGCGGACGGCTGTCGGCCGGAGGGGATCTTTACCTCGACGGATGCACTGTCGGCGTTGGCTGACGCCGTCGCAGCTGGGGAAGCGACGGTTGGAGCGTATATGACCACGCCTGTCGAGACCGTTTCGCCGACGACACCGTTGACCGACGCGGCCGCGCTCATGGGCGACTACAGTCATCTGCCGGTCACCGATAGCGACGGCGACGCCATCGGCATCCTGACAAAAACCGATCTTGCGGCGGCCGTCGCCGATGCCGACACGGAGCTGGTCGACACAACCACCGCGTGATTCGGCGGGGAGGCAGGCTACGCCGATTGCCCCGAAAGGTCTGTCCGAACGGCATCAGCCGCAGCGTCGACGGCGATCCCCTCGCGGGTGGCGACAAGCACCGCCGCCGCCTCAAGTGTGATCCCAAGCCGGCGTTGGGTTTCATTGGCGGCGGCAACGGCCTCCTGTTTAGCCATCCCGGCGTCGGTCAGTCGATCGAGGAGCTGTTCGAAGGTCGACTGCGCACGGAGGATGTCGGTGTCGGGCGTGTAATCTGCCGGGATATCGACGGCGTCGAGATCGAACGTCGCGACGAGATCACCATCCACCGTCTCTAAGAGGCCGCGGCCGACCGCCACATCCACCAGCCGTTTGGCCTGATCCGGCGAGAACCACTCCCGATCAAGCGAGAGCGCAACCACAAAGGCTCCCTCGCCCAGCCGGTCGGTGCCCGCCTGGCGAAACGGCACCGCGACAGCAACCTGCAGGCTCATAGCGAAGGGAGACGGCGAGAGGCACCTAACGTTTGCGACTCCGGGGGCGTTCCGAGCGATTCAAGTAGCTGCTGGGGATTATACCGGATATGAAAGATCAGGGACGCTCGGCGCGGAAACGCACCGGCGGCCGACTCAAGCACGCCAGCAAGAAGAAACGACACCAGCTCGGACGCGAACCAACCGAGACAACCGTCGACGACCCCCGGTTCCGCGTTATCGACGCCCGCGGCACCGAGGACAAGCTGCGAGCCCTCTCAACGAACGTCGCCCACCTCGCCGACGGCGGCGAGACGACCGAGGTCGACATCGAGGATGTCGTTGAGAACCCGGCAAACGTCAACTACGCCCGCCGAAACATCATCACCAAGGGCGCAATTATCGAGACCAGCGAGGGCCGAGCCCGCGTCACCTCCCGACCCGGCCAAGTCGGCCAGGTCAGCGCCGTCGCTCTCGACTAATCCGGTTGCTTCTTTCGCCGCTTACAAACCGAGCCACGCCGAGAGACCGGTATGGAACTCGCCGAGTTCGTCAGCCGACTTGACGACCGTCTTGCCACCGACGCCTACAGCGATGTCGATGCCAGCGCGAATGGGCTACAGGTCGGCCCCACCGAGGCGACCGTCGAGCACGCGGCCTTTGCCGTTGATGCCGCCGAGGCAACGATCACCGCCGCGGCCGACGCTGACAGCGATGTGCTCGTCGTCCACCACGGGCTCTCATGGGGCGGGATCGAGCGCGTCACCGACCGCCAGTATGAGCGGATCGCCGCCCTCGTCGACAACGACATCGCGCTGTACGTCTCCCATCTCCCGCTTGACGGCCACCAGACGCTTGGGAACGCGGCCGTCCTTGCCGACCTGCTCGATCTCGACGCGACTGAGCCCTTCGGTTCGATGGGGCCGGTCACCGTCGGCCAGCAGGGGGCCGCGCCAGCATCGTTGACGCGGGCAGAGCTGACAACGACACTCGAAGCGGAGCTCGAAACCGACGACCTGCAGGTGCTGGATTTCGGCCCTGAGAATATCGACCAGGTCGCCATCGTCACCGGCAGCGGCACCGACTGGCTGGATGAAGCCCGCGAGGTCGGCGCGGACACGCTGATTACGGGCGAAGGCAAACAACAGGTCTACCATCGCGCAAGAGAGGCCGGGGTCAACGTCATCCTGGCCGGCCACTACGCAACCGAGACCGGCGGTGTTCAGCGACTCCAGGCCCTCACAGAAGAGTGGGGCCTGACAACAAGTTACCACAGTCATCCGACAGGGCTCTGACTGACGGCGCTTACTCGTCGGCCATATTGTCGACACCGCCATCAGTCGCCGGTGGGGCCAGCAAGGACTCAAGCGTTCTGACGCGATAATCGCCGAGGACACACCGCCCGCGGGTGTCGTGGCCGTGGCGTTCGATGTGGACGCCATCAAGGCCAGCGTTCCACGCCGCGCCGATGTCGACCGCCGCATCGCCGACGAGCGCGCCGCGGTGGTCGTTGTCGACACCCAATCCCGTCATCGCCTGCTGTACCGGCTCAGGATCGGGTTTCCAGCCAAGCTCATCGGTACAGCAGACAACCACATCGAACCAGTCGGCGATATCGAGATGCCGCAACACAGGGGTCGTCAAAAACTCCTGGCAGTGGGTGACGAGACCGACCGGTGTTGCTCGGTCGGTGATCGTCCGAAGCAGCGTTGCGGCGTCGTCGTGGAGGTAGGTCGCTTCGGCGCGCTGCTGTGGGTCTTCGATCTCATGAAAGGCCGCCCAGAACGGATCAGGGTCGACACCGAACTCCTGCAGCGTGGCGTTTCGTGGGCCACCGAGGCCATGCCAGAGGATCTCGGCTTCCCGATCGGTGAACCGACGGTCGAGTCGCTGGCCGACACGATCGAAGATATCGCGGATATACCCCCACTCCGCATCGATGATCGTGCCATCGAGATCAAACAGCCAGAAATCGTACGCGCCGGTGACCATCGATCAGAAAGTACGACGGGCAGCTATATTTGTGTTATGGCGAGTCGGGCAGCGAATCGGGACAAACTGTTATGCCAAGATGGAAATTATATCGAGACAGTGATCACCGATGAAACTTGATGACACGCGAATCGCCATGTTGGTCGGGCCGGGGTTCGAGGATCTCGAATTTTGGGCCGTCTACATGCGCATGCAGGAGGAAGGCGCGACGATCGATGTCGTCGGCACAGAGGCCGGCGTTGAGTATACAGGCAAAAGCGGCGGGCTCACCGCCGAAACCGAGGTTGCCGCCGACGAGGTCGACCCGACGGCTGTTGATGCGGTGTTGGTGCCTGGTGGCTGGACGCCTGACAAGATCCGCCGCGACGAGTCAGTATGTGAGCTTGTCCGGACGGCCCACGCGGCCGACAAGATCATCGGGCTGATCTGTCACGCCGGACTGGTCGGGATCTCAGCCGGCATCGTCGACGGCTCGGACGCAACGGGATCGCAGGGCATCAAAGACGACCTCATCAACGCTGGGGCGAGCTGGGTCGACGAGCCGGCGTTCCGCGATGGCAACATCGTCTGGGGCCGTGTTGTCGCGGATATCCCCGATTACAACCGCGTTCTGGTGGAGACACTGGCAGAGCACTCAGCATAACCGGTGGCACCGAGGTCATCGTACCATCTGATAGCATGACCGCCCGCTGCGCGCGACGGGAGACAGACGACAGCCTCATTCGTTAGGCGTCGGGGATTGCCTCGGCGTCACGGACGTGGATCGAACTGCCGAGATGTTGGTGGACGACGGCGTCAACCGAGTCGGCATTGAACCGCGAGAGATCGGTCTTGATTTCGGCTTCAAGTGCTGCCCGGTAGGCCGCGTCGGTTTCGAGCTCGCTAAAGCTGGCCGCGATAACATCCACCCCGAGTGTGTCCGTCAGGAGTGCTTGCATATGATCGGCGTCGGCGACAGCACCGCGCCAGAGATTGTACTGGAAAAACAGCCAGCCATCGGTTCCCGGCGTCGCAGCCGGGAGTCGACACACTGTCTCAAAGCGATCAGGATCGAGACGAGCTTCTGGTGGATCAAGCTGGACTGTCACCCGAAACACGTAGTTCGCCTGCATACTGGCTTCCCCGCAGGCTCAGTTATCAGAGAGCTGTTCGAGCACGTGCTGAGGGATTTCCTCGGGATCGACACCGTCAGGGAGTCCCGCAGGCGACTCCGGCGGGCCAACTGGTGTGTCGCTGTCGCTGCCAGCAGGCATCCCGTCGTTGTCACTGGTCTCGGTGTCAGCGTTGTCGACATCCAACTCGTCGACAGCGTCGTCGGTCGGAACCGGGCCGTCAAACTCAGGATTAAACAGCTGCATCGCCGTCTGGATCGTCGTCCAATCGTCCTCGGCGGCGGCCTCACGCAGGCTTTTCGTCGGCGCGGCCAGCAGTTGGCTGACCAGCGAATCCGCCAGCGACTCGATGACCTCACGGTGGGTCTCGGTGAGCTCGGCGTTGGCATCGAGCTTGGCCATCGCGGTGCCGACCTCCCGATCTTTGACGCGTTCGGCGCTCTCATACATCGTGCTGATCGCCGCGTCAGCGCGCTTGCGTTTGAACAGCGCGAGCAGGCGCTCGAACTCCTCGTCGATCATCGCTTCAACTTCGGCGGCGGCATCTTCCCGACGGGCGTGGGTTTCGGCGGTGATCGTCTCCAGAGCGTCGATATCGTGGATCGTCACCCCGGCCTCGGCGTCGGCGGCAGGGTCGATATCCCGTGGCTGGGCGAGATCGATACAGAACGTCTCGCCGGCACTCGCCAGCTCCTCGGCTGCGAGAACATGGTCTGGGCTCCCGGTGGCGGCGATCACCACGTCAGCCCGCTGGGCGGCGGCTCCGGCTGCCGACAGCCCGATCGCACTCGCGTCGGTCGGCACAGTGTCGGCGATGTGGGTTGCATGCGGGATCGTTCGGTTGGCGATCAACAGTCGATCAATCGCGGTTTCGGCGATCGCTTCGGCGGCGATCGTCCCCATCTCACCCGCCCCGAGAATCAGGGCGGTTGCGCCGTCGAGATCGGTTTCCCGATCAGCGAGTGTGACGGCCGCCGAGCCAAGCGAGACGACGCCCTCGTTGATCGCCGTCTCGGTGCGGGCGCGTTCGCCGACGTGGACGGCTTTCATCAGCGCGTCCTCTAAGATCGGCCCAAGCCCCTCGGCGCGTCGGGCGATCTCGATGGCGTCTTTCAGCTGCCCGATAATCTGATCCTCGCCAAGGACGAGCGATTCGAGCCCGGCGGCCAGCCGCATCAGATGGCGCAGCCCCTCCTCGTGGGGCATCGTGACAACCCCCCCGGAGCGAACCGGATCAGCGATCTGGGCGAGGGCATCGCGACCCTGATCGGCACGGTCGGTGACGACGTAGGCCTCCGCGCGATTGCATGTTTGGATGGCAAACGCTTCCCGGACGCCTGGCGTCGCCAGCAGGTCGGCGATCCGAGCCGAGATATCATCCGCGCTGGCGGCCTCGATCTCGTCGACGGTCGCCGTATCGTGGGCGACCCGAACGCCGGTGATGACGCCGTTGCGTATCATGTGTCCTCCCCTGTGCGGTGATCCTGCATTACGCGTGCTGCCTCTTTTTTTGCGTTGGCTATTCCGGTATGTAAAGCCTTCCAAACCGCCGGCGAGCGGACGACCGCACGGAGCATCGCCCGCCGCGTCTCGGGGGGCTCGGTCTGCTTCAACTCGGCCCGAAGCTGACCCGTCAGTTCGGCCATCTTCCCGGCGGCTTCGATCTCACCGTCGATCTGTTCGCGGAGATAGCGGGCGAGCGCTGGGCTTTGTCCACCGGTTGAGATGGCCACCGAGACCGGCCCATCGTCGACGGTAGCGGGAACAACGACGCTACCGACAGACCGCTCGCCTGCCCGATCAGTTCGGTTAATCAGCACGCCGCGGTCGTCGGCCGCCTCGGCGACGGCGGCGTTGAGTTCGCCGTCGTCGGTGGCGGCGACGACCAACGCGGGGTCGGCACGGTCGAACCACGCCGGTATCTCCGTGGTCGCCGGGGCGGCCCGAATCCGCTCGATCGGCGGGAATTCGGGCTCCGCGAAGCGGTCGTCAAAGGCTGGGCTGACGACGACCACGTCGGCCTCGGCAGCGAACCGCTTGGCTTTCCGTGCGCCAACACTGCCGCCGCCGAAGATGAGCACCGTTGTGTCAGTGAAATCGTGATAGAGTGGGATCATTGTGCGCTGGCGTGTGGATGTCGGCACCCTACAGACTGCTGTCAACCCGCTGGTCGGCTGCCGGACGGTCTGGTTCACAACTCGGGATCGACAGCCGATTAGTACTCTGGTATCCCCGTCGAACTGTCGTTATTTGAGATGGTCTTCGACCGGCGGAACGACCTGTTTTTTCCGGGACATCACGCCCGGCAGGAACGCCTCTCGGTCGGTGAATGTCGCATCGAGGGCGTCGCCGACAGCCTCGGTGTGGTCGCCGGCGATAAACGCCGTCGACTCCTCTTCGAGGAGGTCGGTGACGAGGACGAGCAACACGGCGTAGCCGCGCTCGGCGACAACCTCGTCCATCGCCTCGATGACCGCATCGCGCTGGTCGAGGACAGTCTCGGGTTCGACGGTCTCGATCTGACCGATGCCCAAGACGTCGTCGCCGATGTCGTACTCCTTGAAGTCCCCAAGCACCATCTCACGGGGGCTTTTCTCGCCGAGTTTGCTCTTCTGGGCCAACAGCTTCTTGCCGTAGGCCTCGTAGTCGACGCCGGCGATCTCGGCCAGTCGCTCGGCGACCTCGCGGTCGGTGTCGGTCGTCGTCGGCGATCGAAGCACGACGGTGTCGCTGAGCAGACCACTGAGCAGCAGTCCAGCGGTCTCCTCGTCGATATCGACGCCGGCCTCATCGTAGAGCCCGGTGAGGATCGTCCCCGTCGAACCGACCGGTTCGGCGCGGAAGGAGATCGGGTCGCCGGTTGTCACGTCGCCGATGCGGTGGTGGTCGACGACCTGGGTGATCGTCGCCTCGCGTGCGCCCGAAACAGTTTGGCTGTACTCGTTGTGGTCGACAAGCAGCAGTTCCGCGTCGGTTGCGTCCTCCAGCAGCGTCGGGGCGTCGACGCCCCACCGCTCAAGCACAAACTCGGTTTCAGGGTTGAGTTCGCCGGCGCGGCCGGCAACGACATCGCCGCCCTGGGCCTGTTTCAGGCGGGCAAGAGCGATCGCCGAGATGATCGTATCCGTATCGGGCTGTTGGTGACCGATGGCGTAGGCAGATTGTGACATGTCCGAGGTACGGCACTACTGTAGTAAGAACGTTCCCAAACGACCGCGCCGCGAGCAACGGAGAGCCAGCTAGGCCGTGGGATCGACGCCAACACCCACGAGTGTTTTAGTTTCGGCTCCGAAATGGAGGGGTAGTGTTCGCACCACGCCGACCGATGGAGTCGTCACCAGACAGTCATCAGCCATGCGCCTGATCCAAGCACTCATCCCGGAGGGGAAACGCCGGCTGGTAATCGAGCACCTAGAGGACGCAGCGATCGATTACGCGATGACAAGCGAAACCTCCCGAAGCGAGTACAGCGACATCGCCTACATCCCGACCGATGTCGACAGCGTCGAGGAGATCCTCGATGAGCTTCGGGATGTTGGCGTCGAGCGCGACGGCTACATGATCGTCTCCGATGTCGAGACTATCGTCTCCGATCGCTTTGAGCAACAGCAGGCCAACGATGCGGGCGACGAGGAGACAAACAGCGTCGCCGAGGACGAACGGATCTCCAGAGAGGAGCTCCAGACGAAGGCCCGAAACCTCTCTCGGAGCACCACCAACTACATCGCGTTGACGCTGATCAGCGCGATCGTCGCCACCGCCGGCCTCCTGCAGGACAGCGCGGCAGTCGTCGTCGGCTCGATGGTGATCGCGCCGCTGATCGGGCCGGCGATGGCCTCCTGTGTCGGCACCGTCGTCAGCGACGACGCGCTGTTCTGGGAGGGGATGCGCTCACAGGCGATCGGCCTCGTGGTCGCGGTCGTCAGCGCGACGCTGTTTGCGGCTGGCTATCGGGCCATCCTCGCGCCGGAGCTCGAACTGCTCCTCATTCAGCAGGTCGCCGAGCGAGCCCACCCTGGCCTGCTGTCGTTGGCGATCGCGCTGGGGGCGGGGATCGCCGGCGCGCTATCGCTGACCTCCGGAGCCGACGAGGCGCTGGTCGGCGTCATGATCGCCGTTGCGCTGATGCCGCCGGCAGCCGCAGTTGGGCTCGGGATCGCCTACGTCGATCCGACGCTTGCGGTCGGCGCGGGCGTGTTGGTGGCGGTCAATCTGTTATCGATCAACGTTGCCGGCGTGGCAACCGTCTGGGTGCGGCGATACAAGCCGACCCACTGGTACGATGCGAAAGAGGCTCGCCGGCTCACCGGACGGCGGCTCCTGATCTTTGGGGTGTCGATCCTGATTCTCACGTCGTTTCTGGCGACGAGTTCGCTGGCAGCCCGCGAGAACGCCCAGTTTGAAACCGAGGTTGAGACGATCGCCGACGATGCAACCGAGAACCTGCTTGCTGTAACGTTCACCTACGAGGCGAATCTCCTGACCCAACAGCCCGAAACGGTAACCGTGCGTGTCTACGGTGAGAATCCGCCTGCGGCCGCCACACTCCGCGAACGGATACGGGATACAACCGGCGTCGACGTCGGCGTGCGCGTTGTCACCGAGCAGATCAGCCGCGCCTGAGCCGGCTGGGCCGCATAGGCTTTTACCGCAGTAAGCCGCAAGAACTGATAGATGCAGGTCGATGCGTTGCCGCTTGCGACGCCACACGTCGCCCACTTCCAGCGACAGGGGATCGAGCAGCTGTACCCACCACAGGCCGAAACGGTCGACGCTGGGATCTGTGCCGGCGAGAACGTTATGGCCGCGATCCCGACCGCCAGCGGCAAGACGCTGATCGCCCAACTCGCCATGCTGACCGCCGACGGGCCAGGGCTGTATATCGTCCCGCTGCGCGCCCTCGCCACCGAAAAACACGCCACGTTCAGCGAGCTCCCGGGGGTGGATGTCGGGATCGCCACCGGCGACTACGACTCGCCGGCCGCCGAACTCGCCGACCACGATATCGTCGTCGCCACAAGCGAGAAGGTCGACTCCGCCGTTCGCAACGGCGCGTCGTGGGTCGACGACATCGGCTGTGTCGTCGTCGACGAGGTACACCTGCTTGGCCAGGCGGATCGCGGGCCGACACTGGAGGTCACCCTGGCGCATCTCCGGCGGCTCACACCGGGCGTCCAACTGGTCGCGCTGTCGGCGACCGTCGCCAACGCCGCCGAGATCGCCGACTGGCTTGGCGCGGAACTCGTCGAATCCAACTGGCGACCCGTTGACCTCCGTACCGGTGTCGCCGACAGCGACGTCGTCACATACGACGATGAGAGATCCGATCCGATCGGGATCGAGGCTGCGGAACTACCGCCCGATGCGGATCTCGACACTGAGACGGCGGCTCGGCTCGTCGACGACACCCTCGCCGACGGCGGGCAGTCGCTGGCGTTCGTCCGCTCCCGCCGGGAGGCCGAAACGCTCGCTGAGCGACTGCGTGGCGACGTTGACGACACCACCGGCGACGACACTACCCAACCCGACCGCGAAGCCGTCGCCGACGAGATCGAAACCCTCGACGATACTGTCACCGGTCAGCGCCTCGCCGACTGTGTGCGCGATGGCGTTGCCTTCCACCACGCCGGCCTCAGAAGCGGCCACCGCGCGCTCGTCGAATCGGCGTTTCGGGAGCGAACGCTGGAGGCCATCTGTGCGACGCCGACGCTGGCCGCCGGGGTCAACGTCCCCGCCCGCCGGGTCGTCGTCCGCGACCAACAACGCTACACCGGCTCGGGGACGGAGTGGCTGCCCGTCCTCGAAATCCACCAGATGTGCGGGCGGGCCGGCCGGCCGCATCTCGACCCCTACGGCGAGGCGATCCTCGTTGACACCGACGACCCCGAGGCGTTGGCCGAGCGGTATCTCGATGCCGACCCCGAGGCCGTCGAATCGAAGCTAGCGAGCGAGGCCGCGCTGCGAACCCACGTGCTGTCGATTATCGCCTCCGACTTCGCCGAAACCGAAGCCGGGATCTTGGATGTGTTGGCGGCAACATTTTACGCCCACCAGACCCCCGTCGGTGATCTCGCCGGGATCGTCGCCGCCGTCATCGAGGAGCTGATCGGGATGGGGCTGGTCGTTCGCAACTCGGCTGACGGCACCGACAACGTGGACGGTCGCGTGCTGGCGGCGACCGAGATCGGCACGACCGTCTCAACGCAGTATATCACCCCCGAAACCGGGGTACGGATCGTCGAGGGACTGCGAACAGCCGGAGAGATGGCCGAGCCGACCGCGCTCACCGCCTTGGAGATCATCTGTGACACGCCGGATATGCACGATACCTACCTCGGCAACGAGGAGCGGGCGGCGATCTACGAGTACGCCCGCCAGCACGCCGACGAGTTCACCACGGCGATGGGCGACACAGAGGACTTCGAGCAATGGCTTGAGGCGGTCAAAACCGCCCGGATCCTCGCTGAGTGGAGCGAGGGCGCAACGATCGAGACGCTCGTCGAGCGGTATCGCCTCGGCCCCGGTGATCTTGATTCGCGGGTCGAGCGCGCCGACTGGCTGTTGAGCGCGGCCGATGCCATCGCCGACGTCCTCGGGGTCTCGCTGCCGGCGATCAGCCGCGTCCGCACACAGCTCTAAGCTTGGTGAGTCGCCGTCGGCGAGACGGGTGGTGAAATAGTACCGAAATACTATTTCTTGGAGGATCCGGCAGACTGTAGCCCGATCGGTCAGTTCTTGGGAACTTATTTATGCGTTCCAGCGGAGCTATCTGTATCCGTGTCGAACAACCGATCCGCCGTTGAGCATCTCGACGGCGGCGACGCCCCACCCTGCAAGCAGCCCTTGGAGGTCATCGAGACCGAGCAGGGGTACGTCTGTCGTGAGTTCCGGCGCGACCCCGAGAAGGCGACGGTGTTTTCGGTTCACCAGCGGCGGATGGAGGCGATGGCAGCCGCCTCAGATCGGTTGGAGGCCGACCGCCACCCCTGTACGTTGCGGTGGGACTCAGAAACAAGCGTCGGCGATATCTACTGGAACGATCTGTTCAGCACGCTGCGGGTCACCTACAGCCAACTGTTGAAAAAATGGCTTGTCGTCCCTGAGGGCGAACGCTACGTGTTTGGCTCCGCAAGCGCGGTCAAGCAGGCCTTTACGTACGGCAAACAGGCCCAAGAGCAGTTCGATTTTAAGCAGTTGGCGGTGCACGCACAGGACGGATCGATCGAGAAAACGATTGAGCATCCGTTTCTCCGGGAGTCGATCACCGACGCAAACGTGAAATTCAACCGTTGAGCCCGGGAGAGACCGGCGAGCGCCGACGCGTGGGCGGTGCGACAGGCTCAACACGCCGGCCGGTCGTGGATCGGTATGACAGATATTCACCCTGACCAGCGCGTGGCCGTGCTCGCTGACTCACAGAACCTGTATCATACGGCCCACAGCGATTACTCACGGAACGTCGACTACGAGGGGCTGTTGACCGAGGCGGTCGCCGGCCGCGAGTTGACCCGGGCGATCGCCTACGTGATCCGGGCGGACGCACCCAACGAGGAGGATTTCTTTGATGCACTCGTTGAGATCGGCTTCGAGACCAAGATCAAAGCGATCAAAACGTTCGGCGACGGCAGCAAGAAGGCCGACTGGGATGTCGGGATGAGTCTCGATGCGATCACGCTGGCCGACCACGTCGACACAGTCGTTCTTTGCACCGGCGACGGCGACTTCTCGCGGCTCTGTTCACATCTCCGCCACGAGGGCGTCCGTGTTGAGGTGATGGCCTTCGGCTCCTCGACAGCCGAGGAGCTGATCGACGCGACCGACGAGTTCACCGATCTCGCCGACAACAAAGAGCGGTTCCTCCTGTAAGATGGTCACGAGCACCCAGATCGAAGGGCTTGCCCTCCCGTTTACCTTCGGCGTGGCGATCGGCCTCGCGCTCGGCCGAACACTGCTGCAGAGCACGCTCGCCGGCGTCGCCATCGGGCTTGTCCTGTTCGCGCTGTTGGCGTGGGGGCGGAATCGACTCGTCTCATAGCCACACCCCGGTGTCGTCGCCACAGACAACCCCGTTTTTGTACGCCCGACGAGACACGACTGTATGAGCGATGAGGGAGCCAGCCGTGGGGCGACAACTCCGAGTGATGATGCGACCGACGACGCCAATACTCACGACCGCGGCCTTGATGAACTCCGGACGATTGCCGACTACCAGTTCGGTGCTGGCGCGGGCGTAGCACTGTTTCCGCCCGGCGAGGCCGTCGAGATCCGCCGTTCCAGCAGCGGTCGCCCGCGGCAGCTCGTCGCCGACGGCCAGCGGCTGGTCTCCTACGGCGTCGACGGGCGATTCACCCTCGGCATCGCCGGCGGCCGGCGGCTGGCGGCTGCCTTCGATCGACCGCGGTGCCGCGTCGTCGTCGGCGACGACTCCGAGCCGTTTGTTCGGGCGGGAAAGAACGCCTTCGCCAAGTTCGTCAGCGACGTCGACCCCGAGATCCGCCCGGGCGATGAGGTGCTGGTCGTCCACGACCGCGGCGATCTGCTGGCCGTCGGCCGAGCCGAACTCTCGGCCGAGGCGATGGCTGATTTCGACAGCGGGATGGCGGTCAAAGTGCGGGAGGGTGTCGACGACTGAGGTCGCGCTGACCGCGAGTTAGAGAAACCCGGTGGCCCCGACCGCCTCAACAAGCGGGAGGCCGACCCACAGCGCACCAACCAGGTAGCCACCGATCGCGCCGCCGTTGAGCAGCGGCAGACCGGCGTGGGGTTTGCCTTTCATCACCATCGACATGAGGACGAGCAGGCCGGCGAGCGTGCCACCAAGCGAGAACAGCGCGGGCGTATTGAGTTCGATGAGAGGGATAGCGTACTGTGGGGCCGACGAAAAAAAGGCCGCGCTGGCGACCATCACGCCCGGGATCACGGCATCGCCGAGGCCGATAAAGAAGGCCTCGCGTTCGTCGTCACCGGGAGCGATGTCATCGCTTGGGTCGGCCTTCGCGTCGTTGCTCTCGCTATCGTCTGTGCCAGTTTCATCGCCAACACTGTCGCTCTCGCTGTCGTCTGCGCCAGCATCGTCCAGCAGCGAGTACGACCACGAC
>ERZ1034569.393-NODE-393-length-16265-cov-73.835657_pt1 | contig 16265 bp, 18 predicted proteins | sample MGYA00520706_ERZ1034569 | MGnify/ENA primary metagenome ERZ1034569 (study PRJEB33760, sample SAMEA4777722) | hypersaline lake metagenome | biome: hypersaline environment; feature: brines | place: Spain | collected 2014-08 | depth 0 m ...
ACACCGCGTCGTACGAGTGCGTCGACGGCGACTTCGACTCCGTGAGAAGCAGCCGGGCCGGCGCGTCGAGTCGGTCGAGCCGGTCGTGATGCCGGCAGACCTCTGGCCGGCGAGCCGCCTCGTGAGAGGTGTAAAAGAAGGTGTCTTTCGAGACGGGGTCGGTCGCCTCGAGCTGATCGACGTGGTCGAGCAGCGCTCTATAGCCGTCGAGCATGGCCGGGTGGCTCCGGGCGCGGCGGTCGACCAACTCGAGGAGCGTCCCGCGGCGAATCGCGGCCTTGATCCGTCGGATCTCTTCGAACGTGACGTGGAGGTTGTGCTCGGCGAGGAGTCGCTCACGCTCGTCGGCGGCGCGGTCGCGCACCTGACTCGGCGTGTGTGCGAGACACACCGGACACGAGCAGGGAAACGCCGACAGCTCGGCGAGGTGTTCGGTGCCGGCAACGGTCAGGTATCGCCCGTCGCGCGCCATCAGCGCGTAGGCAGCCGAGTCGAACAGGTCACAGCCCACCGCGACCGCGAGCGCCAACATCATCGGGTGGCCGGCGCCGAAGAGGTGAACGGGACAGTCGGGGTCGAGCCCACGCTTTGCGGCCGCCACGGCGTCGACGACGTCGGCATAGCGGTAGGCGTTCAACAGCGGGACCATAGCGCCGACGGGGAACACGTCAAGGTCGGTCGCGGCCGCACGCCGCCCGGCCGACGCGCGAAGGTCGGCGTACGTCGAGCCCTGAACGGGGGCGTTGACGAGCATCTCACCGGTAGATGCGGCCTCTGCGTCGTCGAGTGCGCGCATCGTGGTCTCGAGTTCCGATTCGGCTCGCTTGCGATCGACGTCGGGCGGCGTCGGCACGTCGACCGGCGTGGCGATGTCGCTGCCGATCCGGCGCTGAAACTCGAGGATCTCGGCGGTTGTGACGTCGATGTCGCCGTACTCTGCGAGCTGAAACGAGCCGGAGTCGGTCATGATCGCCCCGTCGAATCCGAGATACGCGTGGAGTCCCTCCTCGAGCACCTCCTCGCGGATCCGGTCGGTCTGGTCGACAATGTAGGCGTTCGTGATGAGCATCTCCACGCCGAACTCCGCTTCGAGCCGCGCGGGCTCGATCGTGAGCACGTTCGGGTTGACGACCGGCAAGAGCGCGGGCGTCTCGACGGTGACCCCCGCACGTGGAACCGTGAGCCGGCCGATCCGGCCGGCGGCGTCGTGGTCCCGTACCTCGAAGTGATCGCGCATACCTCGAGTGCGACGAGGCGGGCGGTAAGCGTTGCGTTCTACCGGATCTGGGAGATCGCGCCCCTCCGTCGCCGTGACGGCCGCGGAGACCGGTCAGGTCGGCTCGGCCGCGAAGACGACTCGTACCGTCACCGAGACGTCGACGTCGCCCGGCTCGACTCCGGTCGTCGGCCCGCCCGATCCGCCTGCCGCCTCGGCTTCGAGCCCCGTGCCCCGATACGGAGTCGTCCGGACGTTCGTCGTCGACACCGTGTGGACGCCGGTGATCGTGAGGTTCGCGTGCGAGGCGAGTACGTCGGCTTGCCCGCGCGCGCCGTCCATCGCGTCGGTGAGCGCCCGCTCGCGGACGGCCGTCTCGCGTGCCGCGGTGAGGCCGAACTGCACGCGCTCGACGCGGTCGGCACCGGCGCGTATCGCGACGTCAATGACGTCGCCCACCGCGTCGACGTCGTCGAGCGCCAGCGCGTACACGTGGGTCCCCACGTACGGTGGGTCGTCCCGTCCGGTCGACGGCTCTCGCGCTCGCCGCTGTCGAACGTCGTATCGCTCGGTCCGAACGTCGTCTTCGGTCAGCCCCCGATCGAAGAGCGCAGTCCGCAGGGCGTCGTCCGCGGCCGCGAGTTCGTCTCTGACGGCCCGTGCGTCGGGGCCGGTCGACTCGACGGCCACGAGCACCGTCGCGCGGTCCGGCGCGCCGGACGCCTCGCCGTCCGCGGTCACCTCGATCGACCGGTCGGGGCCGGCTGCGTCACCGGCCGTGGTCGCCCCACCTGTACACCCTGCGAGGAGCACGCACGCCGTGAGAGCGACGGCTGCGAGACGCTGTCGTCGTGTTCGCATCACTCGGCTCGTACGTCGCCTACCGAGATAACCTGGCGGGTGTTCTCTCGCGTCGATAGTCTCGACGCCGGGCCCGGAGAGCGCGACTACAGTCCGGTTGGGTGCGAGACGAAGCTGGTCTCGAGTCCCCACTCGTCGGCGAGTGTCTGTAGCGAGCGGACGCCGAACGTCTCCGTGGCGTAGTGGCCCGCAAGAAACACCGTGAGGCCCGCCTCGCGGGCCGCGTGGTACGCCTGCTGTTTTCCCTCGCCCGTGATCAGCGCGTCGGCCCCGGCGTCGACGGCCTCCTCGAGCCAGTCGGTTCCCGACCCGGTGACGACCGCGACGCGTTCGATCGCGTTCGGCCCGAACGCGAGTGCGCGAGTCTCGCTCGTCTGTCCCTCGAAGGCGTCGAGACGACCACAGACCGTCTCCGTCGAGAGTGGCTCACGCGTCTCGCCGACCGTCCCGACCGTCACCGGGCCGAGCGCACCGAACGGCTCCCTGTCGGAGAGTCCGAGCGCGTCGGCGACGCCCGCCGCGTTACCGAGCGTCTGGTGGCCGTCGAGCGGGAGGTGGGAGACGTACAACGAGAGGTCCGCGTCCACGAGCGCAGCGATCCGGTCGTACGTCCGGCCGGTCACGTGGTCGATCCCACCCCACGAGAGTCCGTGGTGGGTGACGAGCACGTCCGCGCCGGCCGCAGCCGCCTCGTCGATCGTCGCGACGGCCGCATCGACCGCGAACGCGGCGTGCTCGACGGTCGCCGTAGCCGGCCCGACCTGGAGGCCGTTCGCGCTGGCGTCCACCTCGCTGTACGCGTCCGTGTCGAGGCGGTCGTCGAGTCGGTCGACGAGCGTCTGAAGGTGCATACGAGTGGATACGAGGCCCGAATCAAAAGCGTTCTCGTCGTGTCGCCACGACGTGTCCGTGCTCAGTCGTCTAGCTCGTCGAACGGCGGGTCACCGGCACCGGCGAACGGAACGCCGGCCGGCGGTCCTCCCTCACCACGCTCACCCGGCGTCTCCGGCGGGGCGTCGAACTCGGGGTCGAAGAGCTCGAGAGCCGTTCGGATCGTCTCCCAGTCGTCCTCGCCGGCAGCGTCTCGCAGCGAGTGGGTGGGCGCGGCGAGAAGCTGTCCGACGAGCGCGTCAGCGAGCGACTGGACCGTCTCTCGCTGAGCGTCGGTGAGATCCCCCTGCGCCTCGAGTTTCGTCATCGCTCGGTCGACCTCACGGGCCTTCACCCGGTCTGCACTCGCGTACATCATCGAGATGGCGTCGTCGGCGCGCTTGCGCTTGTACGACTGGAGGATGCGGTCGAGCTCTTCGTCGACTATCGACTCGACCTCTCGTGCGGCCGTCTCGCGCCGCTCCCGCGTTCGGTGTGTGATGTCCTCGAGCGCGTCGATGTCGAAGACGGTGACCCCAGAGCGGTTTGCCGCGGCGGGATCGACGTCCCGTGGCTGTGCGATGTCGATACACACCACGTCCGTCGCGTCCGCGAAGTCGGCAGGTCCGAGGATCGGGTCGGAACTCCCGGTCGCCGTGATCACGACGTCCGCTGTGGCGACGACCGTAGGGAGCTCGTCGAGGTGTGCGACCGAAGCCGTCGTCTCGACCGCCTCGGCGACGAACGCCGCGTGTGGCACCGTCCGGTTCGCGACGACGATCGTCGAAACGGGCGTGTCGTCGAGGCTGCGCGCCGCGAGCGTCCCCATCTCGCCCGCGCCGACGACGACCGCGGTGGCGTCCGTGAGGTCGACCTCACCCGCCGCGAGTCTGACCGCGGCCGACCCGAGCGAGACGACGCCCTCGTTGATCGACGTCTCCGTCCGTGCGCGCTCGCCCACGTGGATCGCCTTCGTGACCGCGTCCTCCAAGACGGGCCCGACGCCACCGGCGGCTCGGGACTCCTCGTACGCGTCGCGAACCTGACCGATGATCTGGTCTTCGCCGAGTACGAGCGACTCGAGTCCGGCAGCGACACACATGAGGTGTCGGAGACTCCCCTCGTGGTCGAACCGCTGTACCGCACCCCCGCGGACGGTGGGGGCGAACGAGTCGAGCGCCGCGTGACCGTCGCCGGTGTGGTCGGTCACGACGAACGCCTCCGAGCGGTTACACGTCTGGAGAGCGAACGCCTCTTCGACGCCTTCCCGTGCGAGTAGGTCGGAGACGGTCGCCCGGACGCCGTCCCCACCGGCTGCCTCGATCTCGTCGACGGTCGCCGCGTCGTGTGCGACGCTCACGCCCGTGATAGCACCCGGCTCGTTCATCGGTCGACGACCTCTTCGATCACGTTGTACGCCTCATTACGAGCGTACGATCTCCCCTTTTGTAAACCCTTCCAAACCGCCGGAGATCGCACGACTCGACGGATGGCGGTCCGCCGGTCGGCGGGGGCGACGCCGGCGTCTGCGAGGGCCGTCCTGAGCTCTCCCGAGAGGAGCGCCATCTCCCCCGCGCCGTCGATCGCCGACTCGATGCGCTGGCGGAGCGCCTTCGCGAGCGCCGGGCTCTGGCCCCCCGTCGAGATCGCTACGCGCACTGGGTCGTCGGCCACCGTCGCGGGGACGACGACGCTCCCCGGGTCGCGCGCGCCGGAGACGTCCGTCCGGTTGACGAGCGCCCCGGTCGCGAGTGCCGCCGTCTCGGCCGCCTCGTTCACCGCCTCGTCGTCGGTTGCCGCAACGACGAGCGCCGGCGAGAGTCGCTCGATCCATCCACTAACCGTCGATGGTGACGGTGCCGCCCTGACGAGCTCTACGGACCCCGAAGATGCCTCCTCGGCCGCTTCCGCCGCCTCCAGCAGCCGCTCGTCGAAGTTGGGGCTGAGGACGACGACGCGAGCCTCCGAGCGGAACCGAAGCGCCTTGCGAGCTCCGACTGCACCGCCACCGACGACGAGAACGGTGGCGTGCGTGAAGTCGTGATAGAGCGGTATCATCGGTGCAGGTGACTGTGTGACGTCGGTGCTGCCGGGGCCCGCCTTTCGTGTCGGCGAGTCACGCCGTGTTGCTCTCGGCGCGCTCGGCGATCCGGATGCCCGTCTTCTTGAGGATTCGTGTCGAGAACAACGTGTCCCAGTCGTCCGAGCCGACGTCCCAGTAGTCGGCCATCGTCTCGCGAACCTGTGCGACTCGACGCTCGCTTTCGGCCTCCGTTCGGCCGTGCGTCATCGCGAAGAAGTTGTACTCCCACACCCCTGCGTGACGCGGTCGCTCGTAACAGTGAGTGACGAACTCGAGGTCGGCGACGACCGGGCCCACCTCGTCGAGGACGTCTTCGGGCACGTCCCAAACCGTCATGCCGTTCTCAGTGTACCCGAGCGCGTAGTGGTTCGGGATCACGCCGACCCGGCGGACCTTCCCCTCGCGGCGGAATCGTTCTATCGTCTCGATGACCCACTCGACGTCCGCGTCTATCGCCGCGGCGACGTCCGCGTACGGGGTCTCGGTGATCGGTAGTCCGCCCTGAATCTCGACGACGAGGTCGCGCTCGTCCGGCGTGAGCGTCGACCGATCCGACGGCTCGACCGCAGGCGCCAGCCCGGACAGGTCGACGTCGCCGTCGGGAACCGGTCCGTCGACGAGGAACGTCGCACCGACGTGAAACTCCTGGAGTTTCGGGAGGTTGTATGTCTCTTGGCCGGTCGCAGCCTCGATCTCCGCGAGCACCTCCTCGACGCGGTCGTCGCCGTCTTTGTCCGGGTCCGGATGGTCGGCGACGCTCACCACGAACCACACGTTGAGGTGTGGGTGCTCCCGCTCGTAGTTGTGTGCGACCTCGGTGAAGTCGTTCACCGTCTCGACGACCTCGTCGAACCGCTCGGCTGGCGCGTGCATGGCGACGAGCGATGCGGCACCCCCGATCGCTTCTGCGTTGACGAGCGCACCGAACCGCGAGAGCACGCCCGTGTCATCCAGCTCACGGACACGCTCACAGAGCTCGCTGCCCGTCACCTCGACGCCGTGGTCTCCGAGTGCGGCTGCGGCGGGACCGAACGGCCGCCGTGTCACCGGGAACCCACCCTGGAAGGCGTTGATGATCGCCCGGTCGAGCGCCGACAGATCCGCGTCGACCTCTCTCATACCTACCGTTCGGGGACGCGGGAGAATAAGCGATCCGACCCGCGGCCGGTTGGCACCGACGGCGGTCGACGCACGGACGTCGACGACGGTCACTCGTCGAGACGTTCGGCGATGTCTGTGAGCGAGGATCGTGGTCCGCGCACGGCGTCGTACACCGCTCGCTCGCCCGGGAGCCGGAGTCCGTACTGCTCGCCCGGAACGACGACGTCGAGCACCACGCTGTCTCCCGGTTCGCGGTCGCTCGCGGCGAGCCACTCGGTCAGCCGATTCCGTCCCTCACCGGGCGTGCGTGCTCGTCGACGATCGTCGAACGCCCCGCGTAGCAGTCGCCCCTCCGTGTCGGCGGCCACCCGTGCGTGGTACGTCGACCGGTCGACATCGAGCCGGATCAGGTCGCCGTCGGTGAGTGAGAGCGTCTCACACGAGCCGGACTCGACTCGGCCGTCGAGAGCCGCGTCCACCGGCAGGCGCACACAGAGGCGGCGCGTGCCACCGCTTCGGGCGAGCGACACGCGGACGGCAGCGACGCTCTCGTCGTCTGAGGCAACGCGCGGCATCGATGCGGATTATTCGTCGTCTGCAAACGCGGCCGCGACGTCGCCGTCGCCGTCAACGACCGCGACGTTGATCTGTGCCACGTCGTCGGCGATCTCGCTGCCGCGAACCGTGATACGTTTTCGCTCGCCTTCACGAGACGGCTTGAACCCGACGCCGCCCTCCAAGAGGAGCTCTTTCAGCCGGGTTCCAGAGACGTCAGCACGCATCGGGCGGCCGGTCTCGTCGGAACCACCGGTGATCTCGACGGTGTGTTCGGAGAGCCCCACGGCGTCACCGTCGACCTCCTCGCCGATGCTTCGACCGAGGAACCGGTTCGCATCCTGTCCGTCGACCGTTCGCTGGACCGTCTCGCCGGAGTCGGGGTCGGCGACGACGACGTTGAATTCAGCCATGGGCCGACTGAGACGCCCGCGAATAAAAAGCACGTCGAAAGACCCCACGGTCACGGCTGGCCGCTCGCACCCGTCGTTTCGTCACCGACGTGGGTGACGGTGACCGTCGGGAACCGATCGCGTACCGTGGTGTCGGCGGCTACGTCGACACCGGCGAGGGGGCCGGCGTGGCCGTCGCTCGTCAAGCGACGCGCGGTGTGAGCCTCGGTGCGCTCGTCGGTCGCACGTGTCGAGGCACACAGCGCGAACTCGACTGCCCGTCGGATTGCGGCGGCGTCTGTCGGTCCACCGGCTGCCTCGACGCTCCCGACCGTGGCGGGGTCGAAGTCGACCGCGAGCGCATCGTAGGTGGGCGTGAGTACCTGGCCGAGGACCGTCGCATCCGCGACCGTCGGAATCAGACACCCCGCGACGAGTGCCGCGTCGGCGCGGACGCGCTGTGCGAGTCCGATCAGCTTTCCGCCCGCTTCGACGCGAACGGAGTGGTCCCCGGGACAGAACGACGCCGGCGGCTCGCCGGGGGCCACGGCCGCACCGAGGTCCCGGAGCGCTCGCCGAACGACCCGGCCGACGACCGTGTAGCGGTCGTCGATCGAGTCTCCACGGTCCTCACGAGGCGTAGCTACCGCGAACGCGAGCGTCTCCCCGGAGTAGGCGACCGCACGGCCACCGACGGAGCGCTCGACCGGGGCGAAGCCGGCTCGCTCGGCGGCGCGACGGGCCCGTTCGTACCCCGACGCCCTGGTGTCCCGTCGCCCGAACGCGACGTGTCGCGGTGGCGCCCAGACGCGCACGCCCGGTACTCCCTCGGCGGCGCGTTCGAGTAGCCGTGCCGTCAGCTCACGGTCCTGGACGGGGTCAGGTGCTCGGCCGCGAACGAGGTGCACGGTAATTAGTCGTCCCGCCTCGGGCAAACCCGTTTCGCCCGAACTGCGATGGGGACTTTATTCTCCCACACCACGAGTGCGTATGCCTGTCAGCCTGCCGTCGTCTGTCGTTGGTCGGTACGAGCGGTTCTCGCGGTACAACTCGCCGTATCCGGCACACGACGGCGGTCGTGCGGTCGATCTGTATCCGGCCGATGAGACGGCCGTCTCGCCGGTGGCCGGCGTGGTGCGTGAGACACGCACCGTGGGCTGTCCGAGTCGGGCCTACGCCGCGTCTACCGATCACCTGATCGTCGTCGACCTCGCCGACGAGTGGTGCCTGACGGCCGGTGTCGCGGCCGGCACCGTCGCGCGGGTCCTCCACGTAGACCCCGCGGTGAGCGCGGGTGATCGGATCGCCGTCGGCGACACGCTGGGACGGCTGACGCGGTCCGGCTTCTTCGGTCGGTGGGTCGCGAACCACCTCCACCTCGGATTCCGACCACCCGGGGCAGACGCCGTGCGCGCGAGCGGGTCGCTCACCGTCGCCGTCGACGCCGACGTAGCGGGTGTCGCGTGGGACGGCACCGGAACCGTCGTCGAGACGGGACCGACACACGTCGTCGTCGGCGGACCGGACCACCCTGAGCCGGGCGACCGGTTCGCGGCGCTCGCGAGCGACGAGGGCGTCCCGCTCGACGGCGGCCTGTGTCACTACGCCGGCGGCGGGACGTTTCGTGAGGAGCCCGTCCCGGCCGCGGTGTCGCTGTGGGGGACGCGAGTCGGGACACGGACCGAGCAGGGACTCGAGTGGGAACCGGTCGACGTGGTGGTCGATGGAGCGCGCGTTGTCGGCCTCTCGCTCTTCGCGGGGATCGACGACTTCGGTGTGAAGGTCGTCTGTCCGGACCACGACCTCGTCGTCGGCGATCGCGTGACCGTCGGGACCGAGCCGAGCACGGATCCGATTCGGCTCGGGCGTGACGACCGGGCGTAGCCGCACGCGGGCGTCGGGACGAAGACGACTTGGACGGACGCGTGGTGTCGAACAGCCGGCGTGGAGGAGTCGCGACGGCCCACCGGGCTGGTCCTCGGGCGCCGCGGTCGGTGCGTCAGCGCATAGCGTGGCTGGTGCGTCATGGTATATAAGCCGTCGCCGGACACGACGAGCACCGGAACCGCGTCGGCCGACACCGACATCCCTTAGTCGGCGGACGCCCTCGTCGCAGTCGTGGTGGGATGGCAGAGCGGCCCATTGCGCCGGTCTTGAAAACCGGTAGCCTCACGGCTTCCTGGGTTCGAATCCCAGTCCCACCGTCCGAGACGGATGCCGCTTCGTCTCGCGCGCGAGTCGGAGCACGTGGCGTAACTAATATACATTACATCTCGACCGGTCACGGCCTCCTATTGGAGACCAGTTCGGGACGGCGGGCGCGTAGCAACCCCCCACGAGGTGGTTCGAGTCGGGCGAAATCGGCGGGTTCGCTGCCTGCTGGCGTGTGGTACCACGTGCCGCATTATCTTTAACACGAATCGCTTCCATCGTAGATACAGGTGATACAACGATGAGCTACGAACTCGACCCACTTCCGTACGAGTACGACGCGCTTGAACCGCACATCTCCGAGCAGGTGCTCGAGTGGCACCACGACACCCACCACCAGGGGTACGTCAACGGCTGGAACGCCGCCGAGGAGACGCTCGAGGGGAACCGCGATGAGGGCGAGTTCTCCTCGTCTGCTGGTGCGATCCGCAGCGTAACCCACAATTCGTCGGGTCACATCCTCCACGACCTGTTCTGGCAGAACATGTCACCGGAGGGCGGCGACGAGCCCGAGGGATCGCTCGCCGACCGGATCGAGGCCGACTTCGGCTCGTACGAGGCGTGGAAAGGCGAGTTCGAGGCGGCCGCCGGCGACGCGAGCGGCTGGGCGCTGCTCGTCTACGACACGTTCTCGAACCAGCTCCGCAACGTCGTCGTCGACAACCACGACGAGGGCGCGGTGTGGGGCGGTCACCCGATCCTCGCGCTGGACGTCTGGGAACACTCCTACTACCACGACTACGGTCCGGCCCGGGGCGACTTCGTCGAGAACTTCTTCGAGGTCGTCGACTGGGAGGAGCCGGCAGCCCGCTACGAGCAGGCCGTCGAGCTGTTCGAGTAACGCCAGCCGGACGCGCTGGACGCGCGTCGAATCCTGTGTTTTTTGATCGAGACCAGCCACAGCGACGACCGAGGTGAGCGGCCCGTCGGTGTCGGTCGGCAGGTGACATCCTCGGTATTTACCCGGTGGACGCGCTACGCGGGTAGTATGCCGGAGCCAAGAGACGCCTTCGACGAGACGTTCCCGTGTGACTTCTACGAGCCGAGTGATCTCTTCGAGCCGGAGCTGTTGTACACGATACCGGAGATCGGACGACTGCTCCAGGGGCTCAACCCGGACGCCGAAGTGGACCCAGAGACGGAGGCGGTCTTAGTCGACTGGGCAGTTCCGTGGGTGCTCGTCAACGCCGACGACCTCGTCGTCGCAGAGCCGCGCACCGAGAACGGACCGGGATACTACGGACTCGCCGAGCACGCGTTCGACGAGGAGACCACCGAGAAGTCCTGATCGACTCGAGACGTTCGAGTCGTCTGTGCCGTCAGCTGTCGGACTACGCTTCTTGGCGTTTGGTGTACGCGTCGAGCGCCGTCTCTATCGTCGAGAGCGACTCGGTGACGCGACCGTCGGCGACGCGCATCAGCCCGGGCGTGTACGTCGGGGAGTAGTCGAAGATGCGATTGACGGCGCGTTTCGAGACGGTAATCGGCGTGAACGACGCGACGGTGTACACCCGTGTGGCCGGGAAGGCGGTCCACAGCGTGCTGCTGGCCCAGCGGTCCTCGTCGAGGAACGTCTGGCCGACCCGGCCCGTTCCGACGTACTCGCCGTCGTCGTAGAACAACAGGAGGTCGTCCGGCTCCATCTGCTCGAACGTCGAGCCGCTCCCGGTGTCGTCGCCGATCGCCCACAGGCGTGCCTCCTCGGCGTCCGCGATCGCGTCCGGCCGGTCGGCGTACGTGGTGAGGTCGACGGGGGACCGGACCGTTCGGTCGAAGTTCTCCGGCTCTATCGGGACCAGGAACACGTTCTCGCTCATCGACTCACGATTCGGGGGTGGGATTTAAAAGCGTTCGTTGTCGAGGCTCACGCCTCGGCGTACAGGCGGTCCATTCGCGCCGCCATCACGAAGTCCGACCGGTGGAGACCGTCGATGTCGTGACTCCAGAGCTCGATGCCGACGGCGCCCCACGAGAGGTGGATGTCCGGGTGGTGCCACTCCGCCTCGGCGAGGGCACCGACCTCGTTCGTGAACGCCAACGCGTCCGCGAAGTCGTCGAACGAGTACGTCGCCTCGAGGTGGTGGTCGTCGACGACCTCCCAGACGTCGTCGAGAGAGGCGAGCAGTGGCTCGTACTCGGCTGGCGTGAGTGGCTCGTCGTCGGCGGACGACGGTTCGACCGGCTCGTCTGCGAGTGCAGTCGACATACACGCCTTTCGGCGTCGACCGGTTTGTAGCTTCGGTGCGGCGGCGGGGCGCGGAAGGAAGGGGTGGCCCGCGGTCGTCGCGGCAGAGCGGGAGGATTATGATTCAGTCGACGCACCAGACGGTATGAACATCGAATCGACGTTCGGAACGGCCACCCCGGTGATCGGCATGGTCCACCTTGGCCCACTGCCGGGTGCACCGAAGGCCGCCGCCGACGGTGCGGCGGCGATGCAGTCCGTCCTCGAGGGGGCGGTCGCAGACGCACGCGCCCTGGAGCGAGGAGGCGTCGACGGCGTGCTGGTAGAGAACTTCGGCGACGCGCCGTTTCACCCCGACGACGTGCCGAAACACACCGTCGCAGCGACGACTCGCGCGGCGACGGCCGTCGCGGACGCGACGACGCTCCCGATCGGTATCAACGTACTCCGGAACGACGCCGAGGCGGCCGTCTCGGTCGCCGCCGCCGTTGACGCCGCGTTCGTCCGCGTGAACGTCCACACCGGAGCGCGCGTCACCGATCAAGGCATCGTCGAGGGACGAGCCCACGAGACGGTCCGACTACGCGAGCGACTCGGTGTGAACGTCGGGATCTTCGCCGACACCGACGTGAAACACTCTGCCCCACTCACCCCGGAGGGGTACTCGGCAGAGTCGTTCGCCGACGCGACGGAGCGGGGACTCGCCGACGCGGTCGTCGCCTCGGGGTCCGGGACCGGTGCGGCGATAGACCGCGCGGCGCTGGAGGCCGTGGTCGACGAACGAGAACGACACGGCCTCGAGACGCCCGTCTTCGTCGGGAGCGGCGTCCGTCCAGAGACGATCGGCGACCTGCTCGCGCTCGCCGACGGCGTGATCGTGGGAACCGCGCTGAAAGCGGCGGGTGAAACGACGGCGCCGGTCGACGAAGAGCGCGTGGCGACGCTCGTCTCGCGTGCCGACGACTGTCGGTGAGTCCGAGCCGGAGAGCCCCCGACCACCCGAGCGGAGACGGGCTCAACCCGTCGGGTCGACTCCACGCTCAGCGAGGAACTGTCGAACCGTCTCACGCGTCGGCAAGCCGGCCTGCGTGGACCGCTCGGTGCAGTTGATCGCGGCCACTGCGGCCGCGAACCGGACTGCATCGTCGATCGCAGTCGGCGCGTCCCTCGTGAGTAGCCACCGATCTATCAGTCCGGCGGTGAACGCGTCGCCGGCGCCCGTTGCGTCGACGACGTCCACCTCGAACGCGTCGAACCGCCGAACCCGTCCGTTCGCGACGACAGTCATCCCCTCGGCGCCGTGGGTGAGCACCGCCGGTCCTACCTTAGCGGTTCGGACCCGTTTGAGCCGCTCGACGGCAGCCGCGTCCGAGCCGAAGTACGCGGGGGCCGCGACGCCGCCGGCGACGAACAGGTCGGCGTGGTGGACGTACCCGTGGATCGTCTCGGGTGCCGTTCCGCGTCCGAGGAGTTCGGTGACCGGTCCGGAGAGGTCGAAAACGAGCGCCGGGCGCTCGGCGGCGGACCGTGCGACGACGGCGTCGAGCAGCCGACGTGCGACGCGGTCCGGCGTGTACGCGGTGACGAAGACGACCGCGCTCTCGAGCGTCCGCTCCAGCGTCGCGTCGTCGAGCTGGAGTGACCGGAAACTCTCACCGGTGGTGACGATCGCCCGTTCGCCAACGGGATCGCGGAGGACGAGCGATCGGGTGGTGGACTCGTCGCCGACGGTGACATGGGTCGTATCGACGCCCGTGTCGGCGAGCCACGCGGTCGCTCGGCGGCCGTACTCGTCGTCGCCGACGCGACTCACGAGGCCGACGTCGCGTCCGAGCCGGTCGAGAGCCACGGCGACGTTGGCGCCGACTCCGCCGGGTGCAGCAGTCACGTCGCGTGCGAACGCGCCGCCGTCTGGCTCCGGGAGGTTCGACACCGCGTACCACTCGTCGACGGCGGCTGCGCCGACGGCGGTGACGCGCGGAGCGGCAATCGACTCGTCCCGTCGCTCACGCCCCACCGTCGTCGCCTCCGAAGACCGACTCGTGGAGCCGCATCGCGGCGTCGGTCGCGACCGGGCCCTCGACGCTCGTCTCGCCGCCGGCGCGCTCGATCACCTCCGTGGCTGGGATCGTCACCACGTCGCCGGTGAGTTCGTCGAGGGTCGCACCGTCGACGCCGAAGACGACCCGATCGATTCCGGCGTAGTGGATGGCAGTGGTGCACATCGGACAGGGTTCGGTGCTGGCGTACATCGTGCAGGTCGCCAGCTCGTCGGCGTCGAGTTCGCGTCCCGCCCATCGCGCGAGCTTGAGCTCTGGGTGGGCGGTGACGTCCTCGGCCGTCCGTGTCGTGTTCCGCGATTCGCGGACTACCTCGCCGTCGACGGTCAACAGCGCACCAAACGGCGTGTTTCCGGCGTCCACCGCCTCGGCGGCCAGTTCGATCGTTCGTTCGACGTGGTCGTCTCGGGTCACAGCTTCGCTTCGAGCGGGACGACCTAATGGTTCGCGTCGCGGTCGTCCGCACCGGGATCCGCGGCGGCTCGTCCGGTCCCATCCCGGCTCGTCGCGTGCCGGCCGGTCGTGTGCTGACCCTCGGACGCGTCCGCCTCGCTTGCCCCCTGACCGCTCCCGCCCGGGTCCGTCTTCGTCCCGTCGTCTGGAGCGTCTACCGGTGGCTGCCGAAGCGACCGCAGCGCGTCGACCGCGTCGTCGGTCGCGCCCGCCCTGGTCTCGGTCACGGCGTCGGGGTCGAGCTGGGTCGGGTCGCTCGCCGGTCGGTCGTCGGCGGTAGGCGTGGCCGTCTCGTCGTCAGCTGGCGTCTCCTCGGCGGGGTCGGTCCCACCGAGTACCGCGGCGAGTGCGTCACGGATCGACTCGAGGATGGACATCGAATGTGTGGATGGTGCCGTCGGTCAGTAGTGTTTGAACAACAGGGCGCGGACGTCGTCTTTGGTCCGTGCGGCCTCGATGCTGCCGTCGGGGAGTTCGACCTCGTAGCGGGCGTCTCCGGCGGACTCGCTCCACTTGTCGGCGTGGGTGTCGAGGAGCCGCATCATCGCGTTCAGCTGTCCGGCGCCCCCGTCGTCTGCTCGGTCGTCGTCGGTCGTCTGGGCGTCGGCCACACCCGCTGCCGCGTCGGCCTGTCCACCGTCGCGGGCGGTGTCGTCGGCAGTTCCCGACGAGTCGCTGGTCTCCGACGAGTCGACGGACGACGCGGGCTCGCGCGCCGCCTCTGCCGGCGTTCGGTCCGGGAGGTCGAGGTCGACCAGCGCGAAGGGGTTCGCCGCGAGCGTCGCTGCACGGTCGAGGATCGCCTCGACGAGCTCGTCTTTCTGCATGTCGCTGCGGCCGGTGACGTCGAAGGCGGCTGCGATCTCGTGGAGGTCGAGCCGGTCTGCTGAGTCCGGGTCACCGTGGCGGAGATTTCGGTCCTCGAGCGCCGCCCGTGCCGTGGCACGGTCGAACGGAGGCGCGGGCGTATTCCGGGCGGCGAGTTCCGTAGGGTCGGCGCGGTGCCCGGGGTCGTCGACGGCGTCGGCGAGGTCGAGGAGGTACGTGACCGTCTCACCCGTACCGACCGTCGCGTACGGTCCCGCGTGGTCGTCCGTCAGCGCGGCTCGTAGCTGCTCGATCCGGTCCCGCTGTTCGGGCGTTAACTCCAGTGTTGGCATCTCACTCTCTCCTCGCGAACCGTTCGAGTGCCTCGGCCCACGTCTCGACGGCGCGCGGCTCACCCGAGTGGTCGGCCTCCACGCCGACGTACCCACACTCCTCACACGAGACCGCCTCTGCGCCGCCGAGGCTGAGCGTCGTCAGCGTCGATCCACATCGCGGACACTCTGTCGACACGCGTTCTCGGACGGGGAGACGACGCCGGTGGTGAAAAACACCGGGGTCGCCCGGCGGGGCAACAGTCATTAGACTCCGCACAGAGGTCGACGTATGAGCGACTCGAGTGAGGAAGCGAACCCGCTTCTCGGGTACTACCGACGGTACGTCGGCGACCCCGACCGAGCCGTCGACGTGTACGCCGGGTTCGGGCTCTTCTTCGTGGGACTCGGACTGGGGGTCGTCGGCGTCGCCGTCTTCCTGTACAGCGCGACGCTTCCGCCGAACAGCATCTCGATGTACTCGGTCCGTGAGGTGGCCGCCGTGGCAGCCGCGCTCGGCCTTCCGGGTCTCCTTCTCGGCGTCGTCGTGCTCCTCCCGGTCGACCGTCGCATGCGCTACCTCGGCAGCGCCGGGTCGGCGGTTTCCGTGGTCGCCGTCGGATGGTTCGTCACGGTGTACCCGTACGACTGGAACGTACCGGAGCCGCCGGACTACAGCGCCCAGGTCGTCGCACTGTACAGCGCCGGCCTCGTCGCCGTGATCGCCGCGACCGGTGCCGCGCTCGTCGCCCACCGGGTGGAGCAGGCGGCCGACGGTGTCACGGTCGATCCGGATTCGACCGCCACGACGCGGTCGGCCGACGACGGAACCGAGACGGACGCGGAGGCGGTGACGGACGAGGCAGTTCGGGCGGACATCGAGCGCGAGCTCGAGAAGACGGAGCTCACCTGGGGTGGCGTCGAGCGCTCCGAGGGGCGGCGACTCCAACTCGACACGTCAGTCGTCGACGACGCAGACGTCGACCCGGGCACGCTCTCGGGCTCTGCGACCGAGACGCGGACCACCTCAAGTACCGTCGACGACGCCGTCTCGCAACTCGCCGGGCTGCAAGGCGGGACCCAGAACACCGCGAGCGGCGAGAGCACCGACGACCAGGCGGACGCGCTCCGCGCGCTCC